>WNGB01003507.1_pt1 | contig 24565 bp, 12 predicted proteins | sample 5400681 | NCBI WGS metagenome assembly WNGB01 (sample SAMN13153367, study PRJNA577476) | soil metagenome | isolation source: 115 cm soil or saprolite under grassland replicate 2 | place: USA:California | collected 2016-06-15
TCCTCCCAGGCCAAACGATTTGCTGGTGTTAGGGCGCACGGCCCGTAGCATTTATGCGCGGCCCAAAAGAATTTCTTGACAAAACTGGAACCTCTTCTAGACTTCGGCACAGTCGTTCCTAAAGTCGTTTAACAAACTGTTCCGGAGGCCGACGCATGACGAAGCGGCTCTCACTGGTTGCGTCCTTTGTTCTTCTCCTCGCCGTCCCGGCGATGGCCCAAAGGTCCACGGCCGCGATCCGTGGCGTGGTGAGCGATCCCACCAATGCCGTGGTCTCGGGGGCCAAGGTCTCCATCAAGAACGAGGACACGGGTCTCACCCGATCGGGGACGACCAACTCGTCGGGGATCTACTCCTTCAGCGACCTGCCCGTCGGCAGCTATCGGCTCGAGGTCGAGTATCCCGGCTTCAAGGCGGAGTCCCGGAGCAAGATCCTCCTGAACGTCGCGGACAACCGGTCCCTGGACATCCAGCTCACCACGGGCAACGTCACCGAGACCGTGAACGTGGAGACGGCGGCCGTGTCCGTCTCTACCACGGGCGGTGAGGTGGCGGGCCTCATCACGGGCGAGCAGGTCCGCGAGCTGCCCCTCAACGGGCGCAACTTCCTCCAGCTTGCGACCCTGATGCCCGGAGTCAGCGCGCCCGACCAGCTCAACGTCAAGGACAAGGGGCTGCTGGGCGGCTCGGACCTCTCGGTCAGCGGCGCCGCCGTGACCGCGAACCTCTGGACGGTGGACGGAGCCAACAACAACGACGTCGGCTCCAACCGCACGATCCTCGTCTACCCTTCGGTGGAAGCCATCGAGGAGTTCAAGATCCACCGCAACAGCTACGGCGCGGAGTTCGGTCAGGCCGCGGGCGCCCAGATCAACATCGTGACGCGCGGCGGCACCAACGAGTTCCACGGCAGCGGCTTCTACTTCGGCCGCAACGACGCCCTGAACGCGACGAACTACTTCATCGAGAAGGCCGGTCAGCCCAAGGACCAGCTCAGCCGCCACGATTTCGGCTGGACCCTGGGCGGCCCCATCGTCAAGGACAAGCTGCACTTCTTCGCCTCGCAGGAGTGGAACCGCGAGAAGCGCGGCACCGTGCGCACGGCCTTCGTGCCCACGGCGCTCGAGCGCGCGGGCGACTTCAGCGGTCCCAGCATCGCGGGCTGCACAGGCGCCACACCGGTCGATCCCCTGACGGGCCAGCCGTTCCCGGGCAACAAGATCCCCGCCAATCGGCTCAGCCCGGGCGGCGGCCTGTTCCTGCAACTCTATCCGTTGCCCAACACCACGCCGAGCGCCGGAAGCTGCAACAACTGGGTGGCCTCACTGAACAGCCCGATCAACTGGCGCCAGGAGAACGTGCGCCTGGACTGGAGCCTCACCAACAGCACCCGCCTCATGCTGCGCTACACGCAGGATTCGTGGACGAACAATTCTCCTAACGTCAATTCGAACCTCTGGGGCGACGATTCGTTCCCGGCCGTGGACTCCGACTGGGACCAGCCGGGCAAGTCGCTCATGGCCCAGCTCAACCACAACGTCGGGACGAAGGGGACGAACAGCCTGACCTTCTCCTACTCGGGCAACAAGATCATCATCGACCGTGGGGGGACGAACCCCGGTCTCAACAGCCAGCTCCTCGCCGCCATCCCCCCGGTCTTCCCGCTCAGCAGCAAGCAGTACGGCGACCAGACCGGGCACCCGGTCTTCTGGGGCGGCGGCGGTTACCAGACGCTCTGGAACGAAGCGCCGTTCCGCAACAATCAGGACCTCTTCATCCTGAAGGACGACTACTCCGCCGTCTTCGGCAAGCACTTCGTGAAGGCCGGCATCCTCGGCAGCCGGAACGTCAAGAACGAGGACTCCAACGGGAACGGCTCGTCGCAGAACTCCGCGTTCTGGGGCTCGGCGGGGCTGAACGGCTGGAACGCCAACACCGGCAACATCCTGTCCGACTTCCTGCTCAAGGACATGACCTTCGGCTTCTCCGAGAGCGCGGGCTTCCGCCAGGTCCCGACGCACTGGCAGGACGCCGAGTTCTACATCCAGGACTCCTGGAAGGTCGCCCCGCGCGTAACCCTCGATTATGGCGTGCGCTATTCGCTGCTGTTCAACTACTACGCGAACGACGACAAGCAGACGAGCTTCGTCCCGTCTCTCTACAATCCCGCCCTGGGCAATGACCCTTGCAACGGCCTGCTGGAAGTGCCGGGGAAGAACCCGTGCAAGGACGCAGGGTTCAAGGGCGGAACCCCGGGGCCGAACCGCTCGCTCCAAGACCAGAAGTACGATGCCATCGCGCCCCGCCTGGGCATCGCCTGGGACGTGTTCGGGTCAGGCAAGACAGCCTTGCGCGCGGGCTTCGGACGCTTCTTCCTGCGCGAGCGCTTGAGCGGCGGTCTCTCCTTCCCCAACAACCCGCCCTTCGGTCGCGTCGAGAGCGGGATCCGAAAGCTCGACACCAACGTCGAGCCCTGCGACGGCTGCTTCGGCGTCAGTTCGGGGTTTGCTTCGAGCGGACGCGATCCGAATGCAGTGGTGCCGAATACGTGGCAATGGAACCTCAGCCTCCAGCAGGAGATCCTTCGCAACACCACGCTCGAGTTGAGTTATGTGGGCAGCAAGGGCAAGGATCAGTTGCTCTTCTATGACGTAAATCAGGTGGCCAGTGGGGACATCAACCACAACGGCGTGAACGACCGCTTGGACTTCCTGAGGGCGGGCGGTGACAGCGGTCTCGCCGCCACGGTCCGGCCGTACGGTGTCTTGACCGGCAACAACCGCATCGTCATCTGGGGCCACGATGGCGAAACGAGCTACCATTCGCTACAGACGCAGCTCGTGAGCCGGTTCGGGCGCGGCTCGCAGTTCCAGTCGTCCTACACCTGGTCGAAGTCCCTCGGCACCGTCGCGCTGGACGATAGTGGTGGCATCGACGCGGGCACGAGCATCACCGACCTCGGCAACCGCAACCTGGACTATGGGCCGACCAAGACCGACCGCCGGCACATCTTCAACGCGAGCCTCGTGCTCGCCTTGCCGAGCCTTGAGAACAAGAGTGGATTCGCGAGGAACGTCCTCGGAGACTGGGAGATCGCGAGTATTGTTGCGGCGGCCTCGGGCCAGGCCCTCTCGGTTTACACGACCGGCGGCCTGAACGGGCTCAATGGCGGACCGTCCGGGACCGGCTATAACGACAACCAGCGGCCGATGGTCGTCCCCGGTGTTTCTTGCAAAGCCTCCGGAGGGCCCAAGGAGCAGATCCTCAACCCGGCCGCCTTCACGCTGACCGGCTTCCAGCTCGGCACGATTGGCGACGCGGGACCTGGCATCTGCGAAGGGCCTGGCGTCTTCCAAGTGGACCTGTCGCTCTACAAGAACATCAAGGTCAGCAAGAGTGTCAAGGCTCAGCTCCGGTTCGAGGTGTTCAACATCCTTAACCGGGTGAACTTCCTCGGAACCGGCCCCCTTGGGGTGAATACCACGTTCAACCCTTCGAGCATCACCTACGACACGGGCGATCCGACGACGGCGTCGAGAATCACGGGCTATGCCGTTCCCGCGAACTTCGGTCAGGCGCAAGCCACGCGCGATGCGCGGCAGGCTCAGTTCGGGATCAAGCTGATCTTCTGATCGGCCGCGTCCCACCCGCGGGCTGCGAGCTCCACTGCTCGCAGCCCGCTTCGTTTTTACTCGCGCCTTGCCGCCGTGGCCACTTATAATGGTGTGACGCTAAACGTCAGGCCCTTTGGCTTGTTGTCAACGCGACTGGGTTCTAGGGCGCGAATGTCCTGGTGATCGCTCGACCCGACTGAGGCTTCCCACCGCGATTAACAGCACTGAGTGCAGTAGAGTTGCCACGTGTAGTTGCCGCCCGGATTCCCAGGGTCGTCCGGAAGGCAGATCAGGTCACTGTGGGTTGCCGTGCAGACATGTGTATATGGTCCGTGGCACTGACCGTCTGACCATTGGCAGCAGCCAGCTGCAGCTTGCGCCGGCCGTGCAAATCCAGCGACCGCGAGCGCCCCGAGTACCATGAATAAGGCGAGCATCCTCGCTCGGCTAAACTCCTTGAATCGCCTCATATTTACCTCTCTTCGATTGACGTCGTCCGTCAAGACACCCTACGGGTTGCGTCTCGTTGCAGCTACCTGAATGGGGGCTCCAGGCTCGAAGTCGACTCGGGCTGGTCCGTCCGAGTGCAGCCACGCCTGCTCGGACAACCCCGGAAGCTTCACCTCGAAAAATCGCTCGATCTCCGCCCGGTTGGTTCCGTAGGCACCGTGCCAGTTCTTAACTACCTCACCGCTTTGCGAAACGACGATCGTCTGGGGAATTCCTCCAAAGTGATAGGAGCTCCGGCTTTCTTGCGTGGGTTCGACAAAAACGGGGAAGCCCATCTCGTTCTGCACGAGGTGGGCTGATAGGCCACCCGCTTCAAGCGATATCCCAATGAAACGAAATGCATTGGACCGCTGCGCAGCAAGTTCGCGGATGTTATTCGCGTTGCGACGACACCAAGGACATGAGGGCGCGAACGCGTACAGAACCGTCGACCGCGACTCTTCTGAGTAGGTAATTGTGATTTGCTTCCCGTCAATCTGTCTGACCCGCAGCGGTGGCACTCGATCACCCGCCGCCAGAGTGATAGGCGGAGTGGCGGCGTTCGGTGGTCGCCGTGGTCGAGAGACGACGAAGAAAACGTTGAGTGCCAGCGAGATCGCGAGTAGGGAAATCAGAAAGACGTCGCTCTTACCCCTATTCATAAGCAAACGGTCTCGATTAGGAGTAGCTGCACCTGGAAAATGCCCGAACATGACCGTTATGTGAACCTACGTGACGAATGTCGGTACGGATCTTCATTTTGTCAAGCTCAATGTCATTCTCTGACAGCGAAAATCGCCCCTTTGAAGGGCCCTCAGTCTCGCGGCGACGGCGGCGGGCCTGAGGCCCGCCGCCCGTTTTCTCTTATCAGCGTGACGCCACCGCGCGGGCGAGCGCGAAGGCCTCGCGATGCTTGAGGCCGGTGCCGGACACCTCGTCGCGCACGTCCAGGACGAGATCGTACGGCCCCTCGTCCATCCCCTCGAGGGAGATCCCGACTTGGCGGACCACCCGGCCATCGGGGTCCGCCGCCACCGGCGTCGGTTCGATCTTGCGGACGAGCCGGCTGCCCGACCAGAACTCGAGACCAGCGCTGACTCTCGGCACGTGCTGGCGGGGATCGCGGGCCGCCCCGAAAATCTCGAACTGGACGTAGAGGCCACCCCCCGGGGCGAACACGCGGTGCACGGCTAACGCGGGCCGTGGCGGCGCCTGGCCGCTGGGCGCGGGTGCGACGCGGTCGGTGAGGATCGGCGTGGACAGCCGCAAGTGGCCCGGCAGGGGGACCTCGAAGCGCTGCGAGACGGCACCGACGGCGCCGCTCGTTGTGTCCCGCACGACGACCCGGACCTGCGTGATCCCCGCCGGCAGCTCGAACTCGCGCACGAACGCTCGCCAACCCGGGTTCTCCCCCGCGCGCAGCGGCAGATCGAGCGTGTCGTCGTGCCGGAACCCGTGGCCGGTGTCCCGGCCGACGGCGACGACGCTCACGTCGATACGCGCCATCGACGCGCCCGCCTTGCTCTGGACCGCAAGCCCGCTCGCATCGATCTCGGCGGCCACGAGGACGTGCACGGTGTCCTTCGGCCGCGGCTCGAGCACATAGGCCATGGCCCGCAGGGGAATGCCCGCCACGTCTTGCGCGGAGTCGAGAGCGCGCGCGACGGCTGGGGCCGGCCCCGGCCTCGGCTTGGCGCTCTTGCCCGGCCGGGTGGCATCCGCTTCCGCCCTCAGCGTGTAGCCGCGACGCGCCCGCACGGTCAGGCCGGGCTTCTTCACGTCGACGCTGAGCTTGCGCCATTCGCGCGCGGACTTCCCCGCCGGCGGGTAGAAGCCGAGGAGATAGTAGACACGCGACTCCTTGGCGATCCGCTCCATACCGGCCGCGAGGTCGTTGGAATGCACCGAGAAGCCGCCGGTGGCGTCGGCCAGCGTCTCCGCACCGGCCGTGGTCAGCACGGTGTCTTCGAAGCGCATCGCCGTCTGATCGCGGGGATCGGGCAGGGCGAACTGCACCACCTCCGATGCCGAACCGAAGCCGGACTGGGCCACGAGGCCGCGCGCGTCCAGGAAGTAGATCGCCGTGTTGGCCTCACGCGAGGCCGCGGCGACCTCGCGCAAGTCCGACCCATAGTCCTCGAGGAAGCCGTCCGAAAGCAAGAGCAGCGATTTGCGCCCGTGGTCGAAGGCAAGCGCGTCGAGCTCACGGCGAACGGCCTGGAGCGTGATCCGCATCCGGGACTTCCGCTGCGCGTCGATCTCCATCGCCCGCGCGCGCACCAGGCTGTCGCAGTTGCTGGGGATGCACAGGAGCGAGGTGAGCCAGCGCGTCTTGACGCGCTGTTTCGTCGATCCGAGCCCCGTGCCCGGGATCCCCGATTCCGCGCCCGGCTGAGCGGGTGCCCTTCCTGAGGTGCCGCCGCCGCCGCTGGGGAGGGACAGCCCTTCCGCCGCCATCGCGGGCGAGTCTTCGCGGTTGGCGATCAGGAACGCCTCGTACTCGCTCATGGTGTCGATCGACTGCGGCACGATTTCGCGCCCCCTCAGGCGCGCGAGCACCGCGATCAGGTCTTCCGTCCCCTCGGGGATGCGGGCGGTCCAGGAGAGGTCGCCGCTCGAGGTCCGCAGCGCCACGAGGTCGCCCTCGCGGACGGAGCGCTCGAGGAAGGAGACGACCGCGCTGCGGGCGACGTCCGTGCGCTCCGGCGGAATGCGGACGTCGTCGACGAGGATCGCGAACGAGCGGCCGTTGCGGCTGCGCGCCGTCGGCTCGTTGCTCGCGACCGCCGGCGGCTCCGACGGCGCTTCCGCGGGCTCGAGGACGAAGGACTCGAAGGTCGCGATCTCCTGGATGCGCCCGTCCTCCTTCACCACGAAGTCGTCCTTGGTGAGGCCGGGCACGGGACGGCCGTCGTGGTCGACCACCACCGCGTCGACCGTGATCAGCTCCACCTGCGAGGGGAACGTGGGCAGGGCCGGCTTGTCCTGCGCCCTCACCCCTTCCTGCGCGCACAAGGGGACGAGCAGGCCCACCAGCACCGCCATGGCCGAGCGCGACCCCAGGGTCGTCTTGTCACGATAGAAGGACATCCGTAGACTCTGCTCCCAAGATGATGCCCGAGGCAAGGCTGACGGCATGCGTCTCCTACGCCGCCCTCGCCCTGGCCGCCCTCAGCGGGGCGGAACCACCCGCCGTGGCCGCCCACGTCAGTCCGAGCACGCGGGAGATGGCGGCCCTACTCCAGCAGAGCGCCGCGCTCGTGGACCCGATGGCGCTCTCCCTGGTCGTGAACGACAGGCGGGCCGACCTCCTGATGCGCCAGCTCGCGCGGGAGCTTCCCCTGGCCGAGCGGCTGCCCCTGCGCGCCTCGGCCGTCGTCGAGCTCATCAACTCCGGCCGCACCGAGGAGGCCCTGAAGATGCTTCAGGCCCTCGAGAGCGACGCGCGGGCCAACGATCCCGCCGGCTGGCGCAAATCCCAGGCGGGCGCGCGCATGCTCGAGGTGGTCGCCTTCCTTCGCATGGCCGAGGACCAGAACTGCCACCTGAACAATACCCGTGACGCCTGCCTCGCCCCCATCCGCGGGCAGGGCGTTCACCTCCGTCGCGAAGGCTCCACCCGGGCCATCCAGGCCCTCACGGAGATCCTGGTCGGGGAGCCGGACAACCTCCGAGCCCGTTGGCTCCTCAACATCGCCCACATGACCCTGGGGACCTATCCCGCCGGCGTCCCGGCACGGCAGAGGATACCGCCCAGCGCGTTCGCCGCCGCCTTTCCGCTGCCGCGCTTCGACAACGTGGCCCGGGAGGCCGGCCTCGACCTCTACGCCCTGTCCGGAGGCGCGATCCTCGAGGACTTCGACGGCGACGGCCGCCTCGACCTGATGGTCTCCTCCATCGGATTCGCGGACCAGCTCCGCTTCTTCCACAACACCGGAAACGGCTCCTTCGAAGACCGGACGGACCTCGCCGGCCTCACCGGCGAGGTGGGCGGCCTGAATCTCATCCAGGCCGACTACAACAACGACGGCTTCGTGGACGTCCTCGTGCTGCGGGGCGGCTGGCTGGGAACCCAGGGGCGGTTTCCCCTGTCCCTCCTCCGCAACAACGGCGACGGCACCTTCACGGACGTGACCCGCGAGGCGGGCCTGCTGCGATTCGCCCCGACCCAGACCGCGACCTGGCTCGACTACGATGGAGATGGCTGGCTCGACCTCTTCGTGGGGAACGAGTCGACGCCGGGCGACGAGCATCCCTGCGAGCTCTACCACAATGGCGGCGACGGGACGTTCCGGAACGTCGCCCCGCAGGCCGGCGTCGCCGTCGTCGGCTTCGTGAAGGGAGTCGTCAGCGGGGATTACGACAACGACGGCCGGCCCGACCTCTACGTGTCCGTCTTCGGCGGGGACAACCTGCTGTTCCACAACGACGGACCTTCGGGCGCGGCCGGGACGGCCGGGGGGTGGCAATTCACCAACGTCGCCGCGGCGGCGGGCGTCACCGCCCCGCGCGCCAGCTTCGGCACGTTCTTCTTCGACTACGACAACGACGGCTGGCTGGACCTGTTCGTGGCCGGCTACGGCCGGAAGAGCGCGGGCGGCCTGCCCGTCGTGGAGGACGTGGCCGCCGATTACCTGGGCCTGCCCAGCGACGGAGAGACGGGGCGGCTCTATCACAATGAAGGCGGGACGTTCCGGGACGTCACGAAAGCGGCGAACCTGTCCAAGGTCGTTCCCGCCATGGGTCTCAATTTCGGCGATCTCGACAACGACGGCTGGCTCGACGTCTACCTGGGTACGGGAACCCCCGACCTGGGCATGCTCGTGCCCAACCGCATGTTCCGCAACGCCGAAGGCCACGCCTTCCAGGACGTGACCAGCGCCGGCAACTTCGGCCATCTGCAGAAGGGACACGCGGTATGCTTCGGTGACGTCGACAACGACGGGGACGAGGACGTCTTCGAGGAGATGGGCGGAGCGTTCCTCGCGGACAAGGCCAGGAGCACGCTCTACGAGAATCCCGGCAACGACAACGGATGGCTCGGCCTCGAGCTCGAGGGCGTCCGTTCCAATCGGAGGGCCATGGGCGCCCGCATCAAGGTCGTGGTGGACGGCACCGCGGGGCCCCGCTTCCTTTACCGCACGGTTGGCAGCGGGGGCAGCTTCGGGGCCTCGCCGCTCCGCCAGGAGATCGGTCTCGGGCCCGCGCCGCGTGTGGAGCGGGTCGAGGTCTTCTGGCCGGTGACGGGCGAGACCCAGAAGATCGAGGGTCTCGAGCCGCGCCACCGCTATCACATCCGGGAAGGGACCCCCGGCGCCCGGGAAGTCGATTGGCCGCAGTCCAGCCGGCGGCGCGCCTCGTCGCGATGACCGCTCCCCACCTGCTGCTCGCCGTCGACGGCGGGGGCACCAACACCCAGGCCCTCCTCACCGACTTCGATGGCAAGGTGCTGGCGCGCGGCCTGGGCCCGAGCAGCAACCTCCACAACGTCGGGTACGAGAAGGGATTCGAGGCCCTCGCCACCGCGATCGAAGGGGCCCTGGCCCAGGTGCGGGGAACGATGCCGGTGGCCGCGAGCGCGCCGGGCAGCGCGCGCTGGCGGTCGGCCGGGATCGCCGCCGCCTGTCTGGGCCTGTCCGGCGTCGATTCGTCCGCGGACGAGGCCCAGGTCTCGCAGTGGGTCAAGGAGCAAGCGCTCGCCCCACGGTTCGTCGTGGTCAACGATTCCGAGCTGATCCTGGCCGGCGGCACACCCGCGGGATGGGGCATCGCCCTCATCAGCGGCACCGGCTCGGTCTGCCTCGGGCGCACGGCGGAGGGGCGATCGGCCCGCGTCGGCGGCTGGGGGCCCCTGCTGGGCGACGAGGGGAGCGGCTATCACATCGCCAGCGTCGCCCTCCAGCGCGCGACCCAGGCGGCGGACGGCCGGGCCGACGCACCGGCCCTGCTGAAGGGGATCCTCCGTCATTGGTCCCTGCCCGATCCGACCGCGCTCATCCGCCACGTGCACGCCGAGACCACGACCATGGCGGAGATCGCCAGCGTGGCCACGGTCGTGGTCGACCTGGCCGGCCGCAACGACGCCGCGGCCCTGGAGGTCGTGGCGGTGGCGGGCCGCGAGCTGGCCCTCCACATCGACACGATCGTCCGGATCCTGCGCCTCACGCGCCCGCCGGTGGCCCTGGGAGGCCGGCTGATGCTGCGGGGCGCCCTGCGCAAGACGATGCTGGCCGCGGTGAAGAGCGAGCTGGGCCCGATCGCGCAGGTCACCGACCCACCGCTGGGCGCGGTCGTGCTCGCCCGCCGTCTCCTTCAGGGGTCGCTCAAACCAACCTGAAGCTGGCCGATCGAACCGACCAGGAGCGCGGCGCCGCGCAGCGGCGGCGCAGCGATGGGGGGTTTCAGGGGGGGAGCTCACGCTGCTCAGGTGAAGCGTGAGTTCCCCCCCTGAGATCAATGCTCGCGCCCGCCGGCCGCGGGGCGGAGCTGCTCGTCGAGCTTCCGGTTCCACTCCGCGGGGGTCATCGACTTGAGCTGATCGAGCTGCGATGCGGCGAGCACCAGCTTGGCCATGCCGGGCACGACGGCCAGCTCCACCTCTGCTCGCGCCGGCGCCGATGCTTCCACCACCGCACGCGCGCGTTCGGTCCAGGCCGCGGGGGCCTGGGTGCCGCCGCGGATGGAATCGAGGGCCTCCAGCCCCACCCTTCCCAGGGCGGCCAGGTCGCGCGAGAGGGGGCGCGCCTCCTGTCCCAGGGGCGACGCGGTCAGGATGGGCTCCAGCACCGCATGATTGTCGCGCCAGGTCGTGAACGTCGCGCGCAGGGCCGAATCGTCGCGGGTGGCGGGCGCGCTCTGCAGGTAGCGGTCGAGCGCCGTCTGGAAGGTGCGGATGGCCACGCTGTCCGCGCGCGCGGTGTCGACGAGGCGGTCGAGCGGGCTGGACGAGGTGTAGATGCGCAGCCCGCCGCGACGGTACTCCTTCACCGGAGTGACGAGGTCGGCCAGCACGCGCAGCGACGTCGTGGGCTGGCCGCCCGTGAGCTTCTTCAGCATGGGCTCGTAGCTCGCGAGGTGGGTCAGCGAGAGCGCGCCCAGCCGCACGCTCTCGATCTCGAGGCGCCGGTACATGTCGGGGAGGTCGCGCACGTCGCCGGGAGACCACAGCCGCTCCGCGATGGCGGCGGTGCGCGGCCAGAGGCGCGAGTCGATCGTCTCCGGCGACACGAACTCGCCCCACATGCAGGCCTCGCCGCCGAGGACGTGCCGGCGCTCCTCCGCCGTGAGCGTGCTGTCGGCGGGGATCGGATCGTTCAGGTAGTGGTCGGCCACGGGAAAGAGAAGGTCCAGGTAGTAGCCGTTGGACAGGATGCCGTCGTAGCCCCGGCGCGCGTTCTCGGCCAGCGCCTTCGGCCCCCGCCAGGATTGGATGAGGATGTTCTTCGGGAGGTCCGGGCTCTGGATCTCGTCCCAGCCGATCATCTTCTTGCCGTGGCGGGTGAAGATCTCGTTCACGCGCTTGTTGAAATGGGCCTGGATGCCGTGGGCGCCGGGCAGGTTGTTCCGGTAGATGAAGTCCTGCACGGACGCGCTGGCGTTCCACTGGCGCGGCGTGACCTCGTCGCCTCCGATGTGCATGTAGGCGTCGGGGAAGAGAGAGGCCATCTCGCCGAAGAAGCGGTCGAGGAAGGTGTAGACCTCCTCCTTCGAAGGGTCGAGGACGTTGTCGAAGACCCCCCATTCGCGGACGAGCGTGTACGGTCCGGGCACGACCCCGAGCTCGGGGTACCCGACGAGCCAGCTCGTCGAGTGTCCGGGCAGGTCGAACTCGGGGACGACGCGGATGCCGCGGTCGCGCGCGTAGGCGATGACGTCGCGCACCTGGTCCTGCGTATAGAAATTCCCGTCCGAGCCGAGCTGCGGCAGCTTCGGATAGACCTTGCTCTCGACGCGGAATCCCTGGTCCTCGCTGAGGTGCCAGTGCAGGACGTTGAGCTTGACCGCGGCCATGCCGTCGAGCGTCCGCTTGACCACCTCGACCGGCTCCCAGCGGCGGCAGGGATCGATCAAGAGGCCGCGCCAGGGGAATCGGGGCCGATCCGAGATCCGCACTGCCGGCACGACCGGCCTTCCCCCGTCCACGCGGGCGAGTTGCAGGAACGTTTCCAGCCCGCGCAGGACGCCAAGCGGATTGGCGGCGGTGACGCGGGCCTGCTTCGGGCTGACGGTGAGCTCGTACGATTCGTCCTCCGACACCTCCTGGACGCCCTTCCCCGGGCCGGTGGCCTCGACGACCAACGTGGCCTTGGCCCCCGCGGGAGGGCCCGCGAGCGTGAGGCCCAGGGTCTCCAGGCGCTTGCGGGCGCGCGCGAGCGCGGCCTCGATGCGCGGATCGGCGGTGCCGACCGAGCCGAGGCTGAACCGGCGATCGATGACGAGCTGGCCCGGCTGCCATTCCAGGCGAACGGGAGCCGGCATGAGATCGTGGGTCACCGGGGCGGCGTCCGCGAGGACGGGCGCGGGACTGGCGGCCGCCATCAAGGCCGACCCGGCGGCGGCGAGCACCTTCGTCCTGAAATCCATCGTGCCGATCTCCTTCCCGCGTAGCGGAGCGCGTTGACAGACTTTCGAGCCAGGAATACTCTCACAAGCTCCTAGCGTGCGGAAGCTCTCCCTCGGGTTCCTCGTCCTCGTCGCCAACAGCGCGTACCTGGCATCCCACGCGGACGCGACGCTCTTCTACTTCGGAAGCGTCGCCCTCCACCTCCTGCTGGGCGTGCTCCTCGTCGCGGCGGCGGCCAGGGAGCTGCCGGGTTGGCGGGCGTGGCCGCGCCCCCTGGTCGGGGCGGGGCCGCTGCTGGCCCTGGCGGCGGCGTCCGGACTGGCCCTCGCCGTGGTGGGCGCGACGCGCCCGCACACCTGGCTGCTGCGCGCCCACATCCTCGTGTCGGTGCTGGGCGCTCTGCTCGTGCTGGCCTGGATGGCGGCCCGTGTCGCGCGTGGCGCGCGCCCGGGCGAGCGGTGGGCCGAGGGTCTGGCCCTCGGCATCGTGGCCGCCGTGATCGGCGCGGCCGCGCTGGTGATCGTGAAGGAGCACCGGGACGCCCCGGAGCGCGAGCGCATCGCGAACCCGGCCCTGCCCCCGGACAGCATGGACGGCGAAGGCGGCGGCGCGAAGGGCCCGTTCTTCCCTTCCTCCGCGCAGACGAACGTGGGCGGCACGATCCCGTCCAACTTCTTCATGACCAGCCACACCTGCGCGCGCTGCCACGAGGAGATCTACAAGCAGTGGTCCTCGTCCGCCCACCACTTCTCGTCCTTCAACAACCAGTGGTACCGGAAATCGGTCGAGTACATGCAGGACGTGGTGGGCACGCAGCCCTCGAAGTGGTGCGCGGGCTGCCACGACCACGCCGTCTTCTTCAACGGCCGCTTCGACCGGCCGATCAAGGAGCAGATCCACACGCCGGAGGCGCAGGCGGGGCTGAGCTGCACGTCCTGCCATTCCATCGTTCACGTCAAGAGCACGATGGGCCAGGGCGACTTCACCATCGAGTACCCGCCCCTCCACGACCTGGCCGCCAGCGAGAACCCGATGCTGTCGAGGGTGCACGACTATCTTCTCTATACGGATCCGGAGCCGCACCGGCGCACGTTCCTCAAGAGCTTCCACCGCGAGCAGACCGCGCAGTTCTGCTCCTCCTGCCACAAGGTGCACCTCGACGTGCCCGTCAATGCCTACCGCTGGTTCCGCGGGTTCAACGAGTACGACAACTGGCAGGCTTCCGGGGTGTCCGGAGAGGGCGCGCGGTCGTTCTACTACCCGGCCCAGCCCCAGAAGTGCGCGGACTGCCACATGCCGCTGGTGGCGGCGAAGGACCCCGCGGCCCGGGACGGGAAGATCCACTCCCACCGCTTCCCCGCTGCCAACACCGCTCTCCCCTTCGTGAACGGCGACGCGGAGCAGCTTCGTGCCACCCAGGATTTCCTGCGCGACGGCCAGGTCACGGTCGACGTCTTCGGCCTCGCCCGTGTCGCGGAAGCCCCGAGCATGGCCGGCGACGCCGTGAGCCAGGGACAGGCCAGCGCCCGGACCTCGGAGCCCCAGCTCGCCTCGACGTTCGCCCAGGGCGAGGAGTCCGGCAGCTTCGGGGCCGTTCCGACGGTCCTGTCGCCTCCCGTCTCCGTGATCGCGCCCATCGACAAGGTGATGCCGACGGTGCGCCGCGGCGATTCCGTGCGCGTCGAGGTCGTGGTGCGGACGCGCAAGGTCGGCCACTTCTTCCCGGGCGGGACCATCGATGCGCAGGAGGCCTGGGTCGAGCTGGAGGCGGTGGACGACCAGGGGCGCGTGATCCTCCACAGCGGCGGCGTGGCGGACGAAGGGCGCGGGCCCGTGGACCCCGGCGCCCACCTCTACCGCAATCTCCTGCTCGACGAGCACGGGAATCCGATCAACAAGCGCAACGCCTGGATGGCGCGGTCGGTGGCCTACGTGCGCCTCATCCCGCCCGGAGCCGCGGACACGGTGCATTACCGGCTGCGCATCCCGGAGGACTGCGGCGACACCATCCGCCTCCGCGCGAAGGTGAACTACCGCAAGTTCTCGTGGTGGAACACGCAGTGGGCCTTCGCGGGAGTGCGCGATCCCGCCGACCCCAGGCCCTCGGTCGGACCCGGCCACGACGACGGCAGATGGGTCTTCACGGGCGACACGTCCGGGGTGTCCGGCGGGATCAAGGCGATCCCGAGCATCCCCACCACGATCATGAGCAGCGCGGAGGCAACGCTCAAGGTGGCGGCCAAGGGGGCCGCGCTACCGGCCGACGCGCCGATGCTGGACAAGTCCGTGCGCGAGCGCTGGAACGACTACGGCATCGGACTGCTCCTCCAGGGCGATCTCAAGGGCGCGGAGGCCGCCTTCGAGAAGGTCACGGTGATGGAGCCGGACTACGCCGACGGCTGGGTCAACGTCGGCCGGGCCCGCATCCAGGAAGGCAACATGGAGGGCGCGGAAGAGGTCCTGCGCGGCGCGCTGGAGAAGGACCCCGCGCTGGCCAAGACGCACTTCTTCCTCGCCACCGCGCTCAAGGCGCGTGGCCGCTACGACGAGGCCCTCGCCCACCTGCGCACCGCGGCCGAGCGGTACCCGCGGGACCGCGTGGTGCGCAACCAGATCGGCCGCGTGCTCTTCCTGAAGCGCCAGTACAAGGAGGCCATCACGGAGCTGCAGAAGGTGCTCGAGATCGACCCCGAAGACCTGCAGGCGCACTACAACCTGATGCTCTGCTGGCAGGGCCTCGGGGAAGCCGACAAGGCCCGGCGTGCGCAGGCCCTGTACGTGCGCTTCAAGGCGGACGAGAGCGCGCAGGCCATCACCGGGCCCTATCGGCAGCTCCATCCCGACGACAACAACGAGCGCCAGGCCGTCCACGAGCACCGCACGGCGGTGCCCTCGCCGGCGCCGCCCGCCCGCGGCACCAGCGGAGCGGGACGGTGAGGCGGACCCGTCTCTCCGCGCTGGCCCTGTTCGCAGTGGGTGCCCTGGCCCTGCCCGGGGCCTTCGAGGCCCCGGTGCGGTCCGCGTCTCCCTCCCCGGCCTCCGCCTCCGGCGTGTCGCTGAGCGATGCCACCGCCGCCGCCGGGATCCGCTTCAAGCACAACTCGGGCGCGTTTGGGAAGAAGTACCTGCCGGAGACCATGGGCGCGGGCGTGCTGTTCGTCGACCTCGACGGTGACGGCTGGCCCGATCTCCTATTCGTGAACTCGAAGAACTGGCCGGGGCGGCCCGGGCCCGCGTCGCTGCCCGCCCTCTATCGCAACAACCGGGACGGCACGTTCACGGACGTGACGCGCGGCTGCGGCCTCGACGTCTCGATGTACGGGCTGGGCGCTGCGGCCGCCGATTACGACAACGACGGCCGGGTGGACGTCTACCTCACCGGCCTCGGCGGGAACCGGCTCTTCCACAACGAGGGCAATGGCCGCTTCGCCGACGTCACGGCGAGGGCCGGGACCGGCGGCGGAGGCTTCGGCACCAGCGCGGCCTTCTTCGACTACGACAAGGACGGCAAGCTGGACCTGTTCGTCACCAACTACGTGCAGTGGGCGCTGGACAAGGACCTCTTCTGCACACTGGACGGCACCCACAAGTCCTACTGCACGCCGGAGTCGTACAAGGGGCAGAGCCCGATCCTGTACCGCAACCGCGGAGACGGCACCTTCGAGGACGTCACGGCCAAAGCGGGTCTCAGCGACCCCAACTCCAAGGCGCTGGGCGTGGCCCTGCTCGACTACGACGACGACGGCTGGCCGGACCTCTTCGTCGCCAACGACACCCAGCCCAACAAGCTCTACCACAACGGCGGCAAGGGGACCTTCACGGACGTCGGCATGGCCGCGGGCGTGGCCTTCAGCGAGTCGGGCGTGGCCCGCGCCGGAATGGGGACGGATGCCGCCGACTACGACGGCTCGGGCCGCCCCAGCATCGTGGTGGGCAACTTCTCGAACGAGATGATGGCGCTGTACCACAACGAAGGGACGGGGCTCTTCATCGACGACGCGGCCACCACCTCCATCGGCCAGGCCACGCTCCTGAGCCTCAGCTTCGCGGCGTTCTTCTTCGACTACGACCTCGACGGCCGCCTCGACATCTTCGCCGCCAACGGGCACGTGGCCGACGACATCCAGGCGGTGCAGGCGCGCGTGCGCTACGCGCAGCCGCCGCACCTGTTCCGCAACACCGGCAACAAGCGGTTCGAGCCCGAAGACGACCGGCTGGGCCCCGCCTTCAAGGTGCCCATGGTCGGCCGCGGGGCCGCCTATGCCGACTACGACGGCGACGGAGATCTCGACGTCGTCGTCACCGCCAACAACGGGCCCGCGCGCCTCCTCCGCAACGACGGCGGCAACCGCAATCACTTCCTGCGCGTACGCACGGTCGGAACCTCGTCCAATCGCGACGGCATCGGCGCGAAGGTCTCCGTCACTCCCGCCGGCGGTCCGCGGCAATGGCGGATGGTGAAGAGCGGCTCGAGCTATTGCTCACAGAGCGAGCTGCCCGTCACCTTCGGCCTCGGCTCCGCCACCGGGCCCGTCAAGGTCGAGGTGCGATGGCCCAGCGGCACCGTGGACACGGTGGAGGCACGTGCGGACGAGCGGATCACCATCCGCGAGGGTCAGGGCCGCGTGCCCGAGCCCGGCCCGGGGACCCTGCGTCCCACCTCCCGCTAGCCGTGGCGCGCCATTGGTCGGGACTCGTCGCGGCCGTCGCCGTTTCCCCCGCGCTCGCCCTCGCGCTCGCCTCCCCCCCCGCGGACCCGGTCGAGGCCGCGTACCGTGCGAACAACGTCGGCGTCGCGCTCCTCGAGCAGTACCGCCACGACGATGCGGCGGCTTCGTTTCGCAAGGCGCTCGAGCTCGCGCCGGGACTGGCCCTGGCCCGCGCCAACCTCGCCATCGCGCTCCTCAACGAGCCCAAGCTCGAGGAGGCCCGCGACGCCGCACGCGAAGCGGCGGCCCGGCTGCCCGGCGTGCCACAGCCGCAATACGTCCTCGGTCTCGCCGCGCGCGGGCTGGGCGCGACCGAGGAATCCCAGGCCGCCTTCCGCGCCGTCCTGGCCATCGATCCCCAGGACGTCGGCTCTCGCGTGAACCTGGGCCAGCTCCTCCTCCAGGATCGCCGCTACCCCGAGGCCATCGAGCACCTGCGGGCCGCGGCCGCGGCGGAGCCGTTCAATGCGACCGCGGTCTACAACCTCGGCCTCGCCCTCGTCCGCTCCGGCCAGGCCGACGAAGGACAGCGCACGATGGACCGCTTCCGCGCGCTCAAGGAAAGCGGATACGCGACGCTCCTCGCCAACACGTACCCCGAGCAGGGGCGTTACGCGGAGGCGCTGGTCTCCACCGGCGCCGAGCCTGAGCTGGTGGACACGGCGACACCGCCCGTCCAGTTCGCGGATGCAACCGACAAGTGGCTGCTGCTCCCCGGCCGCGTCTCGGGCCCTCCGGCGGTCGGCCCCGGTCGCGTCACGTTGGCCGACGCGGACAGCGACGGGGACCTCGATCTGGTCTCGGTGGGACCCCAGGGTCTGCGCCTGTACCTTAGCGACGGGGGCCGCTTCCGGGACGCGACCGCCGAGCGCGGTCTCGATCTCGGGCTGGCCGGCGCGGGCGCGCTCGTCGCCGACGTGGACAACGACACGCGGCCCGACCTCCTGGTCCTGGGCACGACGGGTCCGCGCCTGTGGCACAACGACGGCGCCCGCTTCTCGGATGTGACCGCCGCCTCCGGTCTGGCCGGTGCCGGCGCGGCCACCGCGGGCGCGCTCGTCGACACCGACCACGACGGGGACCTCGATCTCGTGCTGGGCGGGAGCGGCACGACCCCCCATCGGCTCTTTCAGAACGACGGGGCCGGGCACTTCAAAGACGTCTCGGCCGCGGCCGGCCTTGCCGCCGCGGCGGCCACCGGCCTGGCCGTGGTGCCCACGGACTTCGACAACCGCCGCGACATCGACCTGCTCATGGCCGGGCCGCAGGCCGTGCAGCTCTTCCAGAACGGCCGCGACGGCACGTTCCGCGACGTGGCCGGCGCCGTGGGCCTGGGCGCGGTGCGCTCCGCCCTCGGTGTGGCCGCGGGCGACATTAATAAGGATGACTTCACCGACCTCGTCTTCGCGGTCGAGGGAGGGCCGGCCCGTATCGCGCTGAGCGACGGGAAGGGCCATTTCGACGTCGCGGACGGTCCGGAGGCGGCACGTGACGCCCACCAGATCCTGCTCCTCGACTACGACGGCGACGGCCTGCTCGACCTCGTCGTCCTGCGCGGAGACGGGCTACGCGTCCTGCGCAACCTGGGGCGGGCGGGATGGAAGGACGTCTCCACAACCGCGCTTCCGGGATCGGCGCCGGCGAAAGATGCGTCTCCCCCCGTGGCATTCGCCGCCGGAGACCTCGACGGGGATGGCCATCCCGATCTCGTCGAGCGTCTCGCGTCCGGCGCGGTTCGCGTCCTTCAGAGCGGCGGGGCGACGAGCCACGCGTTCGCCGTTCGACTCGCCGGGCTGGTCAGCAACCGCAATGGCGTGGGCTCGAAAGTGACGCTGCGCGCGGGCAGCCTCCGGCAGCGCCTCGAGACCTCCGCCGCCACCCCGCCGGCGGCGCCGGCCGACCTCGTGTTCGGCCTCGGCACCCGCACCGCCGCGGACGCGGTGCGCGTCCTCTGGCCGGCCGGCATCCTGCAGACCGAGCTGCCTTCTGCGGAGGCGGCCCCGGCCCGCGTCGCGACCCTCGCCATCAAGGAGCTCGACCGCAAGCCCTCCTCGTGCCCGTACCTGTACGCGTGGAACGGGCGCGAGTTCGCGTTCATCACGGACTTCATGGGCGGCGGCGAGATGGGCTACTGGGAAGGGCCCGGCCACTACAACCATCCCGATCCCGACGAGTACGTGCGCCTGGCCGACGATCAGCTCCGCCCCCGCGACGGCCGGCTCGAGCTGCGCGTCACCAACGAGCTCGAGGAAGCGCTCTTCGTGGATCGCCTGTCCCTCTTGTCCCTCGCCCACCCCGCCGACATCGAGATCTATCCGGACGAGGGCATGCGGGAGCCCGCTCCGCGCTTCCGCCTGGTGGCCGTGCGCGACGCGGGTCCGGTGGCGGGCGCGACGGACGAGCGCGGCCGTGACGTCCTCGATCGCCTCGCGCGGCTCGATCGCCGCTTCGTGGACGATTTCCCCCTGCGGCGCGTCCGCGGCTACGCGGAAGACCACGCGCTCACCCTGGACCTCGGTCCTTCCGCCGGCGAGGACAGCGTGCTTCTCCTGACCGGCTGGACGGACTACGCGTTCTCCAGCGACAACGTGGCCGCGCGCCAGGCCGGCTTCGAGATGAAGCTCCCGTCGCTGCAGGTACAGGACGCGGCGGGCGCCTGGCAGACGGTGATCGCGGACCTGGGCGTCCCCGTGGGGCGGCCGCAGACGCTGGTCGTGGAGATGGCCGGGAGATGGCGGAGCGCCGCGCGACGCGTGCGCATCGGCACGAACATGCGGATCTACTGGGATCAGGCGCGAACGGGCACGCGCGCGGCCCTCCCGAGCGAGCCGGCGCGGCTGGAAGCGGTGCGCGCCGACCTCACCGAGCGCGGGTTCTCCGCCGAAGTCTCGCCCGACGGCCGTGAGCCGCTTGGCTACGACTACGCGCGCGTCAGCGCTCGCTCGCCCTGGAAGGCCTTTCCGGGCCGGTACACGCGCACGGGGGACGTCCGCGAGCTGCTGGCCGCCGTGGACGACGTGTTCGTGGTGTCGCGGCCGGGCGACGAGATCGCGCTGTCCTTCGACGCCGCCACCATGGCCCCCCTACCCGCAGGCTGGCGGCGGACGTACCTGCTGCACGCCGACGGGTTCAGCAAGGAGATGGACCTCCACTCCGCGACGCCGGACATCCTGGGTCCGCTTCCCTTCCACGGCATGTCGCGGTATCCGTACGCCGCGCCCGAGGCGTATCCCATGACGGCGGAGCGGGCGGCGCTCATCGAGCGCTACAACACGCGGGTGGTGCGGTCGGTCGAAGGGCGGCTGGAGACGGCGGCGCGGTAGGTCGTTCCGTTGCTCGCGCACGGCGAGCGCGTGATCGTCATTCGTCCAGGAATTTCTCTTCTGACGTCAAATATTTTTGCCGACGCCAGACATTTTCGGACCTGGCTTTCCAAGCGCGCGACTCGTTCCGCTGCGCGCTCGCGTCTACAACCGTGGCTGGAATGCGTCCTTGCCTCTCTGCACTCTTTCTGCGCCAAAGCAGTCGCGCGCGCGGAACCCGCTTCGACGCGGCGCTCCTGACACGCGCCAGAGCCTTGGCCGAGGCGTGAAAATCGCCGTGATACACAGGGACATGAACACGAACATCCTCGCTCTCGCCTCTAGCCTGTCGGATCACGATCTCCTCGCGCGCGTCAGTGTGCTCGCTGGCAACGAGCGGTACGCATCGGTCGAGCTGGTGGCGCACCTGGCTGTGCTCGACGCCCGACCCGCCCTCTTTGCCGCCGAAGGCCACGGTTCGCTCTTCACCTACTGCACGCAGGTGCTTCGGCTCTCCGAGGACGCCACGTGCAACCGTATCCAGGCGGCTCGAGCCTGCCGAGACTTTCCGGTGATCCTCGAGGCCCTCGCCTCCGGCGCGATGTCCCTCACCTCCGTGCGGATCCTGCGTCCGCACCTCACACCGGAGAACCACGAAGCCGTCCTCGCCAGGGCCTCCGGCCGCAGCCGGCGCGAGATCGAGGCCCTGGTCGCGGAGCTGGCGCCACGACCGGATGTCCCGTCTTCCGTCCGGAAACTCCCAACGGCCACGCCAGCGCCTACGGTGATGCTCGCGACCACGTCGCCGGCGACGCGCGTCGAGGCGGCCACGCTTCGGTCTCCCGAACCGGCACCACCGATCAGCGCTCCACCGCCGCTACTGACGAAGCGCCGCCCGATCATCGAGACGACTTCGCCCGAGCGCTATCGCGTCCAGTTCACGATCGGCAAGGAGAGCCACGACAAGCTACGGCGCGTTCAGGACCTCCTCCGCCGTGAGATCCCGGACGGCGATCCGGCCGCGATCTTCGACCGCGCTCTCACCCTGCTCCTCGAGAAGGTGGAGAAAGCCAAGGTCGGGGCCGCCGCCAAGCCGCGCCCACGTCCAATCCGCCCCGGGGCGGGTAGGGAGCTTCGAACATCGATTCTCCCTTCGCGGGATGTCCCGAGGCACATCAAGCGAGCGGTGGGGCGCCGCGACGGAGGTCAGTGCGCCTTCGTCTCCCGAGACGGACACCGATGCGCGGAACGCACGTTCCTGGAGTTCCACCATATCCAGCCGTATGCGAAGGGAGGACAGGCGACGGTCGAGAACATCTCGCTTCGTTGCCGGCGCCACAACCAGTACGAGGCCGAGCTGGTCTTCGGTCCTCACGGTACTTCGGGTCGATCTCAATCGCCCACAACTGTGCCATGAGCCCCGCCGCCTGACGACAGCGCGATCCGGCCACAACCCCTATCTGTAATCGCGTCGATCGACACGGTTACAGATCAACACGCTTTCGGCCCGGTCGGCCCGTCTTCAGGAAATCGGCGGACGCACCAGATCCGCCAGCGCCTTCTCCGCCTCTTCCGGATGGAACCCGAACGGACCGACCTTGCCCTTGTAGAGAATCTTCCCGCCCTCGCCCAGGATGTAGATGCGCTCGGGCCAGGCCGCGAAGGCCTTCTCCGTCCGGTTGTCCATCATGTCGATGGCGACCGGCAGGCGGTACTTGAGGCGGTCGACCAGGATCTTCGCGAGCTCCTTGCGCTCCTCGAACCGCTTGGGCTGCTTGAACACGAACTTCTGCTCGCGGTTCGAGTCCATCTGCCACTCGTCATCGGGATGCGCTTCCGAGATATAGACGGTGAGGAACCGCGCCTGGTCCTTGTACCGGTCGTAGATGCGATGAAGATCGACGATCTTCTTGCGGAACGGCGGTCAGGTGCAGCTCCCGAACACCACGAACACGGGCTGCGCGCCGACCCAGAGCTGCGAGAGCCGGACGGACGAGCCGTCGTACATCGTGAGGTCGAGATCCGGAGCCTGGCCGCCCACCTGGAGCGACCCACGCTCGCGATGGTCGTACTTTCCGTAGTGGACGAACCCGGCCTTGAGGAGCTGATAGTACGTGAGGCCGCCGGCGGCCACGACAGCGAGGCCGATGGCGACGGGGATCAGGACCTTCTTGCGCACGGCCGGGATGCGGACGATCACCTGCCGTCGAGTCTACACTTGGGAGCCATGGACCACATCCGCTACTCGGCCGCCTGCTGCCAGACCGACCTCCCGAACCCGATCGACCGCGGACAGATGCGCGGCAACACCGACCGCATGCTGTCCATGATCGACTCCGCGGTGGCGGGCGCGGCGCCGTTCCTCCCCGTCCGGCTGGTCGTGTTCCCGGAGTTCGCGCACGCCGCTCCCGTCTTCGTCACCGTGGCCGAGCTGATCGAGAAGCTGGCCGTGCCCATACCGAACGAGCACACCGATCGCATCGCGGCCCGGGCGCGCAAGGACGGGCTCTACGTCCAGACCGGCTCGATGATCGAGCAGGACCCGAAGTGGCCCGGGGTCGTCTTCAACACGACCTGCCTCGTGGGGCCGGAGGGCATCCTCTACAAGTACCGCAAGGTCAACCCCTGGATCCCGTACGAGGTTCACGCCAGCCCCCACGACCTGCCGGGCTATGACGAGCCGCTGTTCCCGGTGGCGGACACGCCGATCGGCCGTCTCGGCGCCGCGATCTGCTACGACTGGCTGTTCCCGGAGGCGATCCGCCAGCTCGCCGCCAACGGGGCGGAGGTCCTCATCCGCGTCTCCGCCTACATGGACCCGTGGGGCGCCACCGACCCCATGGACTGGTGGACGATCGTGAACCGCTGCCGCGCGCTGGAGAACATGGCCTACGTGGTGGCCGCGAACCAGGGCGCGAGCCTCGAGCGCCATCCCCCGTACTCCTGGCCCGGGGGCAGCCAGGTCGTGGACTTCGACGGCCGCCTACTCGCCCAGGCCTCCCCCGGTCCGGGTGAGCGCATCGTGGTGGCGCCCATCGACGTCTCCGCGCTCCGCCACGAGCGCGCGACGCGCCAGGGCCACCAGATGCTTGCGCACCTGCGCACGGAGGCCTATCCCGTCTATCGCGAGCCGCGCTACCCGCCCGCGCTCGAGGACGGCGGCGCGCCGGGGACGCTGTCGTACGAGCGCAACGTCACCCTGATCGAAGAGGCGAAGCGGCGCGCCCGGCGGCGCTGAACCTCCGGCCCGCGGTTGACGTAGGACCGCGCGCCATGTCATCGTGCGAACGGTCGGCCACGGCGACGACCGACGGAACCATCCAGGCCCTTCGGCCCTCCGCCCTCACCCCCGCGCAAGCTCGTCGGCCTCTCGACGCCCCCGAGCGCGCGTGTGGAAGCAGGAAGGCCGACCGGATCGGGAGCTGCTGACCATGGACGACGTCCACCTCGACCCCGCGCATCCGTTCGGACGCGAAGAGACCGGGTCCGCCGCCGCACGATGATCGGCCTCGCCACCTTCCTCCTCCTGCTTGCGCCGCAGGCGACCGCGCCCTCCCCCGGGCCGGGCCCGCAGAGCCCGCTCTTCGGCGGCGTCCCGACGGGGACGGCCACGCCAAGCCCGCTCCCCCTCTCGCTGGCGGACGCGATCGACCGCGGGCTGCGGGGCAATCTCGCCCTCGTCCTCGCCGAGCAGGGCGTGCGCGCGGCGCGGGGCGGGCGCCTGGAGGCCTTCGGCGACGTGCTCCCGCACCTGAACGGCCGGCTCTCTGCCGTGCGCCAGAAGCTCAGCCTGGAGGCCTTCGGTTTCTCCGGATTCCCCGGCATCGACAGCCCCGTGGTGGGGCCGTTCAACGTGTTCGACTCCCGCGTCCTGCTCACCGAGGAGCT
>WNGB01012699.1_pt1 | contig 24554 bp, 24 predicted proteins | sample 5400681 | NCBI WGS metagenome assembly WNGB01 (sample SAMN13153367, study PRJNA577476) | soil metagenome | isolation source: 115 cm soil or saprolite under grassland replicate 2 | place: USA:California | collected 2016-06-15
TGTCCCCGGCAAGAAGATTACGAAAACCGTTGCCAGAACAGTAGCCGCAATCCACTCTTTTGCAAGTCGAATTTCAACAAACTGCTAATGCTCGGCGAGGCAGGGCTGACGCCGGAGAAAATCGAAACGCATGCCGACGTTACGCTGGAAAAGGTCGGCGCCGGCTTCGAGATTACCGCGAGCCACCTTACCGTGTCCGCAAGAATTCTGGGCACCGACAACGCGAAGTTCCAAGAGATCGCGAACAAGGCCAAGACCGGATGTCCGGTGTCGAAGCTGCTGAAGACGCAGATCACGATGGATGCGAAGTTGGAGGCATGAGCGGCAGCGTGGGAGCAACCCGCTGGAGTAGGCTCGACAGCGAACGGACGCGACTCGGTCCCGCGCGTATTGCTCGAGGGGCGGCCCAGCTTCCGAGCTGCTGTCCAACGTCGCGCATCAGGGGCCGAGCGGGCGGGCGGGCGAAGGCCGCTTGCGAAGGTCCCCTTCATGCGCCTGTTACGCCTCATACGCATCTGCGATAGATCGGAAATACGCGTCCTAGCCAACGGCCGCAAGAAAAACGGTCGACCAAATGGTTGAAGGTCGATGCTCGTTGGAAATATACAGAGTGTCCGGCCTCGCGTACCTGCTCGACTCTTGCATTCGGCATCAGGGTGGCTAGCGCATCGGCAAGGAAAGGTGGAAGGTGGTGTCTTCACCGCCGGTGATGAAAAGGGTGGGCTGATCGACGGCGCCCCTGTGTGGCGGGAATCAGAATCCCGCCGGGGCGGGCAATTGGCCGAAGATCTTTTCGAGCGCCAGCGCAACGGCGAGCAGGTCGCGATCACTGCCGGCGGGTCCGTCGATTTCCAGTCCAACCGGCAGCCCGCCGCTGGTCAGCGCGACCGGCAAGGAGATACCCGGCACCCCGGCAACTGAGCCCGGATCGGTGTTGCGGATGTACGTCTGGAAAGTCGGGACTTGTTCACCATTCAGATTGACGGTTGAGTCGGACCCGATGACGGGAGACGCCGGCAGCGGAGTCGTCGGAAAGGCGATCGCGTCAAGATCGCTGTTTTCGAAAGTATCCGCGTATAGTTTCTGCAACGTCGGACGAACAACGTTTACTGCGTTGTCGTACACGGACTGCGGTATCGCGTTTGGCGCCCCCGGAACCAAAAATGTATCGAACACAAACTTCACATCGGGGCTCGCAATTTGCGCGGCGAGCTGCGAAAGCGTAACGCCGGTGCCGTAGGTACTAAGATAGGTGCCGATATCTCGGGTCGCCTCGAATAGCGCGATCGGGAATCCGGACTGGTTGTCCAGATCTAGAAACCCTGCCGCCTGGAGTTGGACGATCTCGACCCCCGCGCGGCGTAGCTTGTCGAGTGCCTGGTTGACTAGCTGAAGCGTCTCCGCATCGATGTTTTGGAACATCTCCGGGACGATGCCAAGCCGAATCTTGCGGGGTGCAACGGTTGGCGTATTGCGCCAATCCCGCGTAATAACACTGTCGAGCAGGATTAGATCCGATACCGACCGCGCCATCGGACCGACCGTGTCCCGACTGTGCGATATTGGGGTCACTCCGACCTGCGAATAGCGGTTGATCGTGGGCCGCAGAGCCACGATGCCGCAGAGAGCGGCGGGTATCCTCACGGAGCCGCCGGTATCGGTCCCGATCGCGCCCGGCGCGAGCCGCGCGGCGATAGCACTGGCATTGCCGCCGCTCGAGCCTCCGGGGAATCGCGTCTTGTCATACGGATTCCTTACTGCACCGAAGGCGGCGTTGTTGCTTGTGATACCGAACGCGAGCTCGTGCATGTCCGTCTTGGCGAGCACGATGGCGCCGGCGTCGAGCAGCGCCTGGACCGTCGGTGCATTCGCGTCGGGCACGAAGTTCCGCAAACCCGGCGTCCCGGCAGTGTTTGGGATTCCGGCGACATGGATGTTGTCCTTTACGACCAACGGCACGCCGTGCAGGGGTCCGAAGTGGGCGGGATCGCGGCGACGAGCTTCATCGGCGGCGCGCGCGGCTTCGATGGCACCAATCTCGTTGACCGTGATAAACGCGTTCAGGTCCTGGTTTGACGAGATCTTCGCGAGCAGTGCCCTTGTCAACTGCTCGCTAGTAATCCTCCGTTCCTTGATTAGCTTGGCAGCCTCTGTAACCGAGAGTTGCGTCAGGTCGCGGGGTTGCGCAATGACATCAACGCTGCAAAATAACCACAAAAGCGCCGCGGCGGCCGCGCCGATCCGTCTGAACGTGCTCATCTCGGACCCCTTCAGTCGGTTGAACGAGGACCAAGGATAAGAGCTAGGCATTTGCAGTGCAATCATCAAGATCGACGACCCCTTCCGAGCGGCCCGCACGGGTGGCCCATCGGATGGCTCAGCAGCGAATGTTACTGATTCCTAAGAGCGCGCAACGGCCTGCAAAGCCATGGACGCCCGTTTGATTCCGACCCCTGCCTCTGATAGCCGCACGTTGGCGGTGGGTCCCGCATTGCAGTGACAATAGGTCCCGGACTCGCGAGCGCGGGGCACGGGCTCGTCAGTCGATCGCATAATTCGCGCATTCACGCTGGGCCGTCTGCGATTCCAGCGCGCGGTGTTTGCATGTCGCATCGCTTGTATCGGGCGGCGCGTGTGACGACTCGCAACCGAACGCTCAAAGGGTTGCGGATCGCTTCTATAAAGGGGGCTAACAATGAGCCGCGTTGCCGACGCCAGCGATTGGGCGCTCGCGAACCTAAGCGACCAAGCGGCCGGACTGCGAAGCGCCCAGTCGCGTCAACAAGGTGACGTAATAGATCACCCGCCGCCGTGGCGGTGCATGCAACCTCGACGCCGTGGAAGCGTGCGTCCGAGTGAGCGCCGGGCACAGCGGGCGCGTTGGTACAACGTCTGCTTGTCTCCAGACGCTTCAGCGAGCGGCATCGAGAGCCGCTCGAGTCGGGGGGAAGAAAGTGATCATGGAGGGCGCCGGCAGCAGCAACTTCAAGTCAATCTTCTTGACGCTACCATGGGCGGTGCTGCGCTTCTTCGGCAGGATCATCCGGCGCTTTTTTGTGGCCGTCGGCGTGCTCGTGGCGCTGACTGTCCTCGGCTACGTCGAATTAGGATCGATTATCGACGATCGATTCCCGCTACTCTCACGAGATCGACGCCTACCTCGGCATCGACAGGAACGCGATTGCGCGGCTGCACGATCCCACTTACTTTGCTCAGCAATCGATGCTCGTTACCGAGGATCTCAAGACGGTTGCTTGCATTTCCTCGCCCGAGCACCGCACCCTGATTAACGGTGTGGCGGACATCCCGCCGCCCTTCGTCAGCGCAATTCTCGCTTCCGAAGACAAGAACTTCTTCACACACGAGGGCATCGACAAGGGCGCGATCGTGCGCGCGCTTGCCAAGCGCGTGCTACAGGAGAGCCGCTCGGGCGCGTCGACGCTGACAATGCAGATCGCCAAGCATCTTCGCGGCGGCACCGGCCGCGCATCGACCGAGAGGGAAAAGGTTGGCGACATCGTCATGGCGCTGCGGATCGAGCGCGAGTTCTCGCGGCAGGAACTGCTGCTGAAATACGTGAACATGCCGTATTTCGGCCGCGGGCAGTACGGTATCGAAGCGGCCAGCCGGGCCTATTTCGGCAAGCCAGCGAAGGAATTGACGCTTTCCCAGGTAGCGTTCATCGTGGCCCTCATCAACAAACCGGCGCTGCCGGATCGCTCGTTCGCGACGGACCCGCTACTCCGGACGCGCGAACAAATTCACGACGCGAATTGGGCGGAAGCGGCTCGCGGCACGATGCGCGTACTCGACCTGATGCTCGATCAGAGCTTGATCGACGATGTGGAGCATGCACGAGGGGCAAGCCTGGTCGAGAAATCGCTCCGGAAGGAACTCCTGCCGCCGGGCATGGGCTGCGGCACGCATGACCATTTTCTCGAGCGGGTGCGGATTCTCTACAAGGATCGCTTCCCGATCAACAGGGGTGGGCGTCACGATCTCGATCACGCGCGACGATGCGCTCCAGGACGTCCTCGCCAAGGCGGTCGATCTGACGCTGCGCACCTATCGCGCTCGTCATCTGGACGATGCGGACAACGACCAACTGCGCGCCGGAGCATTCGCGGTCGAGTTCACCGGTGACGTTCTCGCGGAAGTAGGCAATGTCAATTTCAGTCCATTGAAGTACGACGTGATCGCGACCGGCTGGCGTCAGCCGGGATCGACTTTCAAGGTCTTCACGTACGCAGGCCTGGTCGAGCGACTCACGAACGAGGTGCTCGCCGCCGAGCCGCAGCTGGAGGCCATCGAAGAGATCGCTGCCAAAGTCCTCGAGCGCTGCACGGTGCTCGACGCACCGGTGTTCGTTGCGCTCGGCCGCGGACGCGGCGTGAAGAAGATCGAGAACTTCCACTCGCGTTCGGAGCCGGAGTACCGCGGCGACATCCCTTGCCAGATCGCATTGGGCGAGTCGCGCAACACCGCCGCGATGCGCGCGGGAGCGCGTGCCGGGATCAAGAACGTGATCGATCTGACCTATCGCCTGGGGATGCCCAGGGACCCGAAACATCCCCTGCAGCCCTACCCGACGACGGCAATCGGCGCATCCGAGGTGAATCCGCTGTCGATGGCGTCGACGGCGGCGTTCCTGAACGGTGGATTTCGCGTGACGCCGCGCTTCGCGAACGACGTCTGCCGCGACGGCAAGTCGCTCCTCTACACCGATGACGAAGGGCGCGCGAAGGACTGCGACATCAAGGGCGAAAACCGCCCCGCTCAAGAGCGGCTCATGCATCCTGCCGTATCCGCGGCGATGATCGAGCTGTTGAAGAGTCCGCTCGACATTGGCCCGACCGGCACAGCGTCGACCGTGAGGAGCGGCGTGATCCCGGGGATGGACCCGTTGAGCGATGCGATCTGGAAGATGAAGGCCGACGAAAGGAAAAAGCGGACGCTCGCGTTTCCGTCGTTTCCGTTCGGTAAAGCGGGCGAGATCGCCGGCAAGACCGGCACGGCGACGAATGCGGATGGGAAGACGTCCGACGTGTGGCTCCTCTTGTTCCTTCCCGGGCCGCCCGAGCATCCGGAGAATGGCATCGTGCTCGGCTTTTGGATGGGTAAGGACTCGAAGGATCATCCGCTCGGAAATCGCGGCGCCACCGGCGGCCCGGGGTTCGCTGAGTCGGGCGCTCGCAACTGGGTGCATTCGGCAGCGACGGTGCTCGCGTTTCTGCAGAAGGAACGGGGACTCCTACGGCCCGGATATAAGTTTCAGCCGATCATGCGCGGCGAAGTACCCAAGACTTTCGATGTGAAGGAGCCGAAGCAATCGCCTCGAGACATCACTCCCATGGCGACGGTGGGCGCGGCGATCGAAGCGTCGGAAGAGCCTGCCAATCCGCGCGCTTACCGTGCCGGGCGAAGCGGCGCTCGCCTGCCGCCGGGTTAACCGCCGAGCAGGCCCGCAGCGAGCTTGGGTTACGCTCGAGCGAATGTAGCGTCGGCCCGCTGATGGGCGTCTCGTGGTTTGCCGCCGCATTACCGCGACTTGGCAGACTCGATGCGCGGCGTTGCCCGAACGCCATTCACAACAAAGTAAGCGTCGTTATGCCTTCTCCGGCGCCCCTCGGAGTTGCCCGGACACTGGCCTCCGCATCGGCTTTGACGGGCAGGTCGGGAATAATTACGGACTGCGCCGCATCCCAAAGCCACCCCTTACGCTGGCGTGCGCGAAGACCCGTGATCTTGGCCGCACGTTGAGCAAGCGCGGGTTGCGGTTGATTCTCACCGAAGTAGTCTCGCCTCGCTAGCCGTTGCAATCCTGAACGCGGCGAGGCACCTGATGGTCGCGGCGCCTAGCAGTCAAGCCATGGTTGTCGCGCGAAAGCGGCGTGAGCTGCAAGAACCGGTGCGTAAGCTTCACTCGATGCTCCATGGATGGAGCGTTAGTCATCGAAATCGTCAAGGGGGCGAAGCAGCTCGCATTCGCGCTGGGTGTGCGCCGGCATGCTTCGTACTGCGTCGAGATCCATCGACTTGCGGTTGTGTTGAATGCGCTATTCCATCACTGCGAACGCAAGTTGATGTCACCGTACCAGGCCTCGCCATGCTCGCCGGTATTGTCGGTGTCGGTGAGCACGGCCACGCTGACCAGCTTGCCTGGCTCTTCACCAAAGGCATGGCGGAAATCCTCGAGCACGTTGCGCGACAGTGTCTGCCACGCGCCAACGCCAGCGGCGCCGCTCGAGGCTACTACCATCTGGACGCGCTTCGTGCGCGGATTCGGAATGATCTTTCCGATCGGTTCCTTGTTCGACCAGATGTACATCAGCGTCGCGTAGGCCAGCTCGCGCCCGGACAGCAGCTTGCCCGTGGCGAGCGCGTTACGTTCGGCGAGCGAAAGCGTGGATTTGTCGCCGTCGAATTCCAGGACAATACGCACCGGAGAGTCTTCCTTGCCCGCCACCGTATTGTCGGCAGAAGCGATGAGCCGGCTGGTTTTCCAGCGCCACGTGACCACGGGCGCTGCGCGGAGATCTAAGGCCACGCGATGACCCAGAAGGCTCGCAGCGCCGTCGGCGATGGCGTGCAGGACGACCGTGCCGTTATCGTCGACGAGATCGTAGGTAGTCAGCTTTTTCTGGTCATTGATCTTGACCGGGATCCACCCCGAAGGAAACGTGGTACCCGGCCGGCCAGACGAAAACGCAGACACGAGGAGCGCGGCCTCGGTCGACGGCGACGGCGTTTGAGCGAGGGTCGGGACGGCGGCGACTAGGGCGAGAAACGCTAGTGAGCGCATGTTCGGCGGAGCGACGGTCGTGCGCGCAGTCGGCTCTTGGCCGTGAGCATACGCTCTCGGGCGGCATTCAGCGCGCGGGCCGTCAATGTTGGGCTGGGGCGCGAGCGGGGCGGGCCGATGGCATGGCGAACATAAGGCGACGATGCCAGCTAGGGCTTGTGTGCCGTTCCGCTGATTCGTGCACAAAGTCTTTCGAGCTTGGCGATGATCGAATCGGCGGTTGTGGTCCAGATGAAAGGTTTGCAGGCGACGTTGTGATGGGCCACAAAGTGATCGATGTGCTGAATCAATTCGCGCACCGAGCGGAAGGAGCCGCGGCGGATGGCACGATCGGTGATGAGAGCGAAAAAGCGTTCGACCAGGTTGAGCCACGAGCTGTAGGTTGGCACGAAGTGCAGATGCCAGCGAGGACGAGCGGCCAGCCATGCCTTGACCTTGGCATGCTTGTGCGTGCGGTAGTTGTCCACGATCAGGTGAACGTCGAGATCAGCCGGCACCGCGGCTTCGATCGCACGCAAGAAGCGGAGGAATTCCTGATGCCGGTGGCGCGGTTTGCATTCGGCCAACACCTGCCCGGTCAGCACGTCGAGGGCGGCGAACAAAGTGGTGGTGCCGTGCCGCTTGTAGTCGTGGGTGACGCCTTCGACGTAACCAAAGCCCATCGGCAGCAACGGCTGCGTGCGCTCCAGGGCTTGCACTTGGCCTTTCTCGTCCACGCACAGCACCAAGGCCTTATCCGGCGGATTCAGATACAACCCCACCACATCGCGCAGCTTCTCGAGGAAGAACGGATCGGTGGACAGCTTGAAGCTCTCGCTGCGGTGCGGCTGCAAGCCAAACAGCTTGATGTAGCGGTGCACGCTGGTGCCCGAGATTCCGGTCTCGGCGGCCAGCGAGCGAATGCTCCAGTGCGTCGCTCCGTCGGTGGGCTTGCTGTGCAAGGTGGTTTGGATCAACTCGGCCACCCGCTCGTCGTCGATCGAACGCGGCTTACCCGGGCGCAGCTCGAGGATTCGTGGAAATTTGCAGGCTGGAAAGTTCGGCAAGCCGGCGCTTGCGCGAGGATAAGCGACAACGAGCCCTCGCAGGAACTGGAGGAGCTTGGAACCGTGAGCGAACGCCTGGCGGCCAACAGGATGGCCTGCCACCTACACGCGCAGGTCGAATTACTGTAACTCGAACTTCAACGTCCCATCACTGAGCGTAAGACGCCCCAGGCTGGTGTTGTCCCAGCTCTTGTGCATGGTGTTGCCGGCGCGCTGCCACGTCCACCCCGTCTCGATTAAATGCCCAGCCGGGTTGCGGCGTACGTCGTCGGGCTTGATCGTCTTGGACTGCACCTCGACGCTGCGTTCTGCGAAAATCAACAACTCGCGATGCACAGGCAGCTTCTCTAGAAACGTTTTGCCGGCCGGTGTCAACTTTGCCCTCTTTTTGGGACCGGGTACCGATATGTCTTTCGCTTCATTTGTGCAGGCTCATGCCGCCCATGCCGATTGGCGTGTGGCGCTGGCCCATTGCCAGAGGCAACTTCAAACACAGATCGCCGCGCGTGCCGCGCGGCAGGGTGATTCCGCCCCGTTCACGCTGGGCTGGTGTTATCTGAGCGATTATTACGCGCCGGCGGCCGAGGCGATCCTCGATGAGCTGCACCTACGCTTGCCCGGCGTGGCCTGGGTCGGCACGGTCGGTGTGGGCGTGGCCGCCAGCGGCGTCGAATACATCGACGAGCCGGCCCTGGTGCTGATGGTCGCGCCGTTGCCGCGCGAATCGTTCCGGCTGTTCTCGGGCCTGCAGCCGCTGCCTCCGGCGTCGTCCGAGTTCGTGGCCCATACCGCGCTGGTCCATGCCGAAGGTAGCACGCCCGACTTGCAGGAGTTGCTCCACGAGTTGAGCGCGCGCACGGTCACTGGTTATCTGTTCGGCGGGCTGTCGTCGGCGCGCAACCGTACGGTCCATATGGCGGATGGCGTATTCACCGGCGGTTTGTCCGGGGTGGCTTTCGGCCCGGAAGTCGGCCTGATCTCGCGCGTGACCCAGGGCTGCCAGCCGATCGGGCCGTCGCGCATCATAACCAAAGCCGAGCGCAATTTCGTGGTCAGTCTGGACGGCATGCCCGCGCTCGATTGCGTGTTGCAAGATCTGGGGCTCGACCGGGACCTGCCGGATCACGAGTTGTCGCAGGCGCTGTCCACCACGCTGGTGGGCTTGATCACCGCAGCCGAGGACGTGCCGACCCGGCCCGGACAGTTCGGCGCGGATACCGTCGTGCGGCACCTGGTGGGCGTGGACCGGCAGCACCGGGTCCTTGCGATCGCCGAGCAGGTCGAGCCAGGCATGCGTCTGGCTTTTTGCACGCGCAACGCGGAAGCCGCGCAGCTCGACTTAGTGCGCATCGCGACGGAAATCCGCGCCGAACTGGAGAGCGGCGCGGCACGGCACATGGCGGGCGCGGTATATGTCAGTTGCTCGGGACGCGGCGGCCCGCACTTCGGCGCGCGGCATGCCGAGTTGCAGGTGCTGCGGAATGCCTTGGGCGACGTGCCGCTGGTCGGCTTTTTCGCCGGTGGCGAGATCGCAAGGCATCACCTCTACGGCTACACTGGGGTATTGACGGTGTTTGCAACACCAGGCTGAGTAGTGGGCGCGCAGTTTCAACGACTAATTAGCGATGTTCGGAAACTCTGCCGACTGCTATGCGGCTGCTCTCAGAATTGCTTCGCCGCACGAGGTCACCGATGACCTGCTCCATCCGGTGCCAATGCGAACCCTCCCAGTAAATTCTGTCGCACTGGTCGCAAATCCAGAAGCGACGATAGAAGGGCGCGCCACCTGGCGGTAGCCGATCGCGGATTACTTCTTTCGCGACCGGCTCGAGCTCCCGGTTGCAGCGCAGGCATCGGCTGAAGGGCTTGATGGCGCGATAAAGATCGAGCCTCGAAACGATTTCTTCCAGTTGCTGTCTCGGCCGAGTTCCCCGCACGTAACAGCCGTGGCTGATCAGCTTGTGCATGAGCAGAGCGCGATCGCGCGTGAGCACGATGCGCTGCTCGTCGGCGGAGATTCGCGCCACTTGCGCGTCCGTGTAACCGTTCTCGTAGAGCGTATCGAATCCCAGCATGCGTAGGTACTTTGCCAGGCCGCCCAACTGCGCATCCGCGATGAATCGCGTGCGCCGCAGCGGTTGGACTCTGACTTTCAGCACCGGCGTGATGTCGAGCGACTCGAACACCGGATACACGCTGATGCGGTCACCCTCCTGCACCACGTAGGAGAAGTCGACCGACTCGCTATTCGCGAGGATCAGCTCGACCTCGGTATGCGGCACGCCGAGCGCCTCGATCGCATGCTTAACCGTTGCCCCACTGGCGCACACGCAAGCGATGTCGCATTTCCTTCTTCGAGGAGGAAGAAAGTCGTTTAGCTCCTCGTAGAACCTGAAATTCGCTACCGCCATTCTTAGAACTGTCTCATGAGCGCTCGAAACCCTCCGGAAGCGGCTCGCGGCGCGCGATCCAAGCAACGCGCGCCTGTCGCGAAGGCAAGGCGACGATATCGCCCACGATTGCGCAGGTGGTATCGTCGGGCAAGCGCGGAGTTCTCAAGCGCAGTTGCCATGGCAGAAATGCATATCGAGTCGATCAACGCCGTGACCCTGGCGGTGCACGACATGAGCCGGGCGGTGCGCTTTTACGCCACGCTGGGTTTCTCCGTACGCTACGGCGGCGAGCACGCCACATTCACGAGCCTACACGCAGGTTCCTGCTATCTCAATCTGATCGCGCGGCCGGCCGATTGCCGCTGGTCATGGTGGGGGCGGGTGATCTTTCACGTATCCGACGTCGACGCATTCCATCGCCGCGCCCTGGAGCACGGGCTGGCACCTACAACCGCGCCTGGGGATGCCCCATGGGGCGAGCGGTATTTCCATATCAGCGATCCGGATGGCCATGAGCTGAGCTTTGCGCGCCCGCTCGAGCGATCCTAGAAGTTACACGCAGCCCGATTTGGACTCTTTCCAGCGGGGCAAGCAATTGAAGTCTAGGTGTTGTTGTTGAAGCGTCGACAACGCTCAATGCGATGGAGGGAAAACGATCCAGCTTCCGCGATGGCGCCGCGAAGTAATCACTTCGGGAATGACTCCACTAGCTCCGTGAGGCGCGCTTTGGCGCCTTCGAGGATCGGCGTGCCGTCGCCGAACAGAAGCACGTCGAATTCCAGGCCAAGAAGCTTGCGCACGCTGCGCCTTAGCTGCGCGGGGTCGTCCATCACCTTTTCGCGCAGCAGCCCGCAACGCCCCGGTGGATTGCCGATCACCGCGTCTCCGACGACCAGAAGTTTCCGCTGGGGCCAGTAAAGCGCGACCTCTCCGGGTGATTTTCCTGGTGCCGCCACGATCGTCAAAGGCCCCACGTTCTCGCCCACCCGTAGCTCCCCGTCAATGGCGGCGCCTTGGCCGCGGGCGTGTGCTGCGTCGTCCGGGTGAATGAACGTCTTCGCGCCGGTGCGGCTGCGCACGACATTGGCCGCCCGCGAATGATTGCGATTGGTGAGTAGAATTTTCGCCGCCCCGACCCGCGCGATTTCGGCCAAGCACTCATCGCTCGGCGGCACCGGATCAATGCAAAGATTGCCTCCTTCGTGGCGAACTAGGTAGCCGTTGAAATCGTAGCCGTGTGGCTCGGAAAACCACGTCCAAGTGAAAATATCGGTGAGGATCTCTTGCATCGCGTCTGGTCCTTTCAATGACCAACTCTGCGCGGTCGCCAACGACTCACCGGGTCGCCGCGATTCGCATCAAAACTCTCGGCGGCGTGCGTTTCCATCGCCGAATACTCGGGGCGAATATCGAAGTGCAACCGGCGATGGGCAATGTGCAGCGCGGTTTCCGCATCCGCGGGGCTCGCAGCGCGGGCAAAGATGAAGCCTAGGTAGCTCGACCCGTCAGGAGGCGGGGCAATGATCTGGCCGGGTTCCACCGTTATGACCACCCCGGTGACACCCGGTACCGACTGCGCGGCGGTCCGGCCTTTGAGCCCATCGTAAATTCCGCGTCGCGGAATCGGGATCATCATGACTCCCGCTGCACCACCCTCCCAGGAGTAGATGCCAGTGCTGTGCCCATCGGAGAACGTCGGCTGCACTGCGTAGTTGCCGACGGTTTCGAGGTTCGAGATCTTCACGTCGCGCTTGCCGATCTGCAGCACCTCCTGGCCGGTCCATGACCGCGCACTTCGGCGGACGGCGAATACACGCGCAACAGTTCGTAGCTCAACTCGAAATGGCTGCCGTCCGAGAACACGAGTTCCATCAGCCGCGACTTCTGGTGCAGCTTGATTTCGGTGGGTTGCGGCGTATTGCTGTCCATGCGGCTATTCCGGCGGTGTTCCCGCGATGCCAAGGCCTACTTCTGTAACGGCGGGGTATAGCCGGCGGCAACGTCGGCGCCGCTGCCGAAGAAATATTAATCCATCTGCTGCGCGAGGTAGTCGCGCGCCTTCTTGTCGGCGAGGTTGAGCTGATTCTCGTTCACGAGCATCTTCTGGTGCTCGAGCCACTGCTTCCACGCTTCCTTCGACACGTTCTCGAAGATCCGCTTGCCGAGCTCGCCAGGATAAGGCGGGAAATCGAGCCCCTCGGCCTCGCGCCCGAGCTTGATGCACTTGACCACGCGTGCCATGAGCGAACTCCACAGGACCGCCATCGCAGGCGTGACGACCCGTTCGTCGAGTATAGCAATGCGTCAGGCGAAGCGGATTTTGCCGGTAACCGGATCTGTGCGCGCGTAAAATTCGTTTCAGGCCTCGTCAGGAGGGAACACCTATGAAGATCGTGGCGCACATTCTCAAGTCGAAACCTGAGCAGACCGTCTACACCATCACGCCCGCGGCCTCGGTATTCGACGCCGTCAAGCTGATGGCGGAGAAGAGCATCGGCGCGCTCGTGGTGATGGAGGGCGAGAAGGTCGTCGGCATCATTACCGAACGCGACTACGCGCGGAAAATCGTTCTTATGGCACGGTCGTCAAAGGAAACGCCAGTGCGCGACATCATGACATCCGCGATCATGTACGTGCGCCCGGACCAGACTAGCGAGGAATGCATGGTACTGATGACCGAAAACCGGCTACGCCACCTGCCGGTCATGGACAGCGGCAAGCTGATCGGTCTCGTCTCTATCGGAGACCTGGTGAAAGACGTCATCTCCGAACAGAAATTCATCATCCAACAGCTCGAACACTACATCACCGGGGAGCGGAGTTGAGCACCTTGTGCTCCGCAAATACTCGATCAGGCGAGCGCGGGCGCTAGTGAATATTCGTGATGCAGCCCACCCAGCACCGATTTCGCGAGCACAGCAACGCCCTGTCCCAGTCGATGGCGGGATTCCGCTTTCCGGACCGTCGCCAATATATCCGGCGGATCCGGGACTCCAGGACCTTCACGCGTGTCGGTTACAGGATTGACTTCATCATGAAACAACTTCCCAATCGGCAAACGCCGCAAACATCTCAACCATCGCGATCGCGAACGGCGCGTGTGATCCACGTTTCGGTGCAACCGAAAACGTGGTTTGGCAAGCTCATCGCAGGAATCGTCGGCGTGGCGGTCATGCTGGTAGCGTTCTTCCTCTCCGTTGTTGCGTTCGTCGTCGTCACGGGCATCGTCGTGGCCGCGGTCATCTATTTCCTTTGGGCAACGCGTCGCGTGCGCCGCACAATGCGCAACAGAACCATCGACGGCGAAATACAGACCCGCGACCTGCAATAGCGGTTCGCTGCGATCGGGGCGGGCATCTCGTGGGCTGTCTCGCAAGGAAGCTCGCGCTCAGGTACAGACTACCAAGAAGGCATCGGCACAGTATCGGCGGCACATCGCTGCATTGAAACGCCTACCTGGGGTTCCTTTTGGCCGGGCGGTAAGCCCCGCGGAGGCGCAAACTGCGCTACGCATCGCGCATCTCCGATGCACCTCGATATGCGCCCGAGTATCCGGCGACGGAAGCCCGCGGCGCGAGAGCGTACATGTCACGTCGAAATGAAGCTAAATCCGCAACAACTGGGAAAAATCGCTGCTCTCACTCTGAAGCATTACAACGAGCACGCTGAAGAATTTCGGGAGGGTACGCGCGATCATGACGTCAGCCAGAACATCAAGGCGCTGTTGCAACACATCGAGGGTGATCCGCCGTTCACAATCCTCGATTTTGGTTGCGGGCCGGGACGCGACCTCAAGGTATTTGCCGAACTCGGCCATGTCGCAGTGGGTTTGGAAGGCGCCGCGCGCTTGGTCGATATGGCGCGCGCCAATACTGGCGGCGAAGTATGGCAGCAGGATTTCCTCAAGCTCGATCTGCCGGATAAGCATTTCGATGGCGTATTCGCCAACGCCTCGCTGTTTCACGTACCCAGCCAGGAGTTGCCACGCGTCTTGCTGGAATTGCACGCAACCCTGAAACCGCGTGGGGTGCTGTTCGCCTCGAACCCGCACGGCCATAACGATGAAGGCTGGAACCGCGGACGCTACGGCGCGTATCATGATCTTGAAACGTGGCGCCACTACATGTCGGCCGCCGGCTTCGTCGAGCTTACTCACTATTACCGCCCTGCCGGGCGGCCGCGCGATCAGCAGCCCTGGCTGGCGAGCGCGTGGCGCAGGTTGGCGTCCTGAAGAACACGCCTGATATTAGCCACGATGTAACGGCGCCGCGTTCGTTCACTACAAATCCCAGTACTCAGCTTGAGTGAGCATTTGGCGCGATGCAACAAGTGATTTTGCACAATATCGATTACACTCGCAGCGAATGAAATGGCTACCTATTTGAGCGGCCAACACTCGTCGAAATTTCGATCGGAGGAGACATGCCCAATATTGCAAGCGTCATGCGCGAAGAGATCACACGACTATCCCGACGCGCGTCGCGCAAAGATCTGGACGCGATGAAGAAGGCGTCCGCGCAGCATCGACGGCACATCGCTGCACTGAAGCGCGGTATGGCGCAGCTCGCGCGTCAGTTTTCGCTCTTGGCGCGTAAGGTACCCGCAGCGCCGGTGGCGGCGCCGAACGGATCGGGCGGCAAACAGGTCCGGTTCGTCGCGAAAGGTCTTCGTTCGCACCGCGAGCGCCTGGGCGTTTCGGCCGGTGAATTGGCGAAGCTGATCGGCGTGAGCGCGCAAAGCGTCTATAACTGGGAGCACGCGGTCACGCGCCCGCGCGAAGCGCAGCTCGGCGCGCTCGCCGCACTGCGCAGTTTGGGCAAGAGGGACGTACGCGCGCGTCTGCAGCAACTCGACGGCGCGCAAGCCGCCAAGCGCGCACCTGCCGCTAAGGCATCGCGCGCCCGCAAGCCTTCGAAGCGACCGGCGCGGCGCGGCGGCAGGAAGTAACGGCGGACCTACTTCAACCGGACCGTGTGCCGCTGTCCGGGCTGATCGGACCGTCCATCAGCAGCGCGGGCTTTATCGTCGCAGCCGAGGGCGCTCAATTCGCGATCATCAGCCCGCAGGCCACGGCCGGCCGGTCTTCGCAGCGTGTTGTCAACAGCCTTATCAACCGAAATGGTGCACAACCCTCGGATGCGTTGCGGCTGATGCTTGCTCGCCATCCCGCTGACATCGATCAGGCATCGCCCGACTTCGGTGAGCTCTAGCCTTTGTGGCACGAGTTGTCGCGCTCCTCGCAAACGTTTGCCGCGATCAAGCGCCTCGACGGAGCGGGCAGCCGCAGCCGACGCGAACGCGTAGAGCGGCATTCTATCTTCTTGCAACATTGCGCATTCTGCGCTTGCGGCACACGTACAGGATCGATTCGATCGCAAGCGCCTGTTTCGTTTGGTGGCGCACGCGCAACGACACTGCGACCCGCCTTGGATTCCCAGCGCACGCCAAGGAGCGGCGCTGTATTGGAAGGCGGTCACGTCTTACTGCACGTCCGAATATTCCACCTCCCTGCATTCCCTGGCCGCACTATCGCTCAACTGCCCAATGCCAGGCGATCGATCGGCGACATGACTGCAATGAGCCGCTACGTGGGCGTGCTGCTGACCCTTGTTGCGCTCACGTCGCCGATCGCGCCGGCGTACGCCATCTCGCTCACCGATTTTGCGGGCGTCACGCGGCGCGGCGAGCCCGTGGACTTCCGGGGCAGCGTTGCCAAACCCAACAACGTCAGCGGGATCGCGGTCGTCGGCGACCGGCTCGTCATCGTATCGGACGAAATCAAGAACCCGACGCTCGTACAAGTCCTTCGCAAGGAAGGCGACGCCTATCGCGTTGTCCTCGACGTCGAGCTGCCGGCCGGAGACGACGAGGTCGACCTCGAAGCTGCGACGGCGGACGGCAACGTCGTCTATGTGATCGGCTCGCATGCGGCGACGCGAAAGATCGACAACGGAAGCATCGACGGAGCGCAACGCCGCAAATCGCGCGAGCAGTTCTTCCGCTTCAAGCTCAACGCCGATGGTTCGCACGGTCGCACCGAGGGGCCCAAGTCGGTCATGCCTGCGATCACGGCGCACGCGGTGCTCGCGGGTCGCAAGCAAGGAGAACAGGGTCGATATCGAGGGCCTTGCGGTCAAGGACGGCCGGCTGTACTTCGGCTTCCGCGGTCCGGTTCTACGCGACGGCTGGGTGCCGATCCTCGTCACGGCCTGGGACGACGTCGACGCGGCCGAGGTCCGCTACGTGCAGCTCGACGGCCGCGGCATCGGCGATATCGCCGCGGTCGACGACGGATTCCTGATCCTCGCCGGGCCGGTGGCGATGCCGACCTGTCGTACCGCGTCTACTTCTGGAACGGTCGCGATGAGCTCACCGCGCGAAGCGATGACGCGAGGCCGCAAAGGCTCGCCGAGTTTTCCGAGCTCGAAGGCGGCAAGCCGAGGGACTCGCGGTGCTCGCTACGCGAGGCAGAACGTATGAGCTGCTGCTCGTTCGCGACGGCCTGCCAAGGGCGCCCCGACCCGCTGGAAGCTCTCGCGACCCTGATCACGCCGCCCAAGCGCACGCCGGCGCCGGCGAGGCGGCATCGCGGGCTGTTGCGCGCGCCCGTCGAGCGTCGGCAACGATGGCGCGCGTCGCCCGGGATTCTCCTCCCTACCCTTCCAATCCGGGGACGCATCCCGGCCGCACACTCGCAACCAAACGCTTTAAGGGTTGCGAGTGGCCGCTATGAAGCGCGCTTCATCTCCAATTGCGTCTGCAACGACCGCACGACCCGAAGCGCACCTCCAGCCGCCTGCCGTGTCACGATCAAGCCACGCGCGCAACTGCGACATCGCACCGTTTGCATGTCCAGCACCTCACGCGGCGCAATATGCAACCTTTCCAACGGCTTCGATAACTGTCTCGATCAGCGGATCCAGACATTTCTCATATCCACGCTGCTGTAATCGTGCCTGCAGCGGCGACTGCCCAAGCCGGGGCGAGGTCAAGAACCTCGCCGCCATGGTGCGCCTCGACACCCTGTAAAAAGCTTGCCGCCACCTTGATGGGCTCGCGCGGTGTCATACGCTCCGCGCGTTTCTTGTGGCGGATTTTGCAGTTTCAGTGAGGCAGCGTACCGGCAAGCGGTTGCACGTGCGCACCACGCGGTCTCGCTGAGCTGATTGGACTCGCGCTGGCCAGCCCTTGGAGAATCGGACACTCGGGCCGCTCATCCCCGTGACAGCGCTCCGCGAGCATCTCCAGCGCCTTTTTCATCACTGTGAGTTCCCGAATCTTGGCGTCGAGGTATGCAGTGTGCGCGAGCGCCAACGTCTTCACCCGGCTGCTCGGGCGGCCACGGTTTTGCCAGAGGCTCAGTAGCTCCTGGATCTGCTTGATAGGAAACCCGAGGTCGCGCGCATGTCGGATGAAGCGCAGCGCATGAACTTCGCCTTCCGCGTACATGCGATATCCCGAGTACGTTCGCTTCGCCTTGGGTATCAAGCCGATCGATTCGTAGTGCCGGATCATATTGGCGGAGACTCCGGACATCTCGGCCGCCGCGCCAATATTGAGAGGAAAACTTTCTATCATCCAGTCTCCGAGTTCGCACAGCGATCGTACCTGCACAACCGCTTGGCGTCGCGTTCCGAGTGACGTTGAGCTGTGAACGACCGCAAAGCAGCGCGCGGCGCTGCGCCACGCGATGAGGAAAATGGCAGATCCGGGGCCGCCGGTATGTGACCCCGGTCACGCATGGGTCGAAGGATCCAATACGCTGCAACCCGAGAACGGCGTCGATTCTGTCCGCAGAACGGATTAGCCCGTCTCGCCGCAGACAAACGGTCCAGCTGCCTCATAGCCAAGGAGACAACTGGCGCCGTAGCGTGGGCTCGCTCCTACCACATAGGTGCTGGGAATCGTCGTGACGCCCCAGGCGCGCGCAACGTCGGATTTCTCGCTCACATCGACGACCACCAGTTGCAGCCCGCCCGCGCCAATGTGAAGGGCAAGCCTATCGAGGATCGGCTTCTGGCTGGCCCGGCAGACACCGCAGGATGGGGAATGGAAGTACACGAGCGAAGGTATCCCCGACCGTGGTGGCAACAAGAGCGCACTGGCACGACCGGCCTTGCGTCGCTGCCACCATTTGAGTACGACGACGCCGAGCACCAGCATCAGCACGATTGCGACAGCATGGATGCTGCGCTCAATCATCGCTTCCATGCTTACCGCCCTCCGCTTTTGGGTGGGCGCGCACCGGGAACCGTCGTACCGGTGATCGGCGCATGTCGAAAGAACCTCCCGCCGCCGAAGCGGTTGATGACGTAGTACATGAAGCAACCGGCACACCAGCCGAAGAAGCCGATGCCGCCCAGTATCACCAATGCCCAGACGAGCGACCAGCCGATGATTGTGTGGCCCGTTGCCACGAGATAAGTGGCAACCGCCAACACGACGAAACCGAACGCTGTGGCAAAGCGGTGTGCCTCCGGATTGTCAGCCCGGATATCGGGTTTGACGATCCCGAGAGGTTTCAGCAACGAGCGGTAGAGCAGAACGTAGGGCCCCAGATCGTAACGGAGCGCGGTGAGCAGGAAAAACACGCACTGCGCGGCCACGAGCCGCCAATCATCGGCGATGTACGCCGCGATCAGCAGCAGCGGCCCCAACGCCTGCTGAGTTCGGATTTCGCTCTGGTCGAGCCACCGGGTCTCGGGCCCGGCGTTCGCGTGGACGGGTTGGCCAGGCATCGCACTATCGATTGGTGGAAGGATTGCCAATCGTCGTTGGATGTAACGAACGCACGAGGCAATCATTGGGCTTCGGACACGCGCCCGACGATACAGCTCACAAACGATTTCGCTTTGGCGGCCGCCGACTCCAATCCCGAGACAGCACCGCTTTCGGGGTAGCCCAGTTCAAGCAATCTCTTCGTTACTGCTGCACGTGCTGATTCATCGCCCTCGAGAAGGATTTCTCCCCGCTCGACGTCGACGCCAACTGCCGTGATGCCCGCAATGGCCGCGAGCGCCTTCTTGATCGAATTGGCGCATCCGCCGCACTTGATGTTCTCGACTGTGACCGTCCATGATATGGTGGTAGCTCCGAAATGATGAGCAGATCATCGCTCGAAAAATGAATGGTTCGTCGACACTGTTGCCTTACAAACCGCAATCTAGAGTTTCCCTCCATGGGAAGGTCAAGCCGCTTTTTCGCTGTGCTGATTGTCCATGGGCTTGTGCTCTGACGCAGGACGCTGCGTCGTCCGGCCAGTCAGCCATACGTAGAACATCGGCAGGTAGAACAGTGACAACACCGTGCCGATCAACAGCCCGCCGATGGCAGCGTCGGCCAACGGTGACAGGCGCTCCAGCCCGACAGCGCGCTGCATCGCAATCGGTATCATGCCGGCGATGGTGCCCAACGCCGTCATCAGAATCGGCCGGTAGCGCAAGCGGATCGCAGCCAGCGCCGCAGTGAGCGCGTCGTCCGCTTGATGACGCGTCGCTCTCCGTCGAGGGCAGGTGTCTGCGTTTCACAGTGCCCCGATCGTGAAGCTTCCGACCATGTCAAGGTCAAACGGACAACTTTGATCTGGAGCAAGGAGTCGGCGCACAACCACCGAAAGGCGGACATCCCGGCATCGCGCCACGCGTCACGGCGCGAATGCGCGTCACAGGGACGCGAACCGATCCCTTCCGGCCCCGAATCCGAAGCGTCGGCCGGTTACACTGGATCCCGGTTGACCGGTTGACGGGCCCGCCCACAAATCGATCATCGCGCGCGTCGTTGTCCCAGACTTGGGCGGGCGTGGAAATAACAGATCAGCAGCCTTCCTAAGCAACACACTCCGCGACCCGTCACAAATGCGAAGCCCCGCGATGAATTCGCAGGGCTTCACAAGTTGCCGCTTGTCGCGGCCTCATTTCGTCACGTCACCGTGGCGCATGCCGGCCTGTGGTTACCGGCTTCAGAGCGGCGCTGTCGGTAGCTTCATCGATAGGTCTGCCCTCCATTCACGAGTTCACGACTCGCGTGACGACCTTTGTCGTCAGCTCCGGGTCCCCGGCTCGGGATAATCCTCAAGACAATCGCGTTGAGGGTGGTCGCCGCAGGTTCGCCTCAGGTGCACCCGCAAGACGGGGCGCGCACAACAGCGAAACACCAAGGCGGCAACCGGATCATCAGCCTTTAGTTCGAGAATCCATCCCGAGCCGAATCGCCAAAGCGCTTTCAGTCGACGCCTTTTGCAGGTCCCTGTCAAGGCGTAACGGGTATCGTATTGGTGTGTCGGCGACCAATTGCAGTCCCAACTGACTCAGGTCAATAGCGCCCGCTTCCGTCCGTAATCGAACGCCTCGCCGCGCACCACGCAAGGTTGCAAGTCGCCGTGATCAAGCCATGCGGCGATGGCGCGGACCGAGATGCAATCGCGCTCGCGACATCCGCGGCGCGCACGTTCGCGACATGTCACGCTCGAAGCTTGCCGTCGATCGTCAATTGGCGAGACCGCGCTTCGCGCCAACGGATCAGAAGGCGGACCCGATTGCACGCTCGGACAGCGATTAGACTTGCGCTGCATCAATAAGCCGCGGCGGGCGCAGCAATACGCTTCGGGACGGACTCCGCTACAAGGCGACGGCGCGGATGGAGCTTCTCGATACCGCTAACGGCGATCACGTGCTCGACTTCGCGTACGAGTATCTCGCCCGACGTGCGCTGCCGCCGACAGACGAGGAAGTGCGCAACGTCACGATCGTGCTGGCACAATGCGCGGGCCGCGTCGTCCCGCGCGAAACCGCCGAATCGCTTGTTGCCGGTCGGTAGTGCGAGCCGCACGAAGGCCGACGGACGCACCGGCCGAATCCTGACCTTCTTCGCTGTGCTGCCGGCGAGCATTGCCGCGCTCCCGCGGCGCCGTCGACGCGTTCGTCGGCAGCCGGCCATCCAAAAGATCGCGTCGCCATCTATCCGGGTCACTCATCCTCGCCCGGGAGTAGGCGTGACGCCACGCGAACCGACTGCGAGGCGCCCAATGGCGTCACCCGGGTGACGTAATCCATCACCCGCGGCCAAGGCGGCGGAGGCAGCTCGGCGCGGGAAAACAGCGCACATCAACTACCGTGAGTGCGGGCACAGCGGCGCGTTGGTACAGTGCCTGCTTGTCTCCCGACGCTTCGGCGAGCGTCTTCGAAAGCCGCTCGCGTCGGGGAAGGAAGGCATCATGGACGGCGCCGGCGGCTTCAACTTCAAGCTCGTCTTGTTGACGCTGCCATGGGTGGTCGTGCGCTTCTTCGGCAGGATCGTACGGCGCTTCTTCGTCGCCCTAGGCGTGCTCGCGGCGCTCGCTATCCTCGGATACGTCCAGTTCGAATCGATTGTCGAGACGATCGATTCCCATTATGCCGACGCGATCGACGCCTACCTGGCTATCGACCGCAACGCGATCGCGCGGCTGCACGACCGCGCCTACTTTGCGCAGCAATCGATGCTCGTGACCGAGGACCTGAAGACGGTCGCCTGCATCTCCTCGCCCGAGCACCGCATCCTGATCAACGACGTGGCGGACATCCCGCCGCTCTTCGTGAGCGCAATCCTCGCCTCCGAAGACAAGAATTTCTTCACGCACGAGGGTATCGACAAGGGGGCGATCGTGCGGGCGCTTGCCAAGCGCGTGCTCCAGGAGAGCCGCTCGGGTGCGTCGACGCTCACGATGCAGATCGCCAAGCACCTTCGCGGCGGCACCGGCCGTGCATCGACCGAGCTGGAAAAGATCGGCGACATCGTCATGGCGCTGCGGATCGAGCACGAGTTGTCGCGGCAGGATCTGCTGCTTACGTACGTCAACATGCCGTATTTCGGCCGCGGCCAATACGGCATCGAGGCGGCGAGCCGGGCGTACTTCGGCAAGCCGGCGAAGGATTTGGCGCTTCCCGAGGTCGCGTTCATCGTGGCGCTGATCAACAGGCCGGCGCTGCCGGACCGCTCGTTCGCGACCGACCCGCTGCTGCGCACGCGCGAACAGATTCGCGATGCGAACTGGGCCGAAGCGGCGCGCGGCACGACGCGCGTGCTCGAACTGATGCTCGATCAGGGCGCGATCGACGATGTCGAGTACGCACGGGCGACAAGCCTCGTCGAAAAGTCGCTCCGCAAGGACATCGTGCCGCCCGGCATGGGCTGCGGTACGCACGACCACTTCCTCGAGCGGGTGCGCATCCTCTACAAGGACCGCTTTCCGATCAACAAGGGCGGCCTCACGATTGCGATCACGCGCGACGACGCGCTGCAGGACGTCCTCGCCAAGGCCGTCGAGCTGACGCTCCGCACCTATGTCGCCCGTCACCCGGACGACGCGGACAACGGGGAGCTTCGCGCCGGAGCGTTCGCGGTCGATTTCACCGGCGATGTTCTTGCCGAGGTGGGCAACGTCAACTTCAGGCAATGGAAGTACGACGTCATCGCGACCGGCTGGCGCCAGCCCGGGTCGACGTTCAAGATCTTCACCTACGGGGCGCTGGTCGAGCGACTGACGAACGAGGTCCTCGCCGGCGACGCGCAGCCGCAGAGCGTCGAGGAGATCGCGGCGCAGGTGCTCGAGCGCTGCACGGTGCTCGACGCACCGGTGCTCGTTCCTCTGGGCCGCGGACGCGGCGTGAAGAAGATCGAGAACTTCCACTCGCGCTCGGAGCCGGAGTACCGCGGCGACATCCCTTGCCGGATCGCGCTGGGTGAGTCGCGCAACACGGCGGCCATGCGCGCCGGAGCGCATGCCGGAATCAAGAACGTCATCGATCTCACGTATCGCCTAGGCATGCCGCGCGACCCGAAGCATCCGCTGCAGCCTTATCCGACGACGGCGATCGGCGCGTCCGAAGTGAATCCGCTGTCGATGGCGTCGACGGCTGCGTTCCTGAACGGCGGCTTTCGCGTGACGCCGCGATTTGCGAACGACGTCTGTCGCGACGCCCAGTCGCTGCTCTACACCGATGCCGAGGGACACGCGAGGGACTGCGACATCAAGGGCGAAAACCATCCCGCACAAGAGCGGCTCGTCCACCCGGCCGTATCCACGGCGATGACCGAGCTCCTGAAGAGTCCGCTCGACATCGGCCCGACCGGCACGGCGGCTTCGGTGAGGGGCGGCGTGATTCCGGGAATGGACCCGTTGAGCGACGCGATCTGGAAGCTGAAGCCCGACGAGAGGAAAAAGCGGACGCTCGCGTTTCCGCTCGATAAGGCGGGCGAGATCGCGGGCAAAACCGGCACGGCGACCAACGCGGACGGGAAGACTTCCGACGTGTGGTTGTTGTTGTTCGTTCCCGGCCCGCCCGGTCATCCGGACAAAGGCATCGTGCTCGGCTTCTGGATGGGCAAGGACTCGAAGGATCATCCGCTCGGCCATCGCGGCTCGACCGGCGGCCCCGGGTTCGCCGAGTCGGGCGCCCGCAACTGGGTGCATTCGGCGGCCACGGTGCTCGCGTTTCTGCAGAAGGAGCGCGGACTGCTACGGCCCGGATACACGTTTGAGCCGCTCATGCGCGATGCAGCGCTCAGGAGCTTCGAGGCGAAGGAGCCGAGGCCATCGCCGCGCGAGCTCGGCGCCGTGATCCAAACGTCAGGTCCGACGACCCACACCGGCGCTTCCGCAAACTGATGCGTTGCGTCCTTCGCCCGTTCCGCCTCGTCGTCGAGCTGGGACCGCTACACGCGCCGACTCGCAACCGAACGCTCTAACAGTTGCGAGTGCGCGCTATGACTGTTCACGAAAGCGGCCATTCGCGAACTTCGGTAATCGGCCAACTCCGGCCAGTCGCGCCCGAAGAAACCCACACCGGGAATGACCGGAGTCAAGCCGGGAGCAGACACAACTCGTCGTCGCGACCGCCGTGAAGAAATCCACAATGCAGCCGCTCAGCGATTGTTGACCCCAACCACATGAAAAGCTGATCGAATGGCCGCAGGTTAAGGAATCGAAGTGTCGCTATCGACCGAGGCCGTGTGGAAACGTCAAATCTGCCTTGTCAGCATGCTCGAGAGCGTTTGAGATAGCCACTGCCGCGCTATGCGCGACTGTTGGGCTGACTGATCTGATCGAGGTTGTTTTGAAAGTTGCTTTGCGGATGCGCTTGGCAGCGCGTCTCCCGCCGTTTATTTTGCCGGGAGACGGGGCTTATGTCCTCATCGCTTGCATCAGCGGTCTGATGCCCACGATCTGCATGACGCGTTTGAGGTTGTAGGCCAGCACATGGAGGCTCATTTCGGTGCTGACGCGAGGCAGCCGCTTGGTCAGGAAATGCGTCGCGCCCATCCAGGCTTTGAGCG
>WNGB01003510.1_pt1 | contig 24551 bp, 18 predicted proteins | sample 5400681 | NCBI WGS metagenome assembly WNGB01 (sample SAMN13153367, study PRJNA577476) | soil metagenome | isolation source: 115 cm soil or saprolite under grassland replicate 2 | place: USA:California | collected 2016-06-15
GCGGTCGCGAAACACCCACCCCAACCGCTCACCCGGCGCGAGCAGCACCGCATACGGGTATGCCCGCTCCACCGCTGTCTCTGCCCCGTCGGCCACGAGCGGCGACCCTCCCCAGCCAATCCACCCAGATCGTTGCCGACGGTAACTCAACCAGACCCGGCCGCCGCGCACCAGACCAGGTGTGGTGGTTGCTCGATTGCGACCTCGGTCGATGCTTCGGCTCTGCCTGGTCGCGTGCGGGCATGGGCTATCCGGCGGCATGGGTCGCGACGGCACCGCCGCGGTGTCGGCCACGGCCAGCGGCCTCCCTGGTCCTGGCCGGACATTGCGGCCCGCAACCATCCCGGCTGGGGCGGCGCCTCCTGGCGGCTGTGGCCGGCGCCCTGACGACGGTCCGCGACGCGACCCAACGGGGGACTGGTCGGCCACCATTCGCCCGGCCCGGTCACGGCAACCCGCGCCGACGTGCGACCGGACCGCAGTCGGTTCGGTTGTCGGCCGGGCCCGCGTCTACAGTGGCCGTTCGTGAGCGCCGCACGTGCCCGTCGACGTCGCCCCCGCCGCCCGGTGACCGCGATGGCGGCTGCCGTCGTGCTCGTGGCCGTCGTCGTCGCGGTCGGCTACCTGCTTCACGGCCGTGGCGGGGCGGGTGGCGACGCCGGCGGGGGCACCCCGGCGCCAGGTGCGTTGCGCGCCACCGCCAACACCGGGCACGTCACCGGCCTGGCGCCCGCCGACTGCCGGCAGCACACCGCCGCCGACGGGCAGCCGCTGCCCGACCCGACCTGCACCCCCGGCGTGGTCAGCACCGCCGTCACCCAGAACAACCTGGACGCCGCGATCTGCCGGCCCGGGTACACCAAGACCGTCCGCGCGCCGGAGCCGGAAACCGAACCGTTCAAGAAGAAGACCATGACCGTGTACCACGAGCCCGGCCCGCTCGGCGACTACGAGCTGGACCACCTGGTCAGCCTGGAACTGGGCGGCAGCAACGACGCCGGCAACCTGTGGCCCGAACACAACGACCACCCGACCGGTGCGATCAACAGCAAGGATCTGGTCGAGAACGCCCTCAACAAAGCCGTCTGCTCCCACACCGTCACCCTCACCGCCGCGCAGACCGCGATCGCCACCGACTGGACCACCGCCCTGGCCACCCTCGGCCTGCCCGCCCTGCACTAACCACGCCTGGCCGCCACGTCAGGCAGATCCCGGGGCCACGCGGCTGGGGGCTGGACCTCGGGCCCTACCGTGAAGCCGATGCGATGCTACGGCGAACCGAGATCGCGGTGACCGAAGCGCCGGCGCCGCCACCCAGCTCAGTGGTATCTCGTACCGAGGCCCGCAAACGGGCCGGACTGTGGCCGTTCTGGCTGTCGATGATTGCCGTGTTCACCATCGGCGCTACCGCAACCGCCGGGTTCATTGGCGTGCTCTTGCTCGCGCTCGGCAACCCCCGCGTCCAGACCGGCGGACCGATCGCGCGGGCCGACCTGATCGACCTGATCAAACTGGCCCTCATCGGCACCGCCGGCATCGGCGGCGTCCTCGGCCTGCTCATCACCTACCGCCGGCAGCGCATCGCCGAAGCGACGTTCGACCTGACCAAGGAGGCCCAGCAGTTCGACCAAGACATCAAGCAGGCCAACCGCGTCCTGCAGGAACGCGTCGCGCTGGAAAACCGGCAGGACGCCGCAGAGAAGCTGATCACCTCGCTGTACACGTCTGCGGTCGAACAACTGGGCAGCGAGCGGGCGGTCGTGCGGTTGGCCGCGCTCTACTCCCTCGAACGCATCGCCCAAAGCAACCCCGCCTCGCGGCAGCCGGTCGTCGATGTGCTGTGCGCCTACCTGCGGCTGCCGTTCACCCCCAAGGAGACCCGGCCAGGACGGGTGGAACGACGCTCCCACGCCGAATTGCTACCGGTTTTCGAAGAGACCCACGTCCGGATGTCGGTGCAGCAGGTCCTGCACCGTCACCTGGTGCCGCCGGGAACACATGCGCGCGCCCCGCGGCTGCGCAAGTTTGAGATGGAGGGGATCCGCCGACGCATGCTCGGCGAGTTCGGCGACGGTGTCCTGGCCGCCGACATGGACCGGGAGGGTGAGTTCTGGGACAACATGCACCTGGACCTGCGGTTTGCCAACCTGGTCAACCTGGAGCTGCGCGGCGCGCGGGTGGCGAGCGCCAACCTCAGCGAGGCGAACTTCCATGGACGCGCCGACTTCGACGGATTCGCCACCACCCGTGAAGTCTCCTTCGTTCGCGCCCGGTTCTACGGCCCGGCCTCTTTCGGCGGTTGCCGCTTCGGCGGCCACGCTTTCTTCTACAAGACCCGGTTCAAGGGATACGCCAGCTTCGAAGGCTGCCGATTCGACTGCGACGCCGACTTCGTCGACTCCAGCTTCGGCGGCATTTGCCACATGACCGAAGCGTCGTTCGGCGGTGACGCCCACTTCGACGGCGTCACCTTCCGCAACAAGGTCTCGTTTAGGGACGCCCGGTTCGAACAATCCGCTGAGTTCGGCACCGCGGCCTTCTGGCTGGAGTCAATCAGGCGGAAGGGCACACAGTTCCGGCACGAGGCGACCTTCGACGGAACCAACTTCCACGGCCGCGTTGCGTTCGTCACCAACACGTTCCTCCGGCCGCCCTCGTTCGCCGGCACCGTCGTCGCCACCGGGGACTTCTTCCGACGATGGCCCCCAGGCATCACTGTCAAGAACGGCGCCAGCGAACCCTCGCGCTAACGCGGCGCAGGTATGGGCCCCTTTCGTCGTCGGATCCCTTCGACATGGTCGCGGCGGGGATCGATCCACCGTCGTCGTCCACCGACCCGGCAACACGTGGACGTGGCCCGCAAGGCAGCGCCGGGGGTGGCGCAGCGGGTGGCCCGCGCCGCCACCCTCGGCGTGCCGCCAGCACGCAGCCGGGGCTGCTACGACCCGGTCGACATCCTCGGCGCGGCCATGGACGGCGACGACGACCCGGACGACCCGGACGATCCGGACACGGGCGCCGACTGGTGGCGGCGTGTCGTCGCCGCCGGTACCCGCCCGGACTACGCCCTGGCGAGCCCGTATCCGCCCGGCAGCGACCCCGACGGCTATTTGCCCATCGACCGGGCCCTCGACCGGCGCGACACCACCGGCGACGCCGACGCCTACGAACAGGCGCTGCATGCGATCACCCGCCGCGAGCCCCGCGACATCGACGCCCACGCCCACTCGGCCACCTCCATCTGGACATGGCCGACCCCACCGGCGACATCGTGATCGAGCCTGCGCCCAGCGGGCAGCAGCGCGGGGCGTGGCTGCGCACCGCGCTGGGTCACTACCAGACCGCGGTCGGTGTGGCCGAACTGGCGCTGCCGGACCCGTTCATCGGCTTCCTGCGCTGGGCGGAGCTGGACAACCGACCGTTCTTCCGGGCCCTGCACTGGATGGCCTTGGCCCTGTGGCGGCTGCACCGATTCGACGCCGCCGAGCTGGTGCTGCTGAACATGCTGTGCCACAACCCGACCGACAACCAGGGCGCCCGTGCGCTGCTGCCTGACGTGCATGCCCGCCGCCGCAGGGAAGACCGCGGCGACGGGTAGCCCGCGCCCGCACACATGGGCCGTACAGCGGGCAGCCGCCCGTCGTGCACGTGGCCAGCGACCCGAAGACCGCCGACGACGCGCTGCGGCACCTGTGCGGCGGCGGCAGGCTTGGAAAACGGCAGGTGTGCGGTGGATCGCCGGTGCCATCCTGGCGGGGTGATGCTGGGTTCCCGGCGGCTGCTGGCCCACTGGGCCGACCTTCCCACGCTGGCGTGGCTGGCGGCCAACCGTTTCGGCGGCGCGGTCGTGCGCGTACCGGTGTTCGGCCCGCTGTGTGCGGCGATCGGCTGGCTGAGCACCCTGGTCGTGCTCGCCGGTGCGCGCGCCGACCGGGCCTGCGCGGCCCACGGCCGGAAAGCGGTGTTGACGGTGCGGCAGCGGTGGCCGCGGCGAAGCCGCCGGATCCGCAACGCGGTGTTCCTCGCCGCGCTGCCCGTCGGCGCGATAATGCTCGCCGCGCCGCCGGCTGCGGCGATCGTCGCGGGCGCGGTGGCCGAGACCGCCGGCTGGCGCCTGGCCGCGCGTGTGCTGCTGATCGGCGCGCCGGCGATGTTCGTGCTGCTGGCGGCGGCCGCGGTGGCCGGCACGGCGTCAGGGCTGCGCGGCGGCGCACGGCGCGCGACTGGGCCCGGCGCAACGACATCCGCCTGGTGGAGGCGTCGCTGCTTGTCGCCGCCGACGACGGCAGGGCCGCGACCGTGCTGGTCCGGCAACTGCTCACCCACGCAGACAGGCGCGGCGTCGCGGTCCTGGCACGTCCCGCGACCGGCAGGTCGCCAAGATGTACCAGACACTCGGACTCCAAACGGTCGCCGACGGACGGGTCCTGATGCGGATACCACGGCGACGCCGCGCCCACGGCTGCGGATGAGCCCCACGCCGACGGGGTCTTTCGTCACCTCCGCGCCGGGCACAGCCCGGCGCGCCTCACGTCCGCGCCGATCCCTGCCTCTGCCGCCGCCCCGTCGAGGCGACGGGAGCCGGCGTCGCGGTCGTACGAAACGACCGGGTCAACGACCGCGGCGCCGGGCGGCCGGAGTTCCCCGGCCGCTTCAAGCCGGGGACGTCTACCCACCGGCGGCCCGGGTTGTCGCTGTTCGGCGCGGTCACCTCGTCGATGGTGAACGCCTCGACGCCGGCACCGCGTGGTTCTTTCCCGGTCTCCACGGGCGGTCGCCCTCGCTGGAGGCCGTCCGGAGGCCATCAGGATCGACGGTGTTCGTTTGTACTGACCGATTCAGAGGTTGCCGGGCCCGAGCGGTGGGACCGGCTCGTACGGCTTTCCATCGGTTCGGTGGGTGCGCCAGTAGGTCGGCGACCGCGGGCACAGCATGCAGCCGACCACCAACGGCCGACCGGCCGGCGGCGCCCAGGCGCCACCGTTCCCGCAGCAGGCGGCATCTTCCCTGGCTGCGCCATCGGTCACCAGCCCAGTGTCGGTGCGGTGGCTGCCGGTGTCGAGCCCACCCGCCTGGGGTGCGACACATTGGCAGCGGCCGGCCCACATGCCGAAGATCAGCTTCGGGCGCGGCGCCTGGATCGAGGTCCAGTCCGGCGTGTCGAGGTAGGTGATCGGCTGGCCGCGGCCGGGTGTCAGCGGGGCCGACCGCGTAGGCCGGGACGGACGAGTCGAGCATGACGCCGTCAGCTGGTCAAGCCAGATGTTTCGCCCTGCCGCGGGCGGTGCTACCGGTCCTGGCGTCTCGGTGCACAGAATGGCGGGATGAAACTGCCGGTCATGCCCCCGGTCGCGCCGATGCTGGCCAAATCGGTCTCGACCATTCCCGCGTCCGGTTCGTACGAGCCGAAGTGGGACGGATTCCGGTCGATCGTCTTCCGGGACGGCGACGAGATCGAGATCGGCAGCCGCAACGAACGCCCGATGACCCGGTACTTCCCCGAGCTGGTCGCCGCGTTCCAGTCCGAGCTGCCGCAGCGGTGCGTCGTCGATGGTGAGATCGTCTTGGCCACCGAGGCGGGGTTGGACTTCGAGGCGCTGCAGCAGCGCATCCACCCGGCCGCCTCCCGGGTCGCGTTGCTGTCGACCCGGACACCGGCGTCGTTCATCGCCTTCGACCTGCTCGCCGTCGGCGAGGAGGACCTGACCGGCCAGCCCTTCTCGCGGCGGCGTGCCGCGCTGGAGCAGGCCCTGCGCCACGCCCGCCCGCCGGTCCACCTCACCCCAGCCACCACCGACAGGGACCTGGCGCTGCGCTGGTTCGCCCAGTTCGAAGGCGCCGGCCTCGACGGGGTGGTCGCCAAACCGCTGGACGGCACCTACGAGCCGGACAAACGCGCCATGTTCAAGATCAAGCACGAGCGGACGGCGGACTGCGTGGTCGCCGGATACCGGCTGCACAAGTCCGGCCCGGACGCGATCGGGTCGCTGCTGCTCGGCCTGCACACCGACGACGGGTCCCTCGCCTCGGTCGGGGTGATCGGTGCGTTCCCACTGGCCACCCGCAAGGCGCTGCTCGTCGAACTGCAGCCGCTGGTCACCACGTTCGACGCGCACCCGTGGAACTGGGCCGACCGGATGGAGGACGTGCGCAACCCGCGCGACTACGAGGGCTCGCGGTGGAACGCGGGCAAGGACCTGTCGTTCGTGCCGCTGCGGCCGGAACGGGTGGTCGAGGTGCGCTACGACCACATGGAAGGCGTCCGGTTCCGTCACACCGCCCAGTTCGTCCGGTGGCGACCGGACCGCACCCCAGCCTCGTGCACCTTCGCCCAGCTCGATCAGCCGGTGTCCTTCGACCTCAACGACATCGTGCCTGGCCTTCGCTGAACACCGGGCGACGCGGGCGGAGGACCGACGCCCGCCGCCGGAGGCGAGTCGTCGCTCCCAGAGCGCCGGCCAAGTAGTCGATCAGGCGGCTGGGTGGTCGGATTGGCGGGCGATGACGTGGAGATTGTGGATCACGGCGGTGCGGCAGAGGTCAAAGAGGTTACTGCGGGTGCCGCGGTAGCGGGCGCGGTGGCGTTGACGACCGGGGGCTAGCTATTGATCGACCCGCAGGAGTTCGCAGCGGCACGTCGGGCGCGATTGAGGGTCGGCGTGCTGCGGTCGTGGAAAGGGGCATATGTGCTGCCCGGTATGGTTGCAGCCCTTCTATGAGGTTCGTTGACCTTTTGGTTGCTGGACGGGAGGATCATCTAGCCGCAGTAGATGCTGCGGCAGCTACGGCTTTCGAGCAACGCTGGCCGGTCGGGGGACGTCCGATCGTCTGGGCTAAATTACATTGATGTAAGATCCGTGGAGGCGAGGACGGGTGGCGACGAGGCGTGACGGTGCAGCCGCTGGCGAGGGCGGCCTCTGCGCATTCCCGCTGCAGGACACCCGCGGGACCGTCGAGCGCATGGCGGAACTGCTGGAAGCCACCTACCGATCAGCAGATCTCGGCAACATCGCCGACGATGTCCTTGCCGAGACGATCTACATCCTCCTCACCTTGCAGACGCAGGAGTTGGTGTACCAGCGCGTCCTAGGCGCGCTGCGGGAGCGCTTTCCCACGTGGATCGAGGCGATGAAGGCTGCGATCGAAGATCTTGAGTGCGTGCTGCGAACCGGGGGCCTGCAGCATCAGCGCGCGGTCAAGTTGCAGGAGCTTCTGTGGGCTGTTTACGCCGATAACATCGACCGAGGTGTGGGGCCCGCTGCTGGCGGAGACCTGACCTTGGAGTACTTGCGTGATCTCGACGCTGAGGCCGCTGAGCGTTTCTTGTTGAGCTTGCCCGGGATCGGTGTGAAGTCGGCCAGATGCATCGAGTCCTATGCTCTGGGGCTCGACCGGTTCGCGGTCGATACTCATATCCAGCGCATACTTAACCGGCTGGGGATCGTGCAAGATGCCCGCCCCAAGTTCGATCATGACGCGTTCGAACAGGTGATACCGCCGCGGCTGCGCCGTCAGCTACACGTCAATCTCATCCATCACGGGCGCGCGGTGTGCAGGAAGAAGCCGCAGTGTGGGAGCTGCGTCCTAGTCTCGTTTTGCCCGCCAGCGTCCCGGCCTGTGTTGGCGGAGCCTCAGCGGCCGGCGCAGGTGGTCGCGAAGCGTCGGCCCGTAGCGATCGACCTGTTCGGCGGCGCGGGTGGCCTGGGGCACGGTTTCATCAAGGCCGGCTATCGCGTCGCGCTGGCGGTGGAGCGGGACCGCCACGCCGCGCAGACCTACCGCGCGAACAATCCTGGCGTCCGGGTGATCGAGGCAGACGTCACCACCCTTACGGCTGACGACATCCGGCGGGCATGCCCCGACGTCGGCGAGCCAGACGTGATCTTGGCGGGTCCGCCCTGTCAGGGCTACTCGCACGCCGGCTCACGGAAGCCAGACGATGGCAAGAATGGTCTCTTCAAGCACGTCGCGCGCCTCGCGGAGGGGCTCGGGGCCCGCTACATCGTTCTGGAGAATGTCCCGGGGCTGCGTCGAGTCAATGGCGTCGGGTTCGAGGCTCGTATCCTCCGCCGCCTGGGCCGCCGCTATAACGCGACGGTATATGACCTGCTAGCGGCGCATTTCGGCGTACCGCAGAACCGCAGGCGTTTGTTCTTCTTGGCCCGGCGCAAGGACCTGGGTCCAGCGCCGTCGGCTCCGGGCCCGACGCACAGGTTGCCGGGGGCATCGGCTCTCGACCTTGACGGTGCCGACGGCCGGACGCTGGATGAGACTCCTCGGCTCGAAGACGTGCTGCGCGGTCCGCTGGAACTTCCGCACTCGACCGAGGCCGAACATAGGGTGCTGGCCGACGAGACGGTGCTATATAACGCGTCTACGATGAGGCACTCCGACAGGGTGGTCAAGAAGATCGAAACGATCGAACCCGGGAAGGGCCCCATCTCATACCGGCGGCTTGAGCCTTATCTGGCTCGGACGCTGGTGGCGGGCCACCGCGCAATGCCGGTGCATCCGTGGCTGCACCGCACCATCTCGGTGAGGGAGGCGGCCCGGATCCAGGGCTTCGACGACAAGTACTTCTTCTGCGGGCCTAGGTGGGAACAGCCGCTGCAGGTCGCTAACGCCGTTCCGCCAGCCGTCGGCCAAGCTGTCGCGGAACACCTCATCACGTTTCTCGAAGCAGACGAGGCTGCCAAGGCGAGCGACCCTGGCTGAACCAGGCGCACCCAGCCCGCTTGCAACACACCGGCCGCACGGAACTGCCGTGGTCCGGTCCTCACAGCGGTCGACCCCAGGTGTGGCGCTGAACAACTATGAAATTGCGGAGACACCTGTGGAAGCGGGCTGGCCAGCTTGCCGCGCCCTCATGCGAAGAACCCGAGATCGGGCTGGTCGAAGGTCCCTATCACAAGTCCTCTGTCGAGGAAGCGGTTGTGCTCCTCGCAGCTCGTTTCAGGCAACAGAGCGCAACCATGGCAGGCGGCCATGTTGCACGAGTCGGGACCTTGGCCGGCCTCACCGAGTTCCATGCAGACGGGGTCAGTCGAGCACCAGCGGGCCTTGCCGACCGCAGCCGAGACGACGGCATCCAGGTTCTCGGGTTCGGCCATGCGTACAAGGCCACCCATCGTGCCTTCCGAGTCGCCAGCAGCGGTATAGATCAGGACCGCTGCCATTTGATGCCCCGGCTCTGCAGAGATGTACAGGCGTTCTCGCAGCGAGGCGGAACTGTAGCCGCACGTGTAGATGAGTTCGTTGATCAGCAGGTGCGCCAGTGTATGGACCAGGAGGAAGCGCGGGGCGATCTCGCGGGGCTGCAGTCCGCGTTGTTGCTGGACTGCCCGGAAGTTCGCGGCGATGCGTCCGGCGCGTGAAAGGGTTTGTTCTCGGGATTCCCAGGCGGCTAGCGCGGAGGGCTCGAGCTCGATGTATATCCCCTCGCCCCGGACGACGTAGGCGGGTAGCCAGTCGTGTAAGGGGGGCAGCGCGCGTCTGCGGAGGAGCGCCTTACCCTCGCTGAGCCGTAGGGCGCCGTCCCGTACGCGGGTGAAGCCGCGCAGGGCGCGGGTTTCCCGGAGCACCTCGACCCGCCGTACGCGGCCGATGCGGCTGCTTTGCGCGGCTGGTATGCCCGGGTCGGTCGCTGTGAGATCGGCGTGGTTCGGCGTCTCCCTCAATAGCTCGTACTCGGGGCGGCGCCAGGCGACGGCCGGCGTGAGGTCCTCGCCATCGTCGGCGGGCTCGCCGTCCTGGGCCGGGTCGCCGAACAGATCCTGCAGGCCTGCCTGGAGTTCGTCGTCCGAGAACGGCTGGAGGAGTTCGACTGGGGCGGACTGTCTCAGCCTGTCGATGGGCACCGAGCCAACGAGTTCGTGAATTAGCTGGATACGGGGCTGGATGTCGGGCCGGCGCAGCACGTCCAGCACCTCGGCACTGGCGCCCCCCTGCTTACGGGGCAGGAAGATCGAGGATTCTACCTTCGGGAAGTACACGTTCCCGGCGCCTCTCAGCGCTGCGCGCAACGGCCAGCCGCAGCCCGAGCCGGCGTCCGCGACCCACGGCCTGCTCCCTCGGCAGGTGTATTCCCCTTCGCTCGACAAGCGCTTGGACAGCAACGTCTCCTCCGGGCCTCCGCCGGGAGACGCGTTGGACACGCCCTCGAGCGTGCGGTCGCTATCACACCCGTCACACTTGACGACCTGGCCGCCGAGTGTGCCGCCGCCTCGGGACAGGAGACGGAGGACGCCGGGGCATTGTGGCTGCAGCGACCTGTGCACCCACTCGCGCCAGGGGAAGTCATCCATGTGGGCTCGCTCGCAGATGACCACGAACGGCACCTGTGACATCACGGGCCCGGCTTTCCTGCCCTCATGCTTCGGGTCAGGGCACCTCACCGGCTGCGCCAGACTCAGTGGGCTCTCTTCCAAGCGCTTGCAGTAGATGCAGAATGACCAGCACGGGAACCTCAGGGCAGGGACCGAGAGGTTGACGTTGTGCTGCCGGCCGCCGCCGCGGACCGGCGTGCGCCGGTCCGGAGGCAGGCGCAGTTGCCGCACCTTGAGCCGTTCCTGTAGACGCCACTCGTCGACGACGAACTCGTCCGGGTAGAGGTTGGCTTGATCATCGGTGTGGTACCAGTGGTCGAGACCGGCCGTAATGACGGACGTCCCGTTGACCAGGATGCTCATCGCGCCGACGCCGAAGGGTGTCACGAGCTGTGCCCTGCGGATGCGACCGCTGCTCACGGCATCTGCTCCTGCACGTTCGCGGCTTCGATGGCGTACTGGGCGCTGATGCGCAGCTCGCATTCGGCGTCGACGCTGCGCATGCTCGTTGGTACGTCCCACACGGGCGCCCTGGCACCGGGTTCTGGTGACGAACCGGCGTACCTCATCAGCCCTTGCTGGGGGTTACCCCCGATGGGGTTGGCGCTCCAGTCGGTCCTTTCCCACCGGGCCCACTCGCGGTCGCGGCGGGCTGCCACGGCCCGCAATGGACCGATATCGGCTATGTCAGCGACGCTGGCCCTGGCCTGGAAGATCTCGATCGCAGCGTCGAAGCGCGCCTCCGGAAACGGGTAGACGGGCAGGGTCTCCGGTGCCGATTGCCGGATTTGAGAGACGACTGCACCGTGCAGACCTCGGTGCACTACCGGTAGGGCGAAGGGCGTCAGGCTGGTGGGTTCGACTTGGGCGTATAGGCGCTGGTGGTAGGTGCGGAAGCGCTCATAGTGGCTTCGGTCCCGGGGTTTGGCGGCACCGTAGATCGTTATCACCAAGCCTGGCCTTTCTTCCCATTTGCGCCCGACACGGCCACTGACCTGGATGTACTGGGCGGTGGTCTTTGGTTGGCCGACGATGGTCATGAGGGCAAGCCGGTCGATGTCGACGCCCACCTCGATGATGTTGGACGCCAGGCACACGTCGATGCAGCCGTCGCTGCCGTATGCGCGCTGGAGCTCCTCGATCGCTCTGGGGATCTCGTCGTTGCGGCGCCGGCTCGTGAGCTCGATGACCTGCCGCGGCCAGCGCACCTCGGCTGGATCGATGCCCTGTCGCTTCCACAGCCCTGTGAGGTAGTCGGGGATGTCGGATTGCAGGAGTGAGACAGTATTCCCGAGTTCGCGCAGGCTGTTGAGGAAGTTGAGGTTCGTCCAGTAGCCGTCGCGTCCAGCGTCGGGGATTGCTTTGGCGGCCTGCAGTGTGGCGGCCGCTACGCGGACCTGGACGGTCTGGATAGAGCCTAGAGACGGGCTGAGCACGCCGATGTAGCGCCGTCCGGGTCCTGGGGAGCCGTCCGGGCGCCTTGCCGGTTCGGCGAAGAACGACTGGCCTTCCTCAAGCCCTTGCGGCGGGAACAGCGCGACCCGCTGCCGGCCGTAAAGGTCGCGGATCTGTTTCTCGTAGCGGCGGATCGTGGCCGTCGATGCGACGATCTTCGGCCGGATCGGAGGGTCGAAGCGCGAGTCGGTGCACAGGTTCTCGATCACTGGCTCGTATAGGCCGACCATGGAGCCGAGCGGGCCAGAGATGAGGTGCAACTCATCTTGGATGATCAGGCTGGGTGGAGACGCGCTGCGGTACCCGTCGCTGTCTATGCCGAACAGGGCTCGCGCCTCGGGGCGCCAAGCCAGCATCGCGAACTTGTCTACCGTGCCGATAACCAGTGTCGGCCGGCGTTCGTAGATGTCCTCGTCGACGACGGCTACCGGCAGGCCGCCGCGATGGCTGGCGAAGCGGCATTCGGCGTCCGGGCACTGGAACCGGACCTTGCTGCCGACAGCGACATAGCCGGCGACCTGGTGCTTGCTCTGCCGCCCGCCATTGCCGACCGGCCCCATCCGGGCCCCGCACCAGGGGCACCTCAGGAGCAGGAACGGGTTCTCCTCGCGGGGGCTTCGCTGCAGTGCCCTCAGTTGCGCCTTGGCCGACCGCCAATTGTTGGGGGTCGTTGAGCCCCCAAGCCAGATACCGATGGTGAACGGCTCGTCTCCCAGGTCTCCTTCGGTGCTGCGGATATCTTCCATGACGCATGACAGCGCCGCGGCGCGCAGGAACTGCTGGGCGGTCAGCAGGCGCAGGGTGTACCGCATCAGCACGTCCGTGCCAGCGTCGTCTGGGTCGCGAAGGCGCCGGGCGATCATGCTCAGCGCGGCGGCGCCGAGGTACGCCTCGGTCTTGCCGCCGCCGGTCGGGAAGAAGATCAGGTCGACGATGCCGCGGTTTTCCTGGCCCGGGTACACGATCTCGGGGAGGCTCGCCAGGAGGAAGGCGATCTGGAATGGCCGCCAGTAACCGGTGCCCTCGCCCGCGATGGCGTCGGGTTGCGGTCCCGCGATCTGGAGGATGCCGTCGTTGCTGACGGTGACGTCACGGAGGGGAAGGCGGGACCTGATCTGCTGGAAGAGCATGGCCTGATTGGCCAGCCGGAAGGCTCGCGAGGCGAGCGGATCGGTCGTCGCTAGTTCCCATCCGTACCGCATGCGGCCAAGGGCCTGCCGGCACAGATTGATGTGCCGCCGGGCGGCTTCCTGGAAGCGGTCTTCCAGGGTTCTGGCTTCCTGTTCGCGGTGCTCGATCCACTTCTCGTAGAGGTCGAGTATCAGGCCGACTTGGCTGCGTGCTTGCGCCTGGTCTGCTGCGGCTAGAGCGGCCATGCTCGCCCGGAGCTTGGCGGGCTTCCCCGAAGCGGCTTCCAGGAAGATGTCGGGCGTGAGGCTGGGGACTTCGTAGGCGGGCAGGGGCTCGGCGCGTACCACGCCTGTCGCGCCGCCGGAAGGCTCATCCCATCCGGCTGCGCAGCCGTGACCGACCGCGAAGGTGAGCTTCTTCCTGTACAGCAGGGCGATCGAGTCTTCCTCTTCGTCTGAGCCCCCGGGCCCCGGGTGCTCGGGATAGGGCTCCACCAGGGCGCCGCTCTCGGGACGGATTTCGAAGGTGGCCTGGAAGACGGCTCCACCGGAGCCGGCGCCTTGGGTGGTGTTGACAAGCGCGACCGTCACAAGCCGGCACGCGGGGTCGGGATCGCCAGGCACAGGCCGGCTGTACGCCTGCAGCTGCGGGCTGGTTTTCGTCTCGCCTGTGCGTTGCGTAGGCAGGCCGAGCAGCTGCTCGGTGCGGGAGAGAAGATCATCCCCGCTTGCATCGGCGGCGAGCGTGAACGGGCGCCGCAGCCACCACCGCGGTTCCCGCTTCGCGCCCTTCACGCGCACGTTGATGCTCTCGTACGACGCGGCGCTGGTCTCGACGCGCAGGCTGCTGCCCGGCACCAGCCGCACCTTGAACGACACCGCCATGGCACTGGGCTGGAACGAGTTGGCGTCGCTGAGGTCGAAGTCGTCGCTGTCCGCCTCGGGGGCGTCCTGCAGCTGGAACTGGGGGACCTCCACGGCGTCTTCGACATCCTCGTTGGCGGGAAGGCCCGTCACGCCCGCGAGGTTGCCTTCGACCGCCGCTCCTCTCGGGTGGAGTACGCCGACGCCATACTGGCGCAGCGGCTCGATCTCGCTGAGGATTTCTTCGCCCGTCGCGGCGTCGTGCCATGGCCCGCGCGCCTGGTCCCATGACTCGAACGTGAGGACCCCACCAGACACGTCGATGGGCCTGCCTCGAGGTGTCTCGCCGTCCACTGGTCCGAATAGTTCCCGGCGGACGGCCGCCTCCATGATGTCGCGCGGGGTCATGGCTACCTTCCTTATCCCAGCACCTTAGCGGCGAGGGCGTCTCTACTGGCGAGCACTGATAGGCGGTCCGTCGGGCGTGTCAGGCCGACGTACAGCAATGCTTCGAAACCGGGCGCGGCGGGTTCGTCGATGTCTGTCACGATGACGGCTGGCGCCTCCAGGCCCTTGAAGGCGTGCACGGTGGCGAAGCGCACCTTGCCTCGGGTCGCCGCCTCGGCGTCGGCCAGCAACGGGCGCAGCCACGGGTCGTCGCACTGGGCGGCCGCCGAGCGTAGCCGCCGGGCGCTGAGGACAGCGATCTCGTCGAGCCGGTAGCCTTCGTCGCGCAGGTCGCGGACCGCCTGGACGAGCAGGCGTCCCTGCTCCTGGGGGTCGGAGTACCAGTAGTACCGGGGTTGTGTCCCGTCGTCTGGGCGGCGGAACCTCCTGTAGCCGGGATCCATGCCGGAAAGGAGCTCGACTGCGGCGCCGATGCGAGGGAGGTTCCGGCAGTTCGCCGTGAGGGTGAAGGTCGGCAGGCCTGGTATCCGCGCCGCCAGCTCCCGGCGCCCGTCCTCGAGCCCGTAGAGGGCCTGGCGCTCGAAGTCGCCGAAGAACAGGCAGCGCCCGCCGGCGAGACCGCCGTCGACCAGGAGATCGAGGACGTCGAGGTACGCAGGTGTGGCGATGTCCTGTGCTTCGTCGACGATGAGGTAGTCGCGGGTGAGGTCTCCGTCCAGCAGCCGCTCGATGGCGGCGTCGACCAGCTCCACCTGCCAGAACTCATGTCCGGCGTCGCCGGGCGGCTGCCTTCCAGCCAGGCGGAGCATCGTCGCGTGCAGGCCGCCGGTGTCGAGGCCGGGCGCGCCGGTACTTCGGTCGCGCAGGTACATTCCCAGCGCCCGGTTGAAGCACACGAGCCAGCCAGTCGCGCCTGACGCGGCCTCCCGGCGCGCAGCCTCGAGAGCCAGGAACGTCTTCCCGGATCCCGCCGGGCCCGTGAACAGCACGCGAGGGTTGCTTTCCATCGCGTCGAGGGCCTCGTACTGCTCCTCAAGGAACGCGGACAGCTGGGCGTCCCGCTCGCGGCGCAAGTCGGCCGAGCCGGCGCCCAGCTCGAAGCGCGGCCGGAGCGCGGCGACGACGGCCTTGACCATCTCGGCGTCTGGTCCCGCGGCGGCGGCCGCCATGCCCGGGACGCGGTCGACAAGGTGCCGGCGCCCGCTATCCAGCAGCCGCACGACGGCTTGCCCGGCGCCAGCCTGGAGGTCGTCACGGTCAAGCACCTGCCAGGGCTGCCACTCCAGGGCGGGCGGCAACTCGGCGCGCGCCCGGACGTGGGTGAACCAGACACCAGAAACGAGGGGTATGCCCCGGAGGTCGATGTGCTTGCGCTGCAAGTAGGCCTTGATGCTGTACATCGCCTCGTCCGCCTGCTGGAACGGTCCGCGGGTGGTGGGCGGCATGCTGCCGAGCAGCCACTGGCCATCGTCGAGCCGCGCCACGCGCCTGTGAGACTTCACCTCGATGATCGCGACCCCCCGGCCGGGCGCGATCACGACGAAGTCCGCCTCGCCCTGTACCTGGCGGACGTGCTCCGCCAGGTCTTGGGAGTGCAGGACCACCCAGCCCTCCGTCAGAGGATCACTCGCCAGCCTCTGGAACACCAGACGCTCGCCTGGGGCGGCGTCCCTGCTGATGATCGGCGGGATCATTCGAGCCATCGGGCGCTCGCATCCTCCCTCGGGATCCTCAGTTCGGCCCTGGGGACCACGTCAAGGTACGGCGAGATCGCGAGCACGCGAGTCGCGACGATGCCGGCGAAGCCCTCGAGATCGAGGTCAAGTCTGAGGATGCCTGCCTGCTGGAGCGAGTTCATATCCGCACCTCCCAAGGCCGCTTCGAGTGCCTCCCGGACCTCGGTGGACGCCTGGGATCGAGCGCGCCGAAGCATGTCGGCGTGCCGGCTGTACGGCTCCGCGGGCAGCCCGAGCCACCGAAGGAGGATCGCGAAATCGGCATCGCTCTGTGGCCGCGCCAGCGTCTGGGCAGTCCATGCCGGTGCTCGTGCCGCGGCTTTGACACCCTGCGCGCTTAGCCTACGTACCACTTCTGCGGGCCCCAGGACTTGCAGCTGCTGGCGCAGCGCGGCCTTCCACCCGGACTGCGACTTCTCGACACTTTCCGCCTGCGTGGCCAGCCGGGCCAGAGCACGCGCGTACAGCGGGCCGGACTCGGTCTGGCCCTCCCTGAGAACCAGGTAAGTCCCGGAACCCACGGCCGCGACGTCGCGCATCTCGACACGCGCGCCGGCTGGCCGGGCCGGGTCGAGCGCGCGGATGGAATCGCCCTCAAGGTCGAGCATGATCGACAGCCCACCGCAAAGGAGGACACGCCTGGCGTGGACCTCGTCCTCCCCCGCAGGCAGTCTGGGCTTAGCGCGCTGCCAAAGCGGCTCAGGAATGAGTTGATCCTCTATGCTCCGCAGCCGTTCCGGGATGAATGCCTCCTGGCCGATCCTGCGCAGCCGCACCCGAGGCTTGATGGCGCCCTCCGCATACGCGGAGAGGCCCGCCCCCGGCAAGCCCCGATCCTGGACCCACGATGGGAAGAGATACGCCAACCCGCGGGCCCGCGGGGCACCAAAGGCAATCGGGCCAAACACCGGCGGCGCGCCGATCAAGTACGCCCTGTCGTAAACTTCATGCCCAACCTTCTCGCGGTCACTCACCACCAGAACCGGAACATCCAATTCACTGAGCCAGGACCGCATGCCCGCCGCAGCCCGGGACCCGGACAGCACCACGACGCATCCGGCATAGCCAACCTCGCGCAATGACCGGAGCAGGAACTCGCCGAGCGGACGCGTCGCTTCGCTACTTACTGCGTTCGCACTGCGGATAAGGTCATCGAGGATCCAGCGCGTTTCGCCGCCCACCATCAGCTTGCACTGGTCGGCTAGCCTCACCAGCTCCGCGACGAGGTCAGCGCGGCCCGGCTCGTGAGTAGACGGAAAGGGCTCGATGGAAATACGCCACCTAAGTCGCCGGGATACAACGAGTAGGTCACGTAGCCGCTCGATGTCGCCTTCCTGGACCTCGCGGCCAAGTTCCCTGACGGCCCTATCAAGAAATGCACCGTTGGAATCCGCGATCGCGAACAGATCGACAGCGCTCGCCCCCTCACCGATCGCGCCCGAGGCGGTGTAGAGGTCTCCGATGTAGCTAAGCCGTGTCATACCCTGGCCTCAAATGCAAGTGCCTCCATCCCCGCAAGCGGGTTCCAGCCGAGAGCGCCGAGCTGGACAGGCGTACCGATCGAGCGGCGTTGCAGCACTGTCATGCCCGCGGACTCGTCAGCCGAACTCCGGTCGATCAGCGCGACCACGAGCGGTGTCCGCACCCCAGGCAACCAGCGGATCGCGGTGGCCCCATCCAGCACGGCAAGGCGCGTCTGCTCGGGCATTTCCGGAATTTGGTCCCTTCCGCCGCTAAGGATGGCGCTCGCGCAGAACGCTGACCTCCCGTCGTCGGGATGCAGGATGTCACGCAGCCGGTCGCAATGACCTTCACCGCCTGCCCAGCCAGCCAGCATGTCGAGCTCTGGCCCTAAGCGCGACCGGATCCCCACTACAGTAACTGTGGGACTGGAGGCGCACAGGTCGGCAGGCCAGCTGTCCCCATGACCAGTCCTTCTAAGCAGGCTTCCAGGTGGGGCAATGTCAGATCTCCCGAAGCGATCCTGAGACAGCATCGGGTCCGCGGCAATACGATCCACAGCGTCAACCTTCCAAAACGTTCCGCCAAGATGGATGCGGGCATCGCCATGGCTGCGATCAATGCGAAAGAACCGGTCGGCCACTAGCTGCAGAGCTGTCGCCATGCGGGCCGGTGTGCCAGGCGGGATAGCTCCTGCCTGCGCCAGTACGTCTCCCGCAGGGACGGGAGGCTGGGCGAGGACCCACCCCGCGCTGATCAGCAATGCGGCGTAGTCACGGACGGGAACGGAAACGGCGACCACGAGCTGCCAGCCGTCGCGCTGCCGTCGCCGCGCAAGCCGCGCCCCGAGACCGAGGAGATGCCCGGCCCAGTTCGCGGGCGCAGCCTTACCAACCTCCTCGTCCAGCAGAACGAGTCCGCGCTGCGCGGTGGCATCAGCCACGTCCGTCACCTGTCACTTATCGCAGAGCCCATCGGCGCGCGAATCGACGAAACAGTCCTGAAGTGCGCGTACGAAACGCGGGGGAGAATACCAAGAACCGGATCGCCCCGGCAGGAATCGTCGCGCCGTCCATCCTCGCCGAGTATGAAGATTGCCTGCATGTCGGCGGGGCAGGTCTGATCCGGCAGCTACGGCACCCGATCGACAGGCTTGCGCAGTCGGGCAGGGCGGCAGGCGACCCCGACGGGTCAACGTGCCGCACGGCGCCACGAAGGCGGCTTGGGCAGATATTGACGCGGGCCGGTAGGACCTCCAGAGCCCTGGTTCGACCAGGCAGCGGCCGGAAGTCGCGGTCCGGCTCCGCGGTCCGCTCTCCTGGTCGTGGGTTTCGGCGGTGCCCGAGTGTTCGATGCGGGTGCTGCGACGCGCACCAAACTTAGTTGCCGACAAGGGTGAGTTTCGGCCGTCGAGGCGGGGTCACGGCGGCCCCTCCGTCGATGGCGGTGGGCACAAGTCCGAAGACGTGGCGGTTGAGCTCGGCGACGGTGATGTGCAGGTCCCGCGCGACGTCAGCGGGACTGGTGCCCTCCGCGCGGAGGGACTGGAAGACGCTGTCGAGCAGGGGCGAGGTTTCCCGGCGGATCCCGCCGGGCTCGCTGGTGCGGTAACCGCGGCGGGACAGGTCCACGCAGGCGGTGCGGTAACCCCAGTCGGTGAGCAGGTCGAGTTCGTGCAGCCGGTGGGTCAGCGCCATGGCGGCCACCCGCCAGGTCTGCTTGGCGGTCAGGATTCGGTCGATGCCAGCGTTGGCCAGGCTCTGTGCCAGCACGCTGGCGCGGGGCATGAGGAACGCGGCGGCGAAGCGGTTGGCTTCCTGTTCGGCGTCTGGGCCATGGGGCACGCGGTGCTCGCTGTGCAGGACGAGGTGACCGAGTTCGTGGGCGGCGTCGAAGCGGCCCCGCTCGCCCGATTTAGCGGTATTGAGCAGCGCGTATGGTGTCTGGCGCCAGACAAAGGAGAAGGCGTCGACCGCTGCGCAATCGGCTGCGAGCGAGTAGACCCGCACCCCGTGGGCTTCCAGGAGCCGTACGAGGTTGCCCAGCGGCGCGACGCCCAGGCCCCAGCGGGCCCGGACGACCTCGGCCGCGGTCTCCGGGTCGAGGGTGGGCAGGGACGGGACATCGGGTCCGGGCAGGTGGAATCGTTGCTCGATCCACTCCGCGAGCATGAGGGCGATGCGCCCGGCGCTGCGGGCGGTGTCACGCTGGCCGGCGGTGAGCTTGCTGAGCGCCCGGAAGCTGATGGCGTCGACCGGGATCTCGTCGACGTCGCCGGCCTGCAGGAACCCGACCGGCACGTCGAGCGCGCCGGCCAGCCGGCGCACGACGTCCTGGCTGGGCGCCTGCCGGCCGTTTTCGTAGCCGGACAGGCTACGCACGCTGACCCCAGTTGCGGCGGCCAGTTGGACAAGGCTCAAGCCTCGCCGCTTGCGGGCGAGCGTGAGCCGGCTAGGAGTCAACATGGCTGGTCCCGATGCCTATCGGGCGCTGTTCACGCGGTACGGCGAGCGACGACGACATCCGGCTCGGCCGCGGGCTGCTGCACGGCCGGGCTCGCCGCCGGTTCGAGCGGGATCGGTGGCAGGACGATCCGCTCGACCCAGGTGTCGATGTAGCCGTCGACCATCGAGTCGGGCAGCGACAGCTCCGCCCGGATCTCGGATTCGGTGACGTTGTACAGCAGCACCCAGGTGGCGGTGCCCTCGGCGTCGGCGTCGACCGGCTCCTCGTCGCCCAGGTCGATCGGCAGGGTCAGCTGCAAGAAGTTGCGGCTGATCGCCTCGACGGTGGCTATCCCCTTCTCGTACCGGGTAGACGGCAACACATGCGAGACGCCGGTAGCGGCATCACCAAGCGTGGCGATCATCGCCACCTGGCGATCCGGGCTGAGGGTGCGCGCCAGGTTACGCGGGTTCTCATACGACCACCCCAGCGGCACCAGCTGCTCACGCAGCAGCCTCACCGTGCGCGAGTACCGCGCCATACCCTGCATGTTCGGCGGATCCAACTGGGTGTAGGTCCGTGCCTCGGCGTCCGCACCACGCAGCGCGAACTCCAGGATCTCCGCCTTGAGCCCCAGCTCGGCCAGACGGTCCGCCACCTGGCCACCGTCGAACACCGGGCACAGCTGCCGCATCCTGGTCTCCTTCCATCCATCCGCGCGCTTCCCGAAATCCTGCCTCATCCGAGGAGGAAAAACGCGAAGCATAGGCTCGGCGCGCGTGTCGCGGTCGAGGTGCGCCGCGTTGTATGCAGGTCGCGGCGTAGTCCGAACCCTACTTGTAGGCGATCAAGCGATTATGTTCGCCGATGAGCGCGGCGACCGGCGCCGTGGGCCAGCGGTGCGCCCAAGGCCGATCCTGGTGATTCCTCGCGCGGCCTCCACATCCCGCGTGGACACGTGACGGGGCACAACCGGGTGTGATCTGTGGTTGTCGAAGCCATGCCTTCGAGGGAAAGCCATGCGGCCAGGCTGGATCGTGGCCTGATGGTGTCGTGAAAGGCGCGCATCCACACTCCCGTCCGAGGATGAGGTAGCTGGACGTTTTCTACCGCTCCGGCAGCAGGTACCAGTTCATCGGCGCGGTGTGCGCGGATCCGGTTCCACTGGCCGCTGTCAGCCGTTGCCGAGAAGGTGGCGCCGGGCGTCGATCATGGCGGTCTCGAAGCCGACCTCGCCCACGTCGCTGTTGGGCACCCCGCTCTTAATCCGCGGGTTCGGGGTTCGAGTCCCTGGCGGCGCACCCGTACTGGAGCTGGCTATATAGCTGTATGGCTATGCGCCTGCGATCGTTGTGAGTCACGCGTGAGTCATGGTCGTGACTCACATGTTCCGGCTCGCTTGGCCGGGCTGGCCTGGCCGTACGCCGGCCGGGCGCAGCGGATTCACGAGCGGTGCGCTGCTGGGGTTCGAACGCCCGAGTTCGTGGATGGAGTCCCTGATCTCCAGGGGTAACTGTTCAGGTGGTTCCGGGTATCCAGGTACGTCCGTTGTGGAGTTTGGTGAGGGCTTCGAGGGTGTTGGTGCCTTGTTTACGGGCGGTGGACAGGTAGCTTCGGATGGCGCAGAAGGTTTCGGCGCCGGCCCAGGTTCGTAGTCCGCCGCTGATCTTCTGCCGGAGTTTGACCATGCGGATGTCACGTTCGGCGAGGTTGTTGTCGAACGGGACGCGTAGGTCGTGGGCGAAGCGCAGCACGTCGGTGGCGAAGCCGGAAAGGCGGGCGAGCAGGTTCGCGGCGGGTGATCGGGCGCCGTGTCCGGGCGGGCTGGGGTTGGCGGCCTTGCCGGCGTCGATGATCTGCTGGTAGCGGTGGCGGTAGACGGCAAGCAGGCGCTCGTCGATGGCGTGCGCGCCGGCGGTGCGCGCGGAGCGGGCGGTGTCGTTGATCTCGCACAGCAGCCTGCTCATGTGTTCAGCCCAGGCCTGCGCCGGGTCGGCGTCGATGACGGCGGCAAGTTCGCGCAGGTGATGGGCGTTGCACAGGGCATGGGCCAGCCCGTAGCGGCGGTAGGGGGTGTACCCGTCGTGCACCGCGATACCGGTGAAGACCGGCAGCACCCCGGCCGCGGCGATCGCGTCGTGACCGCGGGAGATGTGGACCCGAAACAGCGACAGCGACTCGGTGGAGGCCGAGTGCACCCAGGCGCCGGCACCGGCCACCCGCAGCCCGGTCTCGTCGAAATGCGCCACCGGCGCGGCGGCGATCTGCTCGCGCACCGCCTCCAGGAACGGCGTGAGCCCGTCGGCGGTGCGCGTCATCGCCGCGACGAGGGTGCCCACCGACATGCCCACCCCGAGCAGGTCGGCCAGGGTCTCGCAGGCCCGCTCGTAGGGCAGATGCTGGTAGCCGACCAGGTAGGCGCCGACCGCGCGCACCCGCGGCCCGTACTGCGTCGGCGCGGCCACCCCGGCCGGGGCCGCGGCCATCGTTGTCGTCCCGCACCGGCAGCGGCGATGCTGCAACCGGTGCTCGGTCACCCGCAGCGTGACCGGCGGAAGCTCGAAGACCTGCCGCGCCTCCACGGAGGTCACCGGGGCACGCCGCAACGAGGCACCGCAACCGTGGCAGGCACGCGGGCGGTGGGTGAGCACCTCATCGGGCGTGTGTACCTGCCGCAACGTGAAACCCGGCTCACCCGGTGCTTACCCGGGGCACGGTCGGAGGCCTCCCGCCGCGAGCGTGGCGGCGGCTTCGCCGGCCCATCCGACGACGGCGGCTTCGACGAGGTGCGCGAGTTCTTACGCAGCAACGCTTCCAACTCCGCCACCCGCCGGGTCAACACCTCGACCCGGGCATCACGTTCCGCCACCGCCGCCTCCAACCGGGCAAGCCGCTCCAGCAGCTCCACAGTGGACGGCGAATCGGACACGCCGCCAAGGATGCACCAAACCACCCACAAGATCAAGGATCACATACCAAGAACCTGCTGAATGGTTACCTCCAGGGAGCTTCATTGAGGAACGGGCATGGGCCGGGTGAGGGCGGCCGGGTGTACAAGCGGTGCGGCTGCCGCGACGGGGTGACGGGCCGGCAGTTGGGGGTCCGGTGCGCCAGGTTGGCTGAGGCCGGGCATGGGCGCTGGTACTTCGCGGTGCAGGTACCGGGTGTCGACGGCCGGCGTGCCCGGGTGCGGCAGGGCGGGTATGCGACCCGGGCCGATGCGGAGCGCGCCTGCTGGCAGGTCCAAGACTTGCCGGGCCCGCAGGCGCAGGTGCGTACCTGGACGGTGCGGCGGTGGTTGGAGTTCTGGCTGTCGGAGGTGCAGGGGCGGCTGCGCCCGTCCACGGTGCGTAGCTACCGCACGATCGTCTACCAGCACTTGATCCCACAGCTGGGCCGGGAGCGGTTGTCGAAGCTGCGCACCGTGCAGGTGCAGCGGGCGATGGACGCGATCTCCCGCCAGCGGGTACGGGACGGGCGGTTGATCTCGCCGGGGACGGTGAACCGGATCCGGGCGGTGCTGCGCAGCTCGCTGAACGAGGCGCGGCGGCGGGGGATGATCGGGCACAACCCGGCCTGGCGGCTGCGGCTACCGAATGGTGCCCGCCCGCACGCGGTGGTGTGGGACGACCACCGCGAGCAGGTGTGGCGCGAGACCGGGCTACGCCCGGCGGTGGCCGTCTGGGATCTGAAGCACCTGGCCCGGTTTCTGGAGGCGGTGCGCGACGATCCGCTGTTCGCGTTGTGGTGGCTGGTCGCGCTGCGCGGCCCACGCCGCGGCGAGATCGCCGGGCTGCGCTGGGAGGACATCGACCTGGCCGCGGCGGAGCTGTCCATCAAGGAGCAGGTGATCGTGGTCGGCGGGAAGGAGTACCTGGGTCCGCCGAAGTCGCCCGCCGGGGTGCGGACGCTGGCCCTGGACGAGGCGACGGTGGCGATCCTGTGGGAGTTGTGGCGGGCCCAGGGACAGCTGTTGGGTCGGGTGCCGTCGGGTCGGGTGTTCCGGCACCGTGATGGGCGGCCGGTGCGCCCGGACTGGGTGACCCGCCGCTTCGCGGCCCTGGTCAAACTGTTGGGGCTGCCGCCGGTGCGGCTGCACGACCTGCGTCACGGTGCGGCGAGCGTCGCCGCGGCGGCCGGGGTGGATCTGAAGGTGATCCAGCACGACATCGGCCACTCATCCGCGGTGACCACCGCGGACACGTACGTGAGCGTGTTCCGGCAGGTCGCCGCCGCGGCGGCCCGGGCGAGTGCGGAGTTGTTGCTGTCGCATGCCCGGATCCGGTTGTCGCTGGAGGGCGCCGCGCAAGCCTGACCGGGGGCCGTGGAACGGATCCGCGCGGGCGCGTGGCCGGTGCCCGATCATGCCCACCAGCCATTGCCAACCGACCACCTCGGCGGCTTGGACGCGACGGTGACGTGTGGAGCTGACCGAGGACGACGGCCCTGGTCCCGCCCCAGGGCCGTCGTCCGACGCCGCAATGTCCCGCTGGTGCCGGGCTGCGCCGAGTTCACTGCGACGTTCCACGCGTTCAGGCCGCCGTGGGCACGGCGCGCCGGCCGCGGCCGGCGGTGTGGTGATTACCGGTGCCTGGCACCGGGTCGAGGGCGGTCAGCACGAGGTGGGCGGTGGCCTCGGCGGCCTGGTACGCGACCTCGGGCAGGACCGCAGTGTAGGTGTCGGCGGTGAACGCGTAGCTGGTGTGCCCGAGCATGTCCTGCACCAC
>WNGB01003511.1_pt1 | contig 24551 bp, 18 predicted proteins | sample 5400681 | NCBI WGS metagenome assembly WNGB01 (sample SAMN13153367, study PRJNA577476) | soil metagenome | isolation source: 115 cm soil or saprolite under grassland replicate 2 | place: USA:California | collected 2016-06-15
CCTCGTGTCGTTCCCGAACCCCGAGCCCCTAAGCCCGAGCCCCTGCGAGCATGACGCCTCGGACACTGTTCGAGAAGGTCTGGGAGGCCCACGTCGTCCGGCAGGTCACGGACGACATCGCGCTGCTCTACGTGGATCTGCACCTCGTCCACGAGGTCACGTCGCCCCAGGCCTTCGCCGGGCTGAGGCGCGAGAAGCGGACCGTGCGCCGTCCGGAGCGCACGCTGGCGACCGTGGACCACAACGTGCCGACCGGCGAGCGGTCCATCCCGATCGCCGACGCTGTCGCGGCGCGACAGGTCGATGCGCTCAGCGCGAATGCGCGGGAGTTCGGCATCGAGCTGTTCGATCTCCAATCCCCGGGGCAGGGCATCGTCCACGTCATCGGACCGGAGCTCGGGGCGACGCAGCCCGGCATGCTGATCGTCTGTGGCGATTCGCACACCGCCACGCACGGCGCGTTCGGGGCGTTCGCGCTGGGCATCGGGACGAGCGAGGTCGAGCACGTGCTCGCAACCCAATGCATCGTGCTGAACAAACCGCGCAACCTGGAAGCGCGGATCACCGGGCACCGCGCTCCGGGGGTATCGGCGAAGGACCTCATTCTCGCCCTGATCGGCAAGATCGGGACGGCCGGTGCGACCGGTCACGTGATCGAATACACGGGTGATGCGGTGCGCGCGCTGTCGATGGAAGAGCGGATGACGGTGTGCAACATGTCGATCGAGGCCGGCGCCCGCGCGGGGATGATCGCGCCCGACGAAGTCACGTTCGCCTACCTCGAAGGCCGGCCCCGCGCGCCCACGGGCGCGGCTTGGTCGGCCGCGCTCGAGCGCTGGCAGACGTTCCGGTCGGACGCCACCGCGGACTACGACGCGCACGTGCGGCTCGATGCTGCGACCGTGGGACCGCAGGTCACGTGGGGCACCACGCCCGGCATGGTCGCGGACATCACCGCTCGCGTCCCAGATCCCGCGCAGCTCCCCACTGAGCATGAGCGTGAGGCCGCGACGCGGGCGCTGGCATACATGGGTCTCCTCCCCGGCACGCCGCTCGAGGGGATTCCCATCGATCGCGTGTTTCTGGGTTCATGTACGAACGCGCGCATCGAGGACCTGCGTGCAGCTGCCGAGGTCGTTCGCGGCCGGCATGTGGCGGCGCGCGTGCGGGCGCTGGTCGTGCCCGGGTCGCAGCGGGTGAAGGCGCAGGCCGAGCGCGAGGGATTGGATCGCGTGTTCACGGATGCGGGGTTCGAGTGGCGCAACGCGGGGTGCTCGATGTGCCTCGGCATGAATGCCGAAGTGCTGGGGGCAGGGGAGCGCTGCGCCGCCACGTCCAACCGCAACTTCGAGGGACGCCAGGGGCGCGGTGGCCGGACGCACCTCATGAGTCCGGCGATGGCGGCGGCCGCCGCGATCGAAGGACACCTCGTGGACGTCCGCGCATGGTAACCCCCTTCGTGCGTCACCGGGGCACGGCGGTCACGTTGCTGCGGCGCGACGTGGATACCGATCAGATCATCCCGAAGCAGTTCCTCAAGGGCGTCGAACGCACAGGATTCGGACCGGCGCTGTTTCACGATTGGCGTTACCGGCCCGACGGCTCGCCGGACCCGGGGTTCGAGCTCAACAGCCCTGCCGCGCAGGGGGCGACGATCCTGATCACCGGCCCCAACTTCGGCTGTGGCTCCTCGCGCGAGCATGCCGTGTGGGCGCTGGCGCAGTACGGCTTCCGTGCCATTATCGCGCCGTCGTTCGCCGATATCTTCGTGGCCAATTGCTACCGCAACGGCCTCCTCCCCGTCCGACTGCCCGCATCCGAGGTCGATGTGCTGATCCGCACCACGGAAGGCGGGCTCTTGGAAATCGTGGTGGATCTGGAGCGACAGGTGATATCGGATGACCGCGGCTTCTCCGCTGCTTTCACCGCCGATCCGTACGGCCGCCAGCTGTTGCTGCGTGGTCTGGATGAGATCGGCCGCACGCTGCTCGAGGAGCCGAGCATCACGGCGTACGAGCGGAGCCACGCATGAAGACCTATTCCATCGCCGTTCTGCCGGGCGACGGCATCGGGCCCGAAGTGATCGCACAGGCGCTGCGCGTGCTCGAGGCCGTGGCCGAGCGCTTCGACCTGCGTTTCGTACGCGAGACGTTTCCTGTGGGGGCGGCGGGCGTGGCGGCGGCAAACGATCCGCTCCCGCCCGTGACGCGCGCCGCGGTCGTGCGCAGCGATGCGGTGCTGCTCGGCGCCGTGGGCGATCCGCGACTCGACAGCGCGCCGCGCGAGTTGCGCCCAGAGACCGGCCTCCTTGCGCTACGCAAACTGTTGGATGTCTACGCCAACCTACGGCCGGTCGTAGTTCATGAGGCGCTGCTCGGCTGCTCGCCACTCAAGGCGGAGCGTCTGCGCGGCGTCGACGTGCTGGTCGTGCGCGAGCTGACCGGCGGCCTGTATTACGGCGAGCCGCGCGGACGGAACGGCGCGAGTGCCGTCAACACGCTCGCATACACGACGTCCGAAATCGAGCGCATCGCGCGCGTCGCATTCGAGGCCGCGCGCGGCCGCCGGCGACTTGTCACTTCGGTGGATAAGGCCAACGTGCTCGAGGTGTCACAGCTCTGGAGGGAGACCGTGACGGAGGTCGCCCGCTCGTATCCGGACGTGCGCCTCGAGCACACCTATGTGGACACGGCCGCGATGCGTCTGGTCGCGGATCCGGCGTCGTTCGACGTCGTGCTGACCGAAAACATGTTCGGCGACATCCTCAGCGACGAAGCCGCCGTCCTCGCGGGCTCGCTCGGTCTGCTGCCATCCGCGTCGCTCGGGGCGGGGCCTGGGCTCTTCGAGCCCGTGCACGGATCTGCCCCACCGCTCGCGGGTCGTGATGTGGCGAACCCGATCGGCGCGATCGCGACCGTCGGGCTTCTGCTCCGCCACGGTCTGAAGCTCGCCGACGCGGCAGACAGTGTGGACGACGCCGTGGCGGCAGCGCTCGACGCGGGCGCGCGCACCCAGGACATCGTCCTGCCGGGCGACCCCAGCATCGGCACAGCGGAAATGGGCGGCCGGATCGCCGAGTCTATCGTCGCGGAAGCCCTCGAGGGACTGTCGTGAGCGACAACTTCCGCAGTCGCGCGATCACCGAGGGACTCGAGCGCGCGCCGAACCGCGCGATGCTGCGGGCAGTCGGGTTCAAGGACGGTGATTTCGCGAAACCGATCGTCGCCATCGCGAGCGCGCACAGCACCATCACACCGTGCAACGCCGGCCTCGACCGGCTGGCGCGCCGCGCCGAGCAGGCGCTGCGGCAAGCCGGTGCCATGCCGCAGACGTTCGGGACGATCACCGTCAGCGACGGCATCTCGATGGGCACCGAAGGGATGCGGTACTCGCTCGTGTCGCGCGAGGTGATCGCCGATTCCATCGAGACGGCCTGCGGCGCGCAGCGGATGGACGGACTGCTCGCGATCGGCGGCTGCGATAAGAACATGCCCGGCGCGATGATCGCGATCGCGCGGCTCGATATTCCCGCGATCTTCGTCTACGGCGGCACGATCAAGCCGGGGCATCACGCGGGGCGCGATCTGACGGTCGTGAGCGTGTTCGAGGCGGTCGGGGCGGCCGGCGCCGGGCGCATGCCGCAGGACGAGCTGCTCGAGATCGAGCGCCGGGCCTGTCCGGGAGCGGGATCGTGTGGCGGCATGTTCACGGCGAACACGATGTCCGCCGCCATCGAGGCGATGGGGATGAGCCTGCCGGGCTCCTCCACGATGGCGGCCGAGGATGAGGAGACGGCGGACAGCGCCGCGCGCTCGGCGGAGGTGCTGGCGGAGGCGGTGCGGGCGCGGCGCCTGCCCCGCCAAATCCTCACGCGGAAGGCGTTCGAAAACGCCATCGCCGTCGTCATGGCGATCGGCGGATCCACGAATGCCGTGCTCCATCTCCTGGCCATCGCCCGAGCCGCGGGCGTGCCGCTCGCGCTCGCGGATTTCGAGTCGATCCGAAAGCGCGTGCCGGTGCTCTGCGATCTCAAGCCGTCCGGACGCTACGTCACGACCGACTTGCATCGCGCCGGTGGAATTCCGCAGGTGATGCGCATCCTGCTCGCGAATGGCGTGCTGCACGGCGACGCCCTGACGATCGACGGGCGTGCCGTCGCCGAGGTGGTCGCGAGTGTCCCGGCACGCCCATCGCCAGATCAGGAGGTGATCCATCCGTGGGATCGCCCCCTGGCGGCGCAGGGACACATCGTGATCTTGCGCGGCAACCTCGCGCCCGAAGGCGCGGTCGCCAAGATCAGCGGGCATGGCGCGCACACGATCACGGGTCCCGCGCGGGTGTTCGACTCTGAAGAGGCGTGCCTGGCCGCCATTCTCGCGGGAGGTATTCACGCGGGCGACGTCGTCGTGATTCGCTACGAGGGGCCGAAGGGTGGGCCGGGGATGCGGGAGATGCTGGCGCCGACGGCCGCCCTGGTCGGTGCCGGCCTCGGCGAGGCGGTCGGTCTCGTCACCGATGGACGCTTCTCCGGTGGAACCCACGGTCTGGTCGTGGGGCATGTCGCCCCGGAAGCGGCGTTAGGCGGCCCGCTGGCGCTCGTGCAGGAAGGCGACGCCATCACGATCGACGCGGGCAGGCGCGAGCTGCATATCGGCGTCGCCGAGCGCGAGCTTGCGGCTCGGCGGTCGCGCTGGAAAGAGCCGGCGCCGCGTTACACGTCCGGCGTGCTCGCGAAGTACGCCCGCCTCGTCTCGAGCAGCAGTCAGGGCGCGGTGACGGATGCCTGACGCGGTCGCGATTCAGGGCGAAGCGGGATCGTTCAGTCATGCCGCAGCGCTCGCGACGCACGGTCCCATGCTGCGGCTCGTGCCGTGCGCGACATTCGTGGACCTGTTCCGCGCGGTCGAAACCGGCGCGGCGGCGAGTGGCATCGTGCCGATCGAAAATACGCTCGCCGGATCGGTGCACGAGAACTACGACCTGTTGAGCGCGCACGCGCTGCACGTCGTCGCCGAAACGGAGCTGCGCATCCGGCATTGCCTGATCGCGGCACCCCGCACCACGCGGCCCGAGGTGCGGCGGGTGGCCTCGCATCCGGTCGCGCTGGCGCAGTGCCGCAGGTTCTTCCGCGCGCACCCGGAGTTGGTCGCCGTCCCGGCGTACGACACCGCGGGCAGCGTGCGCGATCTGATGGCGGGGAACGTGGAGGCCGACGCGGCGATTGCGTCACAGCTGGCCGCGGAGCTGTACGGTGCGGCCGTTCTCGAAGAAGGGCTGGAGGACCACGCCGAGAACTACACGCGGTTTCTCGTCGTCACGCGCGAGCCGGCGGCGACCGGGCGGGGGGAGGCACGGAAGACTTCGTTGATGCTCTCGGTGGGGAACACTCCCGGCACGCTGTATCGGGCGTTGGGCGTGTTCGCCGCGCGCGGCCTGAACCTGACGAAGATCGAGTCGCGCCCGCTCCCCGGGCGGCCGTGGGAGTACCTGTTCTATCTGGATGTGGTCGACACGGGCGAAGGCATCGGCGCCGCCCTCGAGGAGCTGCGCGCGTTCGCCTTCGGAATCCGCGTCCTCGGCACCTACCCGGCGCGCGAGGCTGTGACGGCCTAGTGTCGCTGCGGCGGGATCGGCAGCACGAGGGTGAAGGTGCTGCCGACATCCCGTGCCGACTCGACGCTGATCGTTCCCCCAAACATGCTTTCCGTAATCTCCTTGACCACGGCGAGGCCAATGCCGGATCCACGATCGGGCGGCTTGGTCGTAAAACCCGACTCGAAGATCCTCGGCAAATGCTGGGGTGAGATTCCCTCGCCGCGATCGCGTACGCTGAGGATCACGGTCTCGCCGACGCTCGCCAGGCTGACGGTGACAACATTGGCGTGCGTGCGGCTCGCATCCACGGCATTCCGAATGAGATTCGTGACCACCTGATACAGCGAGCTCGGATCGCCGAACAAATACACGCCATCAACCGACGTCTGGAATTCGAGAGCGACACCATGTTTGCGTGCCAGCGGGCGTTCGAGTGTCACGCAGGAGCGAACCACGGGCACGACGTCGAACCGCGCCAGACGCCCGACGCTGCCGAAGGGACGATCCTGAATGGAGCGGAGATAGTCCGCCGCCCGCTCGATTCCTCGCGACACCTGCGCGAGATCATCGAGCAGCTGGTTGCGAACTCGCGGATCGAGGGTCGTGACCTCCCGCAGGGCTTCGATGGTGAGATCGACATGTCCGAGCGCGACCGCGAGCGGATTACCGACCTCGTGCGCAATGACGCTCGGCTGTCGGGCCAGCTCCCACAGCGCGTCCGCCGGCGGCAGTCGAGACCGCGCGCTCGCATCCGTGGCGCGCAGCATCCCCAGACCGAGGGCGGCAAGCTCCAAAATGAGACGGTCGGTGCTGCGCCGCTCGAGTCCGCGCGGTGGCGGCGCGGCCGGTCGCGTGCGCACCGGCGCGATGCACCAGCGGTCGCCGTCCCTCACGCGACACCCCACCCAGCGGCTGTTCGCGATGATCGGTGCGCCCCACTGTCGCAGGGTCTCGTCGAGGCTAAGCGGGGTTGTGGCGGGGGAGGCATCGCCCAGGCTGTTGAGGAGCGGCGTCGCCTCCGACTCGCCCGAGATCTCCCACAATATGACCAAGCGTCCCGACAACGCCACACCCGCCTGGCGCAACACCTCCCGCTGGTACGGACCGTCCGAAGGCATCGCGCGCAAAGATATCTGGACGGCCGGCAGGGAATTAGGGCGTTTTTGCGGCATTGAGGGGTGCAGTTGCGGCATGACGGTGTGGCGGCATAATTGGCGGCTCACCACGCATTTCGGGGGGAACCGCCATGAAGAAATCCAACTGGTCCCGTCGTGAATTCCTGGAAGCAAGCGCCGCTGCCGCCGGCGTCTCACTCGCTGCCAAACCGTTCAAGTTCCGCAAACTCGCGCCCAGTGACACCGTCCGTTTCGGGATGGTGGGCGTTGGCATGCAAGGCAACGGTCTCCTCGGCACCGCGATTGGTTTGCCCGGCGTCGTATGCGCCGGGGCGGCCGACCTCTACGACGGGCGCCACACTCTGGCCAAGGAGATCGCGGGCGCGAATTTGCCGACCACGCGCGAGTACCGCCGGCTGCTCGACGACAAGAACATCGACTGCATCGTCGCCGCCGTCCCGGATCACTGGCACAAGCGCATGGTGGTCGAAGCGGTGAGCGCCGGGAAGGACATCTACATCGAGAAGCCGATGTCGCATTCGGCCGCCGACGGCGTGGCGATGGTCGATGCGGTGAAGAAAAGCGGGCGGATCCTCCAGGTCGGATCGCAGCGGGTCAGCTCGCAGATCTGTGCCAAGGCGAAAGAGATGCTCGCGCAAGGCGTGCTGGGTGAGATGACGCTGATCGAAGGCTGGCTCGGCCGCAACGATCCGACCGGCGCGTGGGAGTATCCGCCGCCGCCCGACCTCTCGCTGCGCACCCTCGACTGGGACACGTGGCAGAACGACGTCCCCAAGCGGCCGCTCGACGGAAACATCTTCGCCCGCTGGCGCTGCTGGAAGGAATACGGCACCGGCGTCGCGGGCGATCTGCTCGTGCACTTGATCAGCGGCATGATGTTCATGACGGGGATCAACGAGCCGCCCAAACAGGCCGCTTCCGTCGGCGGGATCCGGCGCTGGAAAGACGGGCGCAACATGCCCGACGTGCACGCCACGGTCTACTACTATCGCGACGACCTGCCCGTCTACATGCGGCTGAACCTGGGGACGGAAATGCCGGAGCAGTACCGCTTCCAGGGATCGAAGGGCGTGCTCGAGGTGTCGGGCAACCGGCTGACGTTCACGCCGCAGAGCGGTGAGGACAACTGGCCGAGCTATTACACCGGTAGCTATCCGCGCGCGCTGCGCGATGCGTACCAGCAGCAGTGGCACAAAGAGCACGATTGGAAGGTTGGTCAGCCAGTTCAGCTCACGGAGAGCGTCACGTTCTCAACTCCCGACTTCGACGACACGCAGCCGCACCTGTGGAATTACTTCGAGGCGGTGCGTACGCGGAAACCGGTGGTCGAGGATGTGGTGTTCGGGCACAACGCGGCGCTCGCGTGCCACATGGCCAACGAGGCGTATTTCCGGCGGACGATGGTGAGCTGGGACGAAGCGACGAAGACGATTAAGGGCTGACCTCGACTGGGATCCAGGGGGTCCGCAGCGGTTCCGGAGCATCGGAGGGCAGGATCCCCTGGACGCGGTAATGGCCGGGCTCGCGCGGGAGCCAGGTTTCGCGCCACTGCATCGTTTCGGCAGGTTTCAGGATGCGGACCTGCAGAATGCTGGGTCCCACCCCGTGTTCCAGCCGCCGCCACGCGATCGCGCCGTCGTCGCGTGTGACGACGATATCGAAGGCGATCGTCCGGCCGAGAAAATGCGCCTCGTGAGGCCGGTCGGACGCATTGTGAAGACGCAGCACGATGGGAACACTCGCCCCGACGCGCGCCCGCGTCGGGGCCGAAATCGTGAACTCGAGTGGCGAGACACCCGCGGCGGGCACGTGCGGTCCCCCGATCACCAGCAGAGCAGAGAGGGCCGCACGGTGCCCGCCGCGCATTTATGCCGAGCCGGTCAGTTGACCTGGAGAGGTCCGAGCTCGTCCTGGACGTTCTTGAGCGGGCTGAACACCAGCAGCGTTCCGGACGAGTTGCCGCCCCACAGAATGCCGGCCAGCGCGTTGCTGGACGTGTAGACCGGTGAACCGCTGTCCCCGCCGCCGACGATCTGGACCGAGTTTTCGACGATCGTCTGGCAAATCTGGCTGATATTCGAGCCCGAGACGTTCACCGTCACGCACGTCATGGTCACCTGCCCCTGCGTCCAGCCAGTCGTGCGGCCGACCTTGTTGATCGTTTCGCCGATCGTGAAATGATCGCGTGGATCCCCGCCCGAGAGGGTGATGGATCCGTTGAGCACGAGCGAGTACTTGTTGGGGCTGGTCGCGTCGGTCTTGGCGATTTGTCCGAGCGCGGAGTTGATCCCCGGGTTGTACGCCGCGCGCGACGCGTCGCTGTGGCGACACTTCTTGCCGCGCGGGCAGCCCGTGATGTTGCGTTTGTAGACCGGATCTTCCATTTCAGTACCGATCGAGACGCCGTCCACGCTTTGCAGCGGCTGATAATAGACCGTGCCCTCGACGCCTCCCTGCGTATTCGTGCAGTGCGACGCCGTGACGAAAGATGCCTGGCCCCCGTCCACGGCGTTGAAGCCCATCGAGCAGAGGAAATTTCCGAAGTGGATCTGGACTCCGCCGATGCGCTGATCGACTTGGTCGCGCAGCGTCTGGGCGAACCCGATCGGCTCCATCTCGCGCACGACGAGTGCCGCCGCCGGCACACCGAGACGCGCGGCGAGGCCGCGCACACTGGCCGCCGCGGCCGCATGCTCGACGCCGACCACCACGCGGTTGGTGGTCTCGTCGTAATCGGCGAGCACCGTCCCGGGCAGTGCCAGCCCCTCGCGCGCTATCAGGTCAAACCAGCGTTGGACCTGCTGTGGCGCGTACGCGCTGGGTGCGACGCGAGCCGCGACCGGCGCCAGCGGGGTGGTGGTGTCCTGGCACGCGGCAACGACCACGAGGGCCGCGGGAACGAACAGTCGAAGCGGGTTGAGACGGCTCATAATCAGACCTCCGGCATAAGTGTGACCTTGAACCCCTTGGCCTTCAGGGACGCGGCGAGCCCGGACTTCTCGACCGAGCGCATGTAGGCCTCGTCCGGCTCGACCGCCTTCTTCTCGACGAGCTCGAGCAGCGCGTCGTTCAGCGTCAGCATGCCCAGCTTCTTGCTGGTCTGAATGATCGACGGGATCTGGAACGTCTTGCCTTCGCGGATGAGGTTCGAGATCGCCGGCGTGGTGAGCAGGATCTCGCGCGCCGCCACGCGGCCGCCCCCGACCCTCTTACAGAGCGTCTGCGAAATCACGCCCTTGAGCGATTCCGAGAGCATGACCCGAATCTGCGCCTGACGATCGGCGGGGAACTGGTCGATCATGCGGTCGACCGTCGACGCGGCGTTGGTGGTGTGCAACGTACCGAAAACGAGATGCCCTGTCTCCGCGGTCTCGATCGCAATGGCGATCGTCTCGAGGTCGCGCATCTCGCCGACCAACACGATGTCGGGATCCTCGCGCAGGGCCGCGCGCAGCGCCGATTTGAAGCTGTCGGTATGCACGTGGACCTGGCGCTGCGTGATCAGGCATTTCTTGTTCTCGTGCACGAATTCGATCGGGTCTTCGATCGTGATGATGTGATCGGTGCGGGTGCGGTTGATGAGATCGATCAGCGCGCACAGGGTCGTGGATTTCCCGGAGCCGGTCGGCCCCGTAATCAGTACCAGGCCCTTTTTGAGATAGCAGAGCCTCTGCACCTCGTCGGACAACCCCATCTCCTCGACCGTGACCACTTTGGCCGGAATCACGCGGAAGACCGCGACCGGGCCTTTGCGGTCGCGGGCCGCGTTCACCCGGAAGCGCGCCACACCCGAGATCTCGTAGGCGAAGTCGGTATCGCCCGTTTCCTTCCATTCGCCGCGGTTGCGCTCCGGCATGATCGAGAGCACGAGCAGCTCGAGATCGTTGACGCTGAGCGCCGCCCCCGACTGACGCTTGATCTCCCCGTGTGTCCGGAACATGGCCGGTTCGCCGACCCGGAGGTGCAGGTCCGAGCTGCTCGACTGGACGAGCGCGCGCAGCAGCTTGCCGAGGCGCTGCTCGGCTGCCTCGTATTGCGAGGAGGCGAACTCGCCCGGGAGCGCACTTGGCGCGGCGGCCAGGTCGGGAACGGAAGCGGGCGACTCGACCATTGGTGCCGCGGCGATGACGGAGGCCCGCGGCGGTTTCGCGGGTGTGGCGGCTTTGGGCGCCGGCGCGGGGGTTGCCGGCCGCTTGGCGGCGTCGGCCCCGGCGGGCGACGCCGCAACAGGCGGCGTGGCTTGCTCTTGCGACGCTCGGCGGATCGCGGAAATCACGGCGGTGAGGCGCCCCGCCTCCGGCACGATTCTCACGCGGACGAGGCCGTTCGCCCCCGCGTAATCGAATTCCGTCTCCGACTGCTGATCGATCTTGTCCGCCGCTTCCGGCGGGGCGACTTCGACCATCAGCGCGTAGATGTGCTGATCGGTAAGGGGCTGCTTGGAGACTTTGCGCGGCCTGCCGTCTTTCACCAGGGTGACGGGCTCGTCGGGCAGCAAATACAGCTGATCGGCGCGCTCGCGCAGCATGATGTCGACAAAGGGATCGAGCCGTGCCGCCATGAATCAGTCCTCAGGGCGGGCGTAGAGCACGTGCGCGCGATTCACGAGGTGGACAGCATCGGCCGTCGTGATGGCAAAAAACGGCTCGGCAGCTGCATTGAGATAATCGAGCAGCCGCGAGTGATGCTGCGGGAGCTCGAGCGTCGCCCAACCGCTCAACGTGGATCCGTCCGCGAGGGTCAGTTCGAGGCTGGCCTGTTTCGCAGCCGACAGCCGGACCGAATCCTCAGGCTGCGTGCGCGCTACCGTCAACGACACCGTCCGAGCCTTGGCCACGAGCAGCACGCCGGGACCGGCATCCTTGGGGCGAAAGGGGAAGAAGCCTTCCGCGCGATTCAACATGTCGAGCGGCGTCTCGGGGCCGGCGTGCTGGGGCACACGCTCCATCACGTACACTTCGCCCTCGCGCTTGCCCCCGGCCGTCTGCAGGAGGATCGCCCGAACGGCCACCCGCGGCATCGAAAAGCCTGTCATAAATGCGTGCGCCGTGAGCGGTGCGCCGTGCGCCCAAGACCAAAAGGCGTGCGCCGTGAGCCGTGCGCTGTGCGCCGGAGACCAAAAGGCGTGCGCCGTGAGCCGTGCGCTGTGCGCCGGAAAACGACTTCGCTTGCATACATTCGGTACCGCGACGAGGCCGAGGATCCGGCATAGTTGGATCCATGAAGAGCTATCAATCGCTTCATGTCTGGCAGCGCGCTCATAGTCTCGTCGTGACCACTCTACGAGAGACGGATCTGGCGAGGCAACCGAAAACATGGGCGGTCTTCGACCAACTACGTAGAGCTGCGGTCTCGGTCGAAGCGAACATAGTCGAGGGATACGCGCTCCGGGCCCCGAAACAGTTTCGCCGGCATCTGCGAATAGCCCTCGGTTCAGCTGCGGAATCGGAATGTCTGATCCGAAACGCCGGCGAACTGGGGTATTTGCGTGACGAGGCCGTGAAAGAAATCCTCGCTCTCTCTGACTCCACGATCGCCCTGCTTCTGGGTCTTCTGCGTCGACCGATGTCAATGGAGAAGTAGCTTCCCGGCGCACGGCGCACGGCGTACGGCGCACGCATTTACGAGCTCCGGTTCCGGCATTGCACCGAGACCGGCGCGCGGTTCCCGCAGGCGATGGTCTCGTTCATCCCGGTCGCCACCGGCCCGCACGCCGTGCTATGGGCGGTCTCGGTAGCTTCCGCGACCGTGGTCCCTGCCGCGGTGGCGCAGTTGGAGCGACCCTGGAACTCCACGCACACGGTGCATTCCTGGTTCGCCCGCGCCGTGGACATGTAAAAGAACAGGGCGATGACCGCCGCGACGACCGCCAATGTGATCCACCTGGAGCGCTTCATGTGCCCCTTTTGGCCGGTGAGCCGGGAAGGTGGCGAGGAGCGGGAATTCGCGCCAGAGGCAGAGCGCGCGTAACGTGTAGGGAATGACTGGCATTCTGCGACTCGTCATGGTCGCGTTGACGCTCTTCGCCGTCGCGCTGATGTACCTCTCGGCATCCGCGTGGCGGAACCGTCGCCGCCTGAGCTCGTTCGTGGGGTTTCTCGCGTCCGCGTTGTTGGTCACGTTCAGCATGCTGCTCGGCGCGATCACGGTGGGCATTCAGGGGTACCGGGCGTTGACGCAGGAGGCGCTCGCCGCGACGATCAAGACGGAGCCCGTCGGACCGCACCGGTTCCGCGCCACCGTGACGTTGCCCGACAGCAGCCTGCACATGTTCGATCTGGCCGGCGACGCGGTGTATGTGGACGCGCACGTCTTGAAGTGGCGTCCCATCGGCACGTTGCTGGGACTCGAGACCGTTTACGAGCTGGATCGTATCGCCGGACGGTATCAGGCCCTTGGCGACGAGCAGACGCTCGAGCGCACGGTGTACTCACTCGCCCACAAGAAGCCGTTCGACGCCTTCGATCTGGCCCGTCGCTACTGGGTGCTGCGGCCGTTCGTGGATGCGGAGTACGGCTCGGCGACGTTCGTCAGCTCAACGGGGACGCCGGCCCGGCCGGCGACATACGAGGTGCGCGTCTCCACGACCGGACTCCTGGTCCGGCGGGTCGCGGTGCGCTAAGACGCGCGCGACGGCACGTCGGCGATCAGGCCCAGCAGCACGCGCGGGTGCTCGGCCTTCGTCACGTGGTGGTTGAACCCCGCGGCCAGCGCCCGCGCCTTGTCGGACGGCTGGCCGAATCCGCTCAATGCGATCAGGTAGGGCGCGCCGTACGTCGGGTCGCGACGAATGGTGGCGGCAACATCATTCCCGTCCAATTTGCCCGGCAGGCCAATGTCGCACAGCACGATGTCCGGGCGGAAGGTCTTCGCCATCGTCAGAGCCCGCTCACCGTCCGGAGCGACCTGGATCTCGTGGCCGGCGACCTCCAAGATGCTACGGAGACTCTCCGCAAAGTCCCAATCGTCTTCGACGACCAGGATCCGAAGGTGCGGGGCGCTCGGGTCCGCGGTGGCGACTGGTGGCGCCGCCGCCTCCGGTGATCCGTCGAGCAGCGGCAGGCGAACGGTGAACTCGGCGCCGCGACCGCGACCGTCACTGCGCGCTTCGACCGTCCCACCGTGGGCCGTGACTAAGCCGCGCACCAACGCCAAGCCGAGACCCAAGCCGCCTCGGGTGCGGCCGTCGCCGGTGTCCGCCTGGCTGAAGGGTTCGAACAACCGGGGGAGCATCTCGGGTTCGATGCCCAGGCCGTCGTCCAGCACGCTGAGCACCGCGGTATGCGTCGCGTCGTCCCGCCGCAGGGACAGCGTGACAAGCCCGCGGCGGTCCGTGAACTTGATGGCGTTCCCGAGCAGATTGGCGACGATTTGCCCCACGCGTCGCGGGTCGCAGTGGACCCACAGCGGGGTGGAGGGCAAACTGATGTCCAGGCCGACGCCGGCGGCGCCCAGCAATGAGCGTTGGTCTTCGACGCTCGTCCGCACGACCTCGACCAGGTCCTGGTCCGATCGCTGGAGCGACGACACCCCGCTCGCGATCCGGGACGCATCAAGCAGCTCGTTCACGAGGGCCGAGAGGTGCTCGAGCTGCCGGGCGGCGATCGCCAGCGCGTCTTTGCCTCGCTTGACGTCGGTTCCCTGGCTTTGGAGGACTTCGAAGCAGATACGCAGCGAGGCGAGGGGCCCCCGCAGCTCGTGGCTGAGCGTCGCGAGGAACTGGTCCTTGTGGCGCGCCTCGTCCTGGAGGCCTCGGACGCGGTTGATCTCAGTCAAGTCGCGAAACACCGCAGATGAACCGGTCAGCTGCCCCGCGGTATCCTTGACGGGCGAGATCGCCACGAGAACGGCAATGCGCTTGCCATCCTTCGTGAGACGGGTGGACTCGAACGGCGCGACCCGCCCTCCCCGCTGCAGCACTTCGTCTGTGTGCTCGACTTCCATCCGGCGGTCCGGCGGGATGATGAGATCCAGGTAGGACCTGCCCACGGCCTCCAGCTCCGAGTGGCCGAACAGGCGCGCCGCCGCCTCGTTCCAACTCGTGATCGTGCCGTCGAACTTGCAACTCACGATGGCATCGTGCGAAGACGCGACGATCGCCGCCAGTCGAGCGCGCTGCTCTTGGGTGGCCTCGAGCTGCGTGACGTCGAGGAACGTGACGACGAGACCGTCGAGCGTGTTGTCCACGCGCCGATAGGGCAGCATACGGACGAGGTACGTGTCGGACCCGTCGCTGAAATGCACCTGACGTTCCCGCGGCGCGGCGGTGCGGAGCACCTCTTTCATGTCGGGCAGCAGGTCCTCGGTGAATCGCGGCGCGATATCGGTGATCGGGCGCCCGGGATCGGTGTCGATCAGGCGGAACACATGCGTCGCCGCCGGCGTGAACCGCTTGATGCCGAGCGCGCCGTCCAGGAACAGCGTCGGGATCTGGGTCGCCTGAAACAAGTTCAGCAGGTCGCTGTTCGCCTGGTCGAGCTCTCTGACTTTGCCGTTCAGCTCGGCGTTGATCGTCTCCAGCTCCTCGTTGATCGACTGCAGCTCCTCTTTGGAGGTCTGCAGCTCTTCGTTGGACGACTGCAGCTCCTCGTTGGTCGCGAGCAGCTCTTCGTTGGACGATTTCAGCTCCTCGTTGGAGGTCTCGACCTCCTCGACCGTGGCCTGCAGGTGATCCTTGGTCGTGCGAAGCTCGCTCTCGAGCTGCTGGATCACGCTGTCGACAGGCGACGGGGCCGCCTCCGCCCCCGTAGCGGCCTCGGCGCGAGTTTGCGGTGGGCCGACCTCCTGGAACACGACGAGGAACAGTCCGGCATCCGCCCCCAGCTCGGTGACGGGACGCACCAAGAGGTTGATCCGCTGGGTGTCGCCGTTGGTCTCCACGAGGACGTTTTGGTGCACGACGGTCTCGCCCGTCCGGACAGCCTTGTGGATCGCGGTCCGCAGGTCGAGCCGCAGACCCGGGCGGGCCATTTCGACGACGTCGGCGCTCGGTGCGCCGGTGGCCGGTTCGAGGTACTTGCCGGTACGCGCCGAGAAGTGCAGCGCCTCGGCGCGCGCGTTGATCACGACCCAGGCGGGCGCGTACCGGTCGAGCAGCACGCGCTCGAGCGCCGACACCAACGACTGCGGTCCCGAGACCGTGCCCGCGGCGACGGCCGCGCGCCCGGCTGGAGGTCGTGTGGACACCACGACGGGCAGACTCTCGATGACGCGGGTGACGGTGGCGCCGCGCTGGAAGATCCGGTGCTTGCGGTCCACGGTGCGAAACAGCTCCGGCGGCCCGACCAGGCTTTCGGAGGGTCCGAGAAACAAGTAGCCGCCGGGGTGCAAGGCGTAGTGGAACAGACTGTTCACATATTTCTGGACGTCGGCCTCGAGGTAGATCAGCAGGTTGCGGCACACGACGAGGTCGAGACGGGAGAACGGCGGGTCCTTGATCAGGTTGTGGACGGAAAAGAGACACATCTCTCGGATTTCCTTCACGACCTGGTACACATGATCGTGCCGGATGAAGAATCGCTCCAGGCGCTCCGGCGTGACGTGCTCGGCGATGCCGTCGGCGTAGCGGGCGTTGCGGGCGAACTCCAGCGACTCGTCGTCGATGTCCCCGGCGAAGATCTGCACCCGCGAGCGCGAGTCATGCCGCAGAATCTGCTCTCTGAGCAGGATCGCCACCGAGTACGCTTCCTCGCCGGTCGAGCAGCCGGGGATCCACACGCGGAGCGCACCGTCCAGCGCTGCGACGTCCACGAGGCGCGGGATCACATCGCTGGCGAGCACGGCGAACGCCTCCGGGTCCCGGAAGAAGTGCGTCACGCCGATGAGCAGATCGCGGAACAACTGGTCCGCCTCGCTCGGGCCATCGCGCAGGCGCTCGATGTACGCCGCGACCGATGCCGCCTGGACCACCTGCATGCGCCGCTGGATGCGCCGCACCAGCGTCGGCGTCTTATACCGCCTGAAGTCATGTCCCGTCTTGTGCAGCACGATTGTACAGATGCGGGTCAGTTCGTCACTGGTCGCCAGGACCAGCGATTCGGGCCCCTGTTGGTCCCGCAGGTGGCGCAGGTAGGTGGCATACTCCATCAGCTTGTCGGCCAGCTCTTCCGGGGGCAGCACATGATCCACGAGGCCGGTGGAGATCGCGCTCCGGAGGATGGGGTCGTGCTGCGCGGTCTCCGGGGATTGCGCCATGACCATGCCGCCGTGCTCTTTCACGGCGCGCACGCCGATCGTTCCGTCGGATCCCGACCCGGAAAAGAGCACGCCCACGGCATTGTGCCCTTGGTCCTGAGCGAGCGAGTCGAACAAGCGGTCGATCGGCAGTCGGGGACCGCTGTCGCCCTCCACCGGCCGCACCCGCAGCACGCCTCCCTCGATCGTCAGGCCGGCGTTGGGTGGAATCACGTACACGTGATCGGGCTGCACGGGCGTCTCGTCGGTCGCCTGGGCGACGTTCATGCGCGTCGCCTTACGCAACAGCTCGGGGAGGATGCTCGAGTGGCGAGGGTCCAAGTGCTGGACGAGCACGAACGCCATACCGCTGTCGGAGGGCATGCGCGAGAAGAACTTTTGAAACGCGTCCAAGCCGCCGGCTGAGGCCCCTAGGCCCACGACGGGGCAGATATGGGGAGAGCCGGAGGCCGGGGGTGCCGGGTCGGGGGCGGCGCGCTTACGCCGCGAGTGGGATCGTGACAGAGTGGCCTCTCGCAGCCGACGATGCTACGTCAACCTAAGGCGCCCGTCAAATCAATGCGTGTGAGTGTTGTCACGCCCCGCGCGCCCACGTGGCAGGTGGTGCGACGAATTGGGATTGGGTAACCTTCTCGCGTGGCAGACAAGAAACCAAAACCCAATTACGCAAACGCGTGGCACGAAGCACGCCGGCTGGTGTGGCAGCATCGGAACCGGCTGGCCATCGGTCTCGCGCTGATGATGGTCAGCCGACTCGCAGGGTTAGTCTTGCCGTGGTCGTCACGGTACATCATCGATCAGGTGGTAGGGCAGAAGCGCGCCGACCTCCTGGGCGTCATCGCCGTGGCGGTGGGCGGGGCAGCGATCGTGCAGGCGGTGACCTCGTTTGGGTTGTCGCAGATCCTCGGCGTCGCAGCCCAGCGCGCCATCACCGACATGCGCAAATCGATACAGGCATTCGTGTTGCGCTTGCCGATCTCGTATTTCGACTCCACCAAAACCGGCATCCTCATCTCGCGGATCATGACGGACGCCGAAGGCATCCGCAATCTCGTCGGCACCGGACTGGTGCAGCTGCTCGGCGGCCTGGTGACCGCGGGTATCGCGCTGGGCGTGCTGTTCTGGCTGAACTGGAAGCTCACCGCGATCTCGATTCTCGTGCTGGCGCTGTTCGGCGGGGGCATGGTCTACGCGTTCTCGAAGCTCCGGCCGCTGTTTCGCGACCGCGGCAAGCTCAACGCCGAGGTGACCGGGCGCCTCGCCGAAACGCTGGGGGGCATCCGCATCGTGAAGGCCTACCGGTCCGAGCGTGGCGAGCGGCTGGTATTCGCGCGCGGCGCCCACAAGCTGTTCCGCAACGTGGCGACCACGATGACCGGCGTCTCGGGCGTCGGCGCGTTCGCGCAATTCGTGATCGGCGCCATCTCGGTCGTCATGATTCTCGTCGGCGGCCGGGCGGTCCTGGCGGGCTCGATGACGCTGGGGCAGTTCGTGCAATACGTCTTCTTCGTGGGGCTCGTCGCGTTGCCGCTGATCAACATTGCGTCGATCGGCACGCAGATCACCGAAGCGTTCGCGGGGCTCGACCGGATCTACGAGCTGCGCCGGATGACGACCGAAGACGCCGAAGATGCGCAGCGCGCGCCGCTGGGCGCGGTGCGCGGCGACGTCGCGTTCGAGCACGTCACGTTCGCCTACAAGCCGGGCGTGCCGGTCCTCAAAGACGTGTCGTTCCACGCGAGAGCCGGCTCCACCACGGCCCTGGTCGGCTCCTCGGGCTCGGGGAAGAGCACGCTCATCGGCCTGGTCTTGGCGTTCAATCGTCCTGAACGGGGCAGGGTGCTCGTCGACGGGCGCGATCTCGGGACCGTGCCGCTGGCCGACTACCGCACGCAGCTCGGCGTCGTGCTCCAGGACAACTTCCTCTTCGATGGGACGATCGCCGAGAACATCGCGTTCGCGCGGCCGCATGCGTCGCGGCAGGAGATCGAGGCGGTCGCGCGCATCGCGCACTGCGATGAGTTCGTGGATCAGTTCGACGAAAAGTACAACACCGTCGTAGGGGAGCGCGGCGTCAAGCTGTCGGGCGGCCAACGGCAGCGCATTTCGATCGCGCGCGCCATCCTGGCCGATCCGCGGATCCTGGTGCTGGATGAAGCGACCTCGAGCCTGGATTCCGAGAGCGAAGCCAAGATCCAGGACGGGTTGCGCGCGCTGCGCCGGGGCCGGACGACGTTCGTGATCGCGCACCGGCTCTCGACGATTCGCAGCGCCGATCAGATTCTCGTGCTCGAGGGCGGCGAGATCGTCGAACGCGGCACGCATGAGGAGCTGCTCGAGGCGAATGGACGGTATCGGCAGTTGTACGACAAGCAGTACAATTTTGAGCGGGATCGATTCATCAACCCCGGCGAGGATTTTACGCCGGAGCCGGAAGAGAAGGTGGCGCCCCAACCGCTGGCGCCACCGACCCGGTTATAAGTGTAGGGGCGCAGCATGCTGCACCCCTACGAGACCCATCAGTTCACCGTTACCTGTCCTCCCGTCATTGCCAGCAAGGGAAGATTCGGTTGGGCGGTGCACTGCAGGGCGCGCCCGATGAACGTGAAGCTGATCGCATCAGGTGGATCGTTCGCGGATGCACCGTTGTCGGCGACACGCGTCAGCGCCGGCAACCCGCTCAAGTCCACGCCACCGACTCCCGTGCTGCCCGACCTGATGATGCCGCCGATCCACGCCTGGTTGCCGGCGACGACCAGGCAGTTCACATCGACCTGCACGCCGCCCTGGCCCTGCCCGAACTGATCCGACCACTCGCCGGACACGGAGCCGTCGCCCTTCTGAATCGCGACGAGCGAAAAGTTCGCATCCGTGTTCAACGTAGCGTCCTGATCGCTCCCGCCTACCGACACGCGGTGGATCACGGCGTTGTCGGCCAGGGCGCTCGCGCTGATCGAGCCGATCGACGATTGGTCGGCGCGAGCCAGCGGCGTGGTGGGTTCGTTACAGCCGAGCGCCACGAGGGCGGGAAGGGTCAACCATGCGGTTCTCATGTTGCCTCCGGTGTGGAAGGAGAAGCGGTGAACGGGTTGAGCTTTCCCGCCCGGCGCGGAGGCTGCAATCAACAACTACGACGAATCACTCATCTCTAACTGGGCGGTAACGGGAAGCAGACGCGATTTAGACACAACGTGGACGGTTGTCGCATTCTGGAAGTCGGCAGGCCCAAGCCCGAAGCGTTCAGCAAAGTTGCGCAGACGGCGAAGTTGCAAAGTGGCTTCAAGCTTCAAGTCTCAAGGCGCAAGGAAAGGCACCACACGGCGGGTTTTCGATGACGCGGGCATGCGTCAGGTCGTCATTTTTCCTCCGTGGGTCACTTCAAGAATCTCAAGGCATGGCAACATGCACGTGCGCTGGCGATCGTGTCGAAGCCACTGATTGATCGGCTGCCTCCAGCCGAGCGCAGCGGGTTAGCGGATCAATGGCGACGCGCCGCCTCGAGTGTGGTTCTCAACATCGCCGAAGGGGCGAGTCGTCGTGGCAAGAAGGAGTTCTGCAAGCATCTCGGGATTGCTCGTGCTTCGCTCGATGAAATCGAGGCCATTATCGATCTGGCCTTAGGATTGGGTTACTTCGCTACAGAGGAACTCGCGAAGGTCATCGCCATTCGGGATGAATGTGCCCGCACGGTATATGGCTTGATGAGGAAGCTAGGAGACAATCCGCCTTAGCGCTTCGCGCTGGGACTCCAGGTTGCGGTGTGGAACTGTTCAGAGCGTGGCGCAAGCTTGCCTTTACCCGCGGCGTATTCCTTCCAACTCACAGCCGGATAGTCATTGTGCACCTTCCGCATCGTGATGCAGTCCTGAACCGGGCAGATTGCCGCGCAAAGATTGCACCCCACGCACGCTTCCTCGATGATCTCCACGACGGGACCGCCGTTGTCGCGCGGCAGCCGCCGGATCGCCTGGTGCGCGCCATCCTCGCACGCCGTCCAACACAGCTCGCACTTGATGCACTTGTCTTGATCGATGTGCGCGAGCAGGTGGTAGTTGAGATCGAGCTCCTCCCACTTCGTCACGCGCGGCAGGGCGCGACCCCGGACGTCGGCGAGCGTACGGTGCCCGCGCTCGTCCATCCAGTTCGAGAGCCCATCGATCAGGTCCTCCACGATCCGGAAGCCGTAGTGCATCACCGCCGTGCACACCTGCAATGAGCCGGCCCCCAGCGCGATGAACTCGGCCGCGTCACGCCATGTTGCGATGCCGCCGATGCCCGAAATCGGAATCTTCACGCTGGGATCGGCGGCAACCGCCGAAACGAGATGCAACGCGATGGGCTTGACCGCGGGTCCACAGTACCCACCGTGGCTCGATTTTCCGGCGACGGAGGGCTGCGGCTCAAAAGTCGACAGATCGACGCCGACGATCGAGTTGATCGTGTTGATGAGGGACAGGGCATCGGCGCCGCCTTTGACCGCGGCGCGCGCGATATAGGTGATATCGGTGACGTTGGGCGTGAGCTTCACGATTACCGGAATCGTGGCGACTTCCTTCACCCATTCCACGATCTGGCAGGTGTAATCCGGTACCTGACCGACCGCGCTGCCCATGCCGCGCTCGCTCATGCCGTGCGGGCAGCCGAAGTTCAGCTCGATCCCGTCTGCCCCCGTGTCCTGGGTCTGCTTGACCATCTCGTGCCACGTTTCCCGCTTCGATTCGACCATCAGCGAGGCAATGATGGCGTGCTTCGGATAATTGCGTTTGACCTCGGCGATCTCCTTGAGGTTCTCGGACACAGGCCGGTCGGTGATCAGTTCGATATTGTTGAACCCCATCATCCGCGTCTGGCCGAGGTCGACCGAGCCGTAGCGCGAGAACACGTTGATGATCGGCTCGCCGATCGTCTTCCAGACGGCGCCACCCCAGCCCTGGTCGAACGCCTTGGCCACTTGCCCGTAGGTGTTGGTCGGCGGGCCCGAGGCCAGCCAGAATGGATTCGGGGATTCGATCCCCGCGAAGTTGGTTCTGAGGTCAGCCATTGGAGAGCCTTTGATGGATTTGCTTCGCCGCCGCCACTCCCTCCGCCGCCGCATTCACGATCTCCGCCCCGCCGTTCGCGCAGTCGCCGCCGGTGAAGACTCTGGCGTGGTCCTTGGGCCACGTGAGCTCCGTCCGGTCTCCCTGGCCGATGGCGACGATGACCATATCGCACGGAATCGTCTCCCTGCCGCCGTCCGTCCGAACCTCGAGTGCCGTGACCGCTCCTGAGCCGTTGCCGACGATGCGCTGCGGCGCCGCGTGAAAGCGAAAGCCGCAGCCGTCGCGCTTGGCAAGCTCGTATTCGTAGTGATAGCAGGGCATATCGGATTCACCGCGCCGGTACACGATCGTGGCCGCCGCCGCACCGAGCCGCTTCGCCTGGGTGACGGCGTCGATCGCGGTGTTGCCGGCCCCGATCACGACGACCTGCCGCCCCACGGTCGTCTCGCGATAGGGATGCGTCTTCAGGTGCTCGATGAACGTGAGGGCATCGACGACGCCGGGGAGATCCTCGCCGGGAATGCCGAGCGTCTTCGTCGCGCCGAGACCGACGCCCACGAACACGGCGTCGTATTTCGAGAGGAGCTCGTCGATCGATGCGATGGTGACCCCCGTCTTCAGCTCGACGCCGAGATCCAGAATGTCCTGCACTTCCGCCAGCGCGACGTCGGCCTTGAGCTTGTACTCGGCGATGCCGTAGGTGTTTAGTCCACCCGGTTGAGAACGACTCTCGAACACGGTCACGGCGTGTCCCATGATGCGAAGATTTCGGGCGCACGAGAGGCCCGCGGGCCCGGCGCCCACGATGGCGACCCGTTTCCCGGTGCGCTTGCCGGGCTCGAAGAGCTTGAGCTTCTTCTCGAGCACGTAGTCGGTGGCGTGCCGCTGCAGCAGCGCGATCTTGATCGGCTGCTCGTCCCGGTCGTTCAGGACGCAGGCGCCCTCGCACAGGACTTCGACGGGACAGGCGCGCGCGCACGAGTGGCCGAAGGGGTTCGCGTCGAGGATCACGCGCGCCGAGCCGCGCAGGTTGCCGCTCGCGATCTTCTTGATGAATGCGGGGACGTCGATGTGGGTGGGACACGCGATCGTGCACGGCGCGTCGTGGCAAAACAGGCACTTGGTCGCCTCGAGCAGCGCCGCGTCGTTCGTGAGCGGCGGCGCGATGTCGGCGAAATTCTTGGCAAGTTGCTCCTCAGAGAGTGGCACCGACTGCTCCCCGCTCGCGGCTCCGTGCTCCCACCCGCATGCCGATCACATACACGAGGGCCGAGAGGAGAAAGCCGACAAACCACGCCCAGTTGTAGATCGTGCCGAACACACCGCGCAATGGGATTGCCCGCAATGCCGCCACGAATCCCGGCAGACTCGGCGCCACCCCGACGGCCAGCGCGGCGATCGCGATCCAGTTGAACCCGCGCGAATACTCGTAGCTGCCGCCCCGCCTGTAGAGATCGTCCACGACCAGCTCACCCCGCCGCACCACGAAGTAGTCGGCAATGATGATTCCGGCGACGGGGCCGAGCAGCGCGCCGTAGCCGATCAGCCAGGTGAAGATGTATGCGGCGGCGTTGTTGTAGAGCCGCCACGGCAGCATGATAACCCCGATGATCGCCGTGATCATCGCGCCCTGTTTGAAGTTGATCTTGTGCGGCGCGATGTTCGAGAACGCGTTGGCGGGCGCCACGATGTTGGCGGCGATGTTTGTGGTGAGCGTTGCGACGATGAGTCCCGCCATCGAGAGCATGATCATCAACGGACCGCCGATCCGAGCCAGCAACGCGACGGGGTCGGAGATCCGGGTCCCAAAAATCACGAGGGTCGCGTTGGTGACCGCCGCGCCGATGAACGCGAACAACGCCATCGTCGCAGGCAAGCCGACCGCCTGTCCGATCACCTGATCGCGTTGGGAACGTGCGTATCGAGAGAAGTCCGGAATCGACAACGCCATCGTTCCCCAGAACGCGACCGCGGACGTGAGGCCGGCCCCGAATACGCTGCCGGCGGCCGGACGGCCGGACGGCCCGACGGCCGGATTCTGCAACATCGGACCGAGGCCGCCGGCGCGGACCCACGCCCAGATAAACAGGGCAGCACCGACGGCGAGCAAGAAGGGCGAGCCCCACGTCTCGAGAAACTTGATCGAGTCCATGCCACGCAGCACGATCCACACGTTCATTGCCCAAAACAACATGAAGCAGAGGAACTCGCCCGTATTGAGCCCGACGAACGCGGGCAGGATCTGGGGCAGCGTCGCGATGCCGGGCCAGATCACGCCAATCAGCTTGTAGATCGCCCAGCCACCGATCCACGTCTGAATTCCGAACCATCCGCATGCGACGAGACCTCGCAGGATGGCGGGGATGTTCGCACCGAGCACGCCGAACGACGTCCGCGCGAGGACGGGGAAGGGAATGCCGTAGCGCGTGCCGGCGTGCGAGTTCAGCGCGATGGGTACGAGCACGACGAAGTTGCCGAGAATGACCGCTCCGACCGCCGCCTGCCAGGTCCAGCCTGAATCGATCAGTCCCGACGCGAGCGTGTAGGTCGGGATGCAGATCGCCATGCCGATCCACAGCGACGC
>WNGB01010052.1_pt1 | contig 24549 bp, 24 predicted proteins | sample 5400681 | NCBI WGS metagenome assembly WNGB01 (sample SAMN13153367, study PRJNA577476) | soil metagenome | isolation source: 115 cm soil or saprolite under grassland replicate 2 | place: USA:California | collected 2016-06-15
GTCAACGCAACCGTTTGTTGGTAACGGGCCTCGTGGAGAGCCCGGTGCCGGGAGACCGGCACGCCGGGTTCGGAGGGCGGTCCGGGGAAACGGGCTCGTCGAAAGGCGGGCACCGCGCCCCGGGCCGACCCTGCAACCACCACCGCGCCCACCGAGCGCTCGGATTGAAGCCGCCGGATTCGCTAGCCAGTAGCACAACCCTTGTCGAGGCTTGGCCGGGCCGGGTGCACCGCCGTGACCTGCTCGGCGGGCTGCTGCACGAGTACCGGCGAGCTGCATGAACGCATTTACGCACCCTACGCGCCGGTGCCGCCGTCCAAGGTCGAGCTGTACGCGGCGATCCAGCGTGACTCGACGGCCGGGCTGTCGGGCCGTGCCTGGAGCGCAAGTCCCGGGTCGGCCGGCGCACCGTCGCCAAGGCGTTGGCGTCGGCGTGGCCCCCCGACCGCGCAAGCCGCTGCCGCCCAGGCCGAGCAGGCTGGACCCCTACAAGCCGCTGATCGACCAGATCCTGCGGGCCGACCTGGACGCGCCGCGCAAGCAGCGGCACACCGTCAAGCGCATCTTCGACTGGCTCGTCGCCGAGCACGACGCGCACGAGGTCAGGCGACCGGATTAGCGTCCACGGCAGGTTGCCAGGCTCCACGCGTGCTCAACGTGGAAATGCGCTGATGCACAGGACGCAGGAGCTCTTTGAGTCGGGCATCGCCTCCCTGCCCGTGAACTGAAGGAGGCCTGGCACGCGGCGTCAGACTGGATGCTGCTTGCCGTAGCCGTCGCGGCGGGTCTTGGCGTGGCGGGCGGTCAGGCGGATCGTCGGGCCGGTGACCAGCGGCGTTGGGTTCGTATTGTGTCCAGCTGGATGCACGACCCTGACGGTGCGCGAACCTTTTCGCGCGGTCACAAATTCTCGTTCCCGATCAGGCCAAGACGACCTTCGGATCACGGCGCCGCGCGGTGATGATCGGGTCAGATCGTCATGGCGATCTTTCCCCGTGCCTGTCCGGCTTCGAGGTGGCGGATGGCATCGGCCACCTCCGCCAGCGGATAGACCCTATCGACCATCGGCGTGAGTTGACCGGCCTCGACGAATCGGCCCAGCGTCTCCATGTCGGCTTGGCGGTGCTTGGAGACGAAGAAGGTCAGCCGCTGGCCCACGAATGGGGACAGGGCGAGGGCACGCAGCTGCCGGCCGACGCCCGTCCACTTGGCACCTTCGCCACCAACGATGACGAGGGTCCCCTTCGGGGCGAGGGCGCGGCGGAGGCGGGAGAGAAGGCTGTTCCCGCCGATGTCGAGGATCAGGTCATAGCGATTCACACCGTCGGCGAAGTCCTCTTGCGTGTAGTCGATGACATGGTCGGCGCCGATGGAGCGGACGAGATCGACCTTCCCAGTGCTGCACACGCCGGTGACCTCCGCTCCGAAGGCTTTCGCAAGCTGCACCGCGCAGGTTCCGACGCCTCCGGAGGCCCCGATAATCAGCACCTTCTGGCCCGCCTGGACGTGCCCGGCCTGCAGACCTTGAATGGCGGCCAGCCCGGAGACTGCAACGACCGCAGCCTGCTCGAAGCTGATTCCGGCTGGTTTGTGGACGAGCTTGTCCTCTCTGGCGGCCGCGTACTCGGCGAAGGACCCCCGAGCGATGCCGAACACCTCGTCGCCAGGCCGGAACCTGGTCACGCCGGATCCCACCTCGACGACCGTGCCAGCGACGTCCAGCCCTGGGACGCGCTGCTTCGGACGGCTGAAGCCGAAGCCGATGATCCGCATCAGGTAGGGCTGGCCCGCTAAGAGATGCCCGGTGCCCCGATCCACCCCAGCGGCGCGCACCTCGACGAGGACCTCGTTCGCCGCGATGGCGGGCTTGTCGGCTTCGGCCAGACGCAGAACGTCGGCGGAGCCGTAGGCGTCCTGGACGATCGCACGCATCACATCCTCCTCGCCGTGCCGCCCCTGGGCCATTCCACGGCACCCCACGGCGGGATGCAAGGGGCAGAGTACGTCGCCGCCACCACCGCGAAAAGCGCGTCGGAGCCCGGCGGAAGCCGGGCTCCGAGCTGTGCAGGGTGCAGGAGAGGGTTACCCGGCAACTGCCGCAAGGGCCGGGGGACCTTCGGTTCCTTCCACCTGTCGGGCATGAAGGGACGCGATCGCAGACGGCTTGGCCCCTTGACGATGAGCCATGCCGGCAGGTGCGCCAGCCCGCTATCAGCTTGCGCCAGTCTTGCGATATCCGGATCGTCGAACCTTGCCATGAACCGAAGCAAGCATAAGCGTCGGGCCTTCTACCAGCGGGGTTGGGTTCGTATTGTGTCCAGTTGGGTGCACTATCACTGCGCTATCACTCCACCATCATCGCAGGCCAGGTATGGTGCTCTGGCCCTTCAGTCGTACGAAGACCCTGCACAGGTATGTGCCCCTCCTCTACAACTTGATGGCGAACGCCGCCGCCATGTTCGACCAGGCTGGCTGATCTGCTGGTCGGTGATAGTGCTGCGAGCAGCAGCGAAGGTCGGTCCTCTGCGGTCGTCCAGGGCTCTACCACGCTGGACCCTCTTGACCTTGGAGTGCAGTCTCAGGTCTACGCTACCGGCATGGCCACGCTGACCGTCTCGATGCTCGCCAAGCGTGTCGGCATCCCCGCCGACACGATCCGCTACTACGACCGCGCCGGCCTGTTGCCACCACCCGCGCGCAGTCCCGCCGGCTACCGCCTGTACGGCGACGACGCCGCCCGACCGGCCGCGCTTCATCAAGGGCGCCCAGCGGCTCGGCCTGCGGCTGCGCGAGGTCGCTGAGCTGCTGGCCGTCCACGACCGTGGGTCCTGCCCGTGCGGCCACACCCAGGCGCTCGTCGGCCGCCGCCTTGGCGAGATCGACGCCGAGATCGCCCGCCTGGCCGAGCTGCACGGCGAGCTGACCCGCCTCGCCGCTCAATGCACTCCCCACGCCTGCCCGGACCCGGCGAACCCCTGGCCCTGCGAAGCCGAGTTCATCGCCGCCGCGAAGGAGGTGACCGGCCATGACGCAGCCGTGCCCTGACTGCGGCTGCCCGTGCGGCGAGACGCCCTGCCCGTGCTGCGGCCGTCGTGACTGACCGACGCGCCGTAGGATCCGATCCGGTCGGTATGAATGCCCGCCGGTGACATGGCTCTATGGTCCTGTCGCCGACACAGCGGCCTGTCCTCCGATCGGGTCAAGCCCGCAGACGTGGGTGGTTTGCTGCTATAGGAGTTGGTGGCTGGCCGTTGCTGGCGCTCATGCGGAGCGTGTCTTGGCACCGGGAAGCCAGCGTGCGAGGTAGTCGGCGACGCCGTCGAGGTCGGTGCCGCCGCTGCGGAAGGCGATGTGACCGTCCGGTCGCACGAGGTACTGCGCCGTCTGGGTGACGCCGAGCCGGGCCAGGGCGGCGCCGTCGGCGTCGTGCAGGGCGCCTGGTGCGGCGTGACGGGCGAGGTGGTGCACCGCGACTTGGCCGGCGTAGCGCTCGCGCACCGTGCCCAAGCGGGCGGCGTCCCAGGCGGCGACGGGCCCGCACAGCAGCAGGTGAAAGCCCGGGACGGCCAGCGTGTCCTGGAGCCAGCGGTGCTTCCCGTCGTCGACCACGCGGGCGTCGGGTAGCCGGTCGCCGGCGCGGGGTCCGCGGCGCAGGACGGGTGTGCCTTCCTGGACGATGGGGCTGTGGCGGTAGCCGACGTCGAGCTGGGCGATGGTGCGGAAGCCTCGCGCTCGCAGGGTCTTGAAGGACAGCGCCAGAGGGGCGAGTCGTGGCGTCCAGGTGCGGAGCAGGCGCACGAGCGGGTTGGTGGAGGTCGCATCGTGAAGGGGCGGTCGGTGAAGCGCAACACCTGGCGGCCGACCGGCCAGCGTTCTGCCTGGTAGGAGTCGAGCAGGGCGGGGTCGGCGACGCCGCTGGCGGTCAGGGCAAGCTTCGAGGCGAGGTTGCAGGCGTCCTGGATGCCGGTGTTCATGCCCTGGGCGCCGGCGGGGCTGTGGACGTGGGCGGCGTCGCCGGCAAGGAACACGCGGCCGGACCGGTAGCGGGCGGCGTGGCGGTGGTGGAGCCGGAAGTAGGTCAGCCATGCCGGGTCGCGCAGGCGCAGCCTGCCACGGGTGAAGCCGTCGACGACGGCCTGCAGGTCGCCCAGCGAGGGCGCGCCCGGGTCGTCCTGGCTGCCATCGTGGCCGCTGGCCGGTGGCCGCATGCCGATCATGCGCCAGGTCGCCGGCCTGCCGAGCGGGAAGCAGAACAGCATCCCGGGCGCCCCCGTGAACACATGGACGCTGCCGGGCTCCAGGCCGCCGTCGACCTCGAGGTCGGCGAGCACGAAGGTGCGCGGGTAGGGGGCACCCCGGAAGGGGATGCCGGCGAGGTGGCGCACGGTGCTGTGGGCGCCGTCGCAGCCGACCAGGTAGCGGGCTCGCACCCGCTCGGCCCCGCCGTGGTCGTGGCGCAGCGTGCAGACCAGCTCCTGGTCGTCCTGGTCGGCGTGGACGCCGGTCAGCTCCACGCCCCGCTCGACGGCGACGCCACCCGCGGTCAGGTGCTCGCCGAGCACGGCTTCGGTCTCGGCCTGGGAGAGGAACAGCAGGAACGGGTAGGCGGTGTCGTCCAGGCCGACGTCGAACAGCCGCAGCGCCACCGCGTGGCTGCCGGTGTGCATCTGCAGGTGGACGGCGTGGTTGCCCCGTTCGACCAAGGTCTGGGCGACGCCGAGGCCGCGGAGGACCTCGAGGGTGCGCGGCTGGATGGCCAGCGCGCGCGACTCGTGCACGCGGTCGTGCTGGCGGTCGACGATCCGGGTGCGGGCGCCGTGGGCGTGGAGCTGCGCGGCCAGCGTCAGGCCGGTGGGGCCGGCACCGACGACGAGCACGTCGAGCTGCTCGCCGCCGGTCGGGTGGCCGGGGTGGCTGCTGGCCATCGCGTCAGCCTTCCTTGCGGCTGGTCTGGTCGGGATCGACGGTTGGGCTGTGGGCGGTTGCGGCTGGTCGGCGGTTGGCCTGGTGACTGGATCGAACTGGTCGGGCCTGAGTTCAGTGGGTGACCGTGACGGCAAGCGCGGCGAGCACCGCGACCAGGGCGGCGACCTGGAAGCTGACCCGGATCGTCTGCCAGCGTTGGAAGCGGTCGAACAGGGCGGCCAGCGCCGCCTCGTCGTTCCCGAGGCGGCGCTGGCGGAAGTTGGTCGGTGCCGCCCGGGCGGTCGCGGCCGAGTGGGCAACGGTGGTAGCGACCGCGACCCACAAGGCCGCGGCGGCCGTGGTGGGCGGGTCGTCGGCCAGGCCGGCGGCGGCAGCGGTCAGGGTCAGCAGGGCGGTGCCCACGCCCAGGATCGCGTACCAGGCGACGCCGTTGGCCAGGTCGGCGGCTTGGCTGTAGCGGGCGAAGGCGAGCACGCCGATGCGGTGGCGGGCGGGAAGCTGCTTGATGGACTGGTCCAGGCTGGCCCCGGCGAGCAGGCCGTTGGCGCCTGCCGCGGCTAGCAGCAGTACCAGAGGTGTGGTGGTCATGGCCGTCCTTGCGTCATCGAGGCCGGGTTGGCCCGGGTGGGGAGTTTGGTCACTGGGGTGGCTGGATGAGTCCAGCGTTGCCGTCGACGGTCACCAGTTGGCCGTCGGACAGCCGGGCGGTGGCGTCGCCGGTGCCGACCACCGCGGGGATGGCGTACTCGCGGGCGACCAGGGAGGCGTGGGCGGCCAGGGTGCCGCCGTCGGTGACCACCGCGGCCGCGCGGGCGAACAGCGGGGTCCAGGCCGGGGCGGTGGCCTTGGCGACCAGCACCTCGCCCGGTTGGAAGCGGTCGAAGTCGCCCACGTCGCGCACGATGCGCACGCGGCCGGTGGCGCGGCCGGGGCTGGCCGGTTGGCCGACGATGGCGCCTTCCGGGACAGCGGCGACGCGTGTGCTGCGGGCGGCCTCGACGGTGCCGGCGATCGGGTCGCGGAGCAGCCGCGGGGGCGTGCCGAGGGTCAGGGGCGCGACCAGGCGGCGCTGGCGGTCCCACTCGCCGCGGCGGCGGGCGACCAGCTCCTGGCGGGGTGCGGTGCCGTCCAGTTCGTCGCGGGTCAGGAAGAAGACGTCCTCGGCCCGGTCGACGACGCCGCGCTCGTGGAGGGCCTGGCCCAGGCGTAGGGCGCAGCGGCGAAGCAGCGGCCAGCCGAGGGTGAGCAGGCGGGCCTGCTCCTCGCGGATGGCGGCGTAGCGCTGGGCGACCTCCAGGACCGCGTCGAACCGGGCGAGCAGCCGGGGCTGGTCGGCCAGGGCCGCGCGGCAGGCGGCCTCGGCGCTCTGGCGTTCGGCGGCGAGCCGACGGCGGCGGCCACTGCCGCCAGCGTGGGTGGGGTCCTGGTCCCAGCCCAGCTCCCCGGCGGTCGGGTGGTACCAGTCGAGGCTTTGGACCGCGTGGGCCGGGACCTCTGGCTGGGTGCCTGGCAGGCCGCGGAGCAGGACCTGCACGCTGTCCATGGTCTCGCCGACCGATGCGGCCAGGTGCTGGCGGTGGAACCGGGCCAGGCAGCCCTCCATCTTCCAGGCCGAACCGCCGACGATCGCCAGCGACCACAACGCCTGACCGGCCGTGCCACCGACCCGGTCGACCAGCCCGGTCAGCTCCTGTGGTGTGGCGCGCTCGACGCGCTGCGCCGCCTCGGCGACCACCTGCCGGTAGCGCGGCAGGACCTGGCGGTGCCAGGCGTCGGCGAGCGCGCCGAGCAGCGCCCGATCCGCCGCCGGCGGGTCACGGCCGACCCGGACCAGGCCGTCGTAGACGAACTGCAGGATCCTGCCGCGGGTGTGCAACACGGCTCGCAGGATCGTGCGCAGCGGCCGTCGTGGGAGGCTGGTGTAATACCAGCCGTTGACGCTGGTGTGCTGGAACGGCAGCGCCGCCCCGGCGGTCTGGCGCATGCCCGCCAGGTAGCCGGCCTCGACGCGCTCCAGCAGCCAGTCACCAAATAGCGGGGTCATCGGCTCGGGCAGCCACTCGCCCAGCCGGAAGTTGCGCATCCAGTAGCCCGGTCCCGGCGGCGCCCACGTCATCGGGTCGGGCAGGGCGGTCATCGGGCGGGCTTGGAGCAGCCACAGCCTGCCGGTGCCGGCGGCGATCGCCCACTCGACGTCCTGGGGCCGCCGGAGGTGCTCGGCCACGCGGCGGGCCATCGCGGCGACCTCGACCGCCTGGGCGGTCTGCAGGGCGTGCTCGGTTGCCCGGCGGCAGGCGGCCCGCTCGCCGCGGACCAGCCACTCGTCGCCGACGGCCTCCCCGGCAACCAGCCGCTCCCCCAGCCCGCGCACGGCGGTGACCACGGCCTGGTCGCGGTCGCCGGTGACGGGGTTGGCGCTGAAGGCGACGCCGGCCGCGTCCGCCTCGACCATGACCTGCACCAGCACCGCCATCGGCTCGCCGGGCTGCTCGCCCGGGGCGCCGGTGCGCGCCTTGGCGTAGGCGGCCACCCGCGCGGCGGCGGCCGAGTCGGACACCTGCCGGACCGCCTCGGCGAGCCCCTCGGCGGGCACGTCCAGGATGCTGTCGTACTGGCCGGCGAACGACGCCTCCGCCAGGTCCTCGGCAGCGGCTGAGGAGCGGACCGCGAACCGCTGGCCGCCAAGCCGGGCCGCGGCAGCCGCGATGCGCGCGGGCAGCTCCTCGTCGTCGCTGGCCTTGGCGGTGACCACGAAACCGGGCGGCACCGGGAACCCGGCCGCGGCCAGCCGGACCAGGGTGGCGGCCTTGGAGCCCAGCACCGTGGCGTCCGAGCCGGCCGCCTCGGCGAACATGACCACCGCCGGGGCCGTGCCCGGGTCGCCCTCACGGCTGGGCATCGTGGCGCCATCCGTTCCTACAGCAGGCCAACCCGGTCGTGGTCGGCGGGCGGGCCGGCCAGGTCACGGTCGCGCACGGCCAGAGGACGCTGCTCACCGTGCAGCGACCTCCGCCGAGGCGGCGGGCGCCCGATCGCCGGGGCGTGCCAGCGGCGACGGCTGGGTGCGCAGCAAGCGGGCGGCCCAGGCGGGCAGCCACCAGTTCCAGCGGCCGAACAGCGACACCAGCGCGGGCACCAGCAGGGCGCGGACCACGGTGGCGTCCAGCAGGATGCCGGCGCCGAGGCCGGTGGCGAACACCTTGACGGTCACGACCGGGCCGCTGGCCAGCGACGCGAACGCCAGCAGCAGGATCAGCGCGGCGCTGGTGACCAGCCGGCCGGTACGGCCGATGCTCTCCACCACCGCCGCGGCGGTGGCGCCGGTGCGGTCGTAGGCCTCGCGGGTGCGGGCCAGGATGAACACCTCGTAGTCCATGCTCAGCCCGTACAGGTAGGCGAACACCACCAGCGGGACGAAGACCTCCACCGACCCGGTCGCCGGGACGCCGAGCAGGCCGGAGCCGTGGCCGTCCTGCCAGACCAGCACCAGTACGCCGTAGATCGCGCCGACGCTGAGCAGGTTGAGGACCACCGCCTTGGCGGGCAGCAGCAAGGACCGGAACGCGCGGGCCAGCAGCACGAAGCTGACCGCGGCGATCACGCCGAGCAGCAGCGGGAAGCGGCCGTAGACCGCGTCGGTGAAGTCGCCGTCCTCGGCGCCACGGCCGCCGACCCGCACCCCGGGCATGGCCGCGGCGGCCCGGCGGACCCGGGTGATGGTCCGCTTGCCCGCCGGGGTGCCGGTCTCGGCCAGCGGCTGGACGCTGACCAGCGCCGTGCCGTCCCGCCGCCAGGCGGGGTCGGCGGGGGCGACCGCGGCGCGCACCCCCGGCACGCCGCCGAGGCGGGCGGCGACGCCGGCGGGGTCGGTGCCGGCGGGGACCAGCACCTCCAGCGGGGTCAGCACGCCACTAGGGACGCCGGCACGGTGCAGCTCGGCCAAACCCTGGTAGGCGGGGCCGGACTTGGCCAGCGAGTCCGCCCTCGGCGTGCCGAGCTGCAAGCCGAACGCGGCCACCGCCAAGGGGACCAGGACCACGCCGGCGGCCAGCACCGCGACCCAGCGCAGGCGCAGCACGCCACGAGCCCAGATGGTCCAGCCACGGCCGGCACGGGCCTCGGTGCGCAAGTGCGGCCAGTCCAGCCGCCGGCCCGCCGTGGCCAGCAGCAGCGGCAGCACCGTCAGGGTGACCAGCACGCTGACCAGCGGGATCAGCAGGCCCGCGAAGCCGAGGCTGCGCAGGAACGGCACCGGGAGGAACACCATCGCCAGCAGCCCGACCGCCACCGTGGCGCCGCTGAGCACCACCGCGCGGCCAGCGGTGGCCATCGCCCGGTGGACGGCCTCGTCGCCGGCGTGGCCGGCGGCGAGCTCCTCACGCCAGCGGGTCACCAGCAGCAGCGAGTAGTCGATCGCCACGCCAAGCCCGATCAGCGCGACCAGGTACTGCGCGAAGAAGGAGACGTCGGTGACCTCGGTCAGGCCGAAGACGACCAGGAAGGTCACCAGGATCGAGGTCGCGGCGACCAGCAGCGGGACCACCGCGAGCACGGAGCCGAACACCAACGCCAGCACCCCGAGCGCGCCGAGCCCGCCGAGCAGCGTCTCGGCCAGCACCTCCGGACCACCGGACTGGCCGCCCAGCTCCAGCTCGTTGATGCCGGTGACGCGCACGGTCCAGCCCGCCGGCAGCGCCTGGGCCAGCGTCCGGGTCATTGCCGGCCCGAGGTCGGGGGCGCCGAAGATCGGCTGTGGGGGGACGAACACCAGCGCGAAGGTGGTGCGCCCGTCGGCGGCGGCGAAGCGACGGTCCCGGCTGCTGGCATAGGAGACGACCCGTACGCCCGGCTGGCGGGTGAGCGCGCCCACCGCCCGGCCGAGGGCGCGCCCGGCAGCCGGGTCGTCGACGGTGACGCCCCGGGGCAGGCCGATCACCGGGACCAGCGGGAGCTGGTAGCCGCCGTTGCCGTAGGCGCGCACGAGCCGCTGGTTGGCCTCGTAGGCGGGCCGGCCGGGCAACGCGAACTCCTGGGACAGCCGACCGGCCACCTTCGAGGTCGCCAACGCCGCAGGGACCAGCACGACCAGCCACACCAGGCCGACCAGCCGCCGGTGCCCCAGCACCAACCTCGACCATCCGTCCATGCCAGTCCTCCGCCGCAGCCGCCCATGATGAGTGACAACACTACATGTAGTAATACTAACTATCATGCGCACGCGGCCGCCGCAACCCTGGCGTCACCCCACGCCATAGCGTAGTATCACTACCTATGAAGGCAGAGGTGCTCAAAGGCCACCTCGACGGGCTGCTGCTCGCCACGCTCGAGGACGGCCCCCGCCACGGCTACGCGGTCATGGAAGTGCTGCGAGCCGGCTCGGACGGCCGTTTCGACCTGCCCACCGGCACCGTCTACCCTGCCCTGCACCGCCTGGAGCGCGCCGGCCTGATCCGCGGCCGCTGGTCCAGCGTGGGCGGCCGCCGCCGGCGCAGCTACGAGCTCACCGCAGCCGGCCGGCGCACCCTCGGCGTCGAACGGAGCGCCTGGCACGAGTTCTCCGCCGCCGTCACCGCGCTCCTGGAGCCAACCCCATGGCCGGCCCCAACCACCCGATGACCAACCCTGGGCTGGACGCCGCGGCCCGCGCCACGGTCCAGAGCTACCTGGACGCGCTCGCCGCCCGCCTGACCGGCCCGGCCCCGGCGCGCCGCGCGATCCTCACCGAGCTCCACGACGGCCTGCTCGAAGCGGTCGACGCCCACCTCGCCCGCGGCCTCCCCCCACGTCGGGCAGCCGCGGCGGCGGTCGCCGAGTTCGGTAACCCTCCGGCGATCGCCCGGACGTTCGCCCCGGAACTCGCCGGCGCCCACGCCCGTCGGGCCGCGCTCACCCTGGTGCCCACCGGCCCGGGCGTAGGCCTGTTGTGGGTCGCCGCGGCGGCCGCCAGCCACCTCGGCCCAACCCGGCCCGCCCCACCGTGGCAGTGGCCCAACGCCGCGGCCGGCGCATGGCTGGCATTCCCCCTGCTCGGGGTCCTCATCGCCACGGGCGCGGTGGCCGCGCTGCTGGTGGTGGCCACCACCAGCCGGCTCAGCCGCTGGCTCCCCACCCGGCCAAGCCTCGCCCCGACCGCCGCGGCCACCATCGGCCTGGCCCTGGTCACCGTCGACCTGACCATCCTTACCCTGGTCGCCGTCCAGCCGATCGTCCGGCCCGGCTCGCTGGCTGTGGCGCCGGTCGCCCTGGCCGCCACGGCAAGCCTGACCCGGCTGCCGTTCGCCTGGCGCACCACGCGCCGCTGCCTCGCCACTCGCGCCGCCCTCCCCTAATGGCTCGGACTCGCGAGCGCCGACGTCGACGAGACCGGCGGCCCTGACCGGGCCTGACGAGGTCCGGAGGTCCAGCCGGTTGGTTGTGCCGGACCTCTGGCAGCGCCCCACCCGAACCGTCCGTGGTCTTCTGGGCGCCAACGGCGCCGGCACGGGGACCACCGCGCGCATCCTCTGGAGGATCGCGTCGCGTCGGTGTGGCAGACTCACGCCAATGTGCCCCGTGCTCCTGGTCGCCGGCGGTAGTCGCGGGATCGGCGCCTCGACCGCCGTCCTCGCCGCCGAGCGCGGCTACGACGTGGGCACGGCGCGGCGCGCCGACGTCTCCGTCGAGGCCGACGTCCTTGGGCTGTTCGCCGCCGTGGAGCAGGAGTTGGGGCCGATCGACGGCGTGGTGGCCAGCGCCGGGATCGTGACGCCCCAGGGGCGCGTGGAGACCTTCAGCCCAGACCGGGTGCAGCGGATCCTGGGCGTCAACGTGCTCGGATCGCTGCTGTGCGCCAGGGAGGCGGTGCGGCGCATGTCCACCCGCCACGGCGGGCGGGGTGGTCCATCGTGTTGCTGTCCTCGGCCGCGGCGCGGCTGGGGAGCCCGGGGGAGTACGTCGACTACGCCGTGTCCAAGGGGGCGGTGGACACGATGACGCTGGGACTGGCCCGGGAGGTGGCGGGCGAGGGCATCCGTGTCAACGCCGTGCGGGCCGGGGTCGTCCGGACCGAGATCCACGCCGAGGGCGGCGAGCCGGGGCGGGCGGAACGCCTCGGCCCCTCGATCCCGATGGGCCGCGCCGGCGACCCGCACGAGGTCGCCCACGCCATCCTGTGGCTGCTGTCCGACGAGGCCGCCTACGTCTCGGGGGCCATCGTGGACGTCACCGGGGGGCCGGTAGCGGCGCGCGCCGTGCGCGTCGAGCATCGCTACGCTCATGAAGCCGCCGGGGTCGCTCGATGCACTGTCCCGACCTTCGCCGACGACGTGCGCTTCTTCGTCGACGTCTGGCCGACGATCGACACGACAGCGGAGGCGGCTGCTCGCTTGCACGGCTCGGATCCTGGCGCGGTGTCCACCACGCCACCGATGACGACGAAGGATGCGATCACGACGCTCGCGATCGAGCCCCATGAGTTGCATGCGCATAGTGCCCGGATCGCCTGCAGTGCCAAGGCACCTGTAACTCGTGGGGCCGTAGGCCCCAGCACGCCGGAGCCGGACGATTCTGCGAAGTCCAGTTCGATGTCCAGATGCACGAGCGATTCGAACTACGTACCAGCGGCGCCGCGCCGCTTCGCGTCCCGCCAGGGCGACGACGGCAGGCTGACCTGCGCGGATAGGCGCACGGTCATGCACAGGTCTGGGACGTGCCCTTCCGGGGGCACATCAAGCATGGGAACACACGGGACCAGCGGGTTTGCGCACGTCCATGCCTCGTCAGCTCATCGTGGAGGGCTGTTTCGAGACTCCCTGAGCGTCCATGGGTATGGGCAGGTCTTCTGAGGATCGCCTTGCTCGCGCCTCTTGCGGACCGGCAGCTGTCCAAGGTGGTCTCATTCCCGCGCCAGTCGTCGCGCGTCGCGGAGCCGCGCGACGATCACGGCACGGTCCTGCGGGTGGCCGTTGAGCCAGCGTCCGCTCGGATGCGGCGCCTGCAGGACAGCGACGTCGACCGGCGGCCGTGCGCGGCGCCAGCCCGCCTGCGCCTTGCGCCCGAACAGCACCACGACGCGAAGCTCGTCCAGCAGTCGCAGGAGCTCGTGCAACGCCGGACGTGCCTGCTCGAGGTCGCTGGCGCGACCCGCGCCGATCTTGCGGTCGTCGCCCAGGTACCAGGGGACGACGTTCCAGGCGACGACGTCGCCGCGGCGGTCGATGCCGGCCTCGCCGAGGAACCGCCACATGTTCTCGGCGCTGGGGTCGTCGTTGTCGGCGCTGATGAAGCCCGAGCCCTGCGCGGCGTCGGCGCGGCGGCCGGGGTTCTCAAACAGCAGCAGGATCCGAGCCTCGACGCCTGCCTCGGTCGGGTCGAACCACGGCACGACGCCGCCGTGCGCGGCGCGGAGCCGCCGGACCAACGCCGTCAGCGGCGCGACGTGCGGCGCTTCGAGAAGCCGGCGCTTGCGCTCGACCTCGCGCCGGTCACGGTGCGCCCGCGGGGTGCGGGCCGGATCCAACCGGGCCGCCTCGCCCTGCGCGGCTGCAAGCCCGCCTCCCGCACCAGGGGGCGCGGCGGCCTTGACCACCAGGCACGGCATGCGCAGGAGGTCGCCGTCGCTGCGCCAGCCGCTCCACACGAGCGCGGCGCCGAGCAGCGACAGCGGCCGCTCGGCGCTGACCGCGTTCCCGACGGTTGGGTCTGGCAGGCCGTCGCGGAACGCCGCGACGGCGACGGTCGCGTCGTCGAGGTGGGTCGCCGCCTTGGCGCGACCGGTGACGAACACCTCCCACAGGAACAGCCCGCGGCCGGCAGCGGCGAACTCGGCCCAGTCAAGGTACGGCTGGCCGTGGGGCACCGCCGGCGCAGCTCGCTGAGGACCCAGGCGACCTCGACGATGCCGGTCGCCATCGCGCCGGCCCCGGCACCCGCCGACCAGGAACGATCCCGCTCACCGGGTCGCGCCGTCCCGAGCCGCAGCGGCTGCTCGGGCACCGGCACGAACAGCGGGCGCTCAAACCCCAGCGCGACCCCGTGCCCAGCGGCGAGGTCGTCGGCCAGGCCGTCGACCAGCTCGACGATCTCCGTGCCACCACGATGCCGCTCAATCTTCCTCTTGGCGGCGGCGCTGCGCGCCCAGCCGAAGCGGCCATTCGGGATCGAGCCGATGTCGGCGCAGTAGATGACCGGCCTCACGCCGGCAGGATAGTACGGCCCACGATGCAGCACTGCCGGCGTCAGCGAGGAACCGCGACCCGACCGCCAGATCCGTAGCCAGCGTCGGCCCGTCCCCGCCCATCCTCCCGGTCCCTTCTCGTCCCCGTCTTCCCAGCCCAGCGGCTATCCCGCCGGGTCGAGTCGGGCATCCGTCCCCGCCCGTCCCGCGCCGGGTGGTCGCAACGTGGTCGCAGGTCCAAGTCACCGCTGCCAGACCAGCCGTCTTGCAGCGGCCTAGTCTAATAGGGTTTGACGACTTCCCGGCGGTGCGGGAGGTGCGTGCGGCGATCCGGGCCGACCCGGACCTCGACGGATGGATTGACACGCTGGTCGGCCCCGAGTCCAGCCGGCAGCGGCGGGACTTATTGACCACACTCGACTGGTTCCTTACTCGACTGGTCGTCGACACCGGCGCCTACCGCGTCGACGAGGCGGTCTTCGCCGCGTTGTACGGGGCGTTGGAGGCGGCGTAGCTGACGCGGCATGTTTGCGTTGTGGACTTGGTACCGCTGATTGGCTTTGACAGCGCCGAGGTATCGGTTCTGCTGGCGGGCGGCTACCAGATCCGCACCATAACTGACGGCGAGTTGCACATCGTGGTCCAAGCGCTGGCCGTCCCGACCGAGTCGCCGAGCAGCCCCGCCGCCGTTACGGTACGCAGGTTCAACCAGTGGGCGTTCACCTACGAGCGGACGGTCGACCTCGTCGTCGGCTACGGCAGTGCCGTTCCAGCGGCCCTTGGCCCTTCTCTGGACGAGCTTGCCGATGCGGCCCAGCGGTTAATCGTCGCGCTTCGCGTGGCCGTCGGCGGGTCGGTCCTACCGGGCCGGATGATCCGGCACTTTCGCGCCTCGCTGCTCGACAGCCCCAACCACTCGGTGATGGTCAGCCGGTTGGGCAGCGTCGACATTGAGCGGCCATGCGTGCTCCTCGGCGAACACGCCCAGGCCGTGGTGCGGCTCTGGACCCACCTGAGCCGGCCTTCGCCGGGCTTGCCCGACGCGGCCACCGCGGTGGCGTTGCGGCGGCTGGTGTTCGCGGGCGGACGCACCGAACCGGCCGACCGGCTCCTCGACCTGATGATCGCGGCCGAGGCACTCCTTGGCAGCACCGGCCACGACCGAGGGTCCGATAAGACTGGGGTCAAGATGGGGCGGATGGTGTCGCACGTACCGCGCATCGCGGCGGCGGCCGGTGCCGACGGCGCGAGGATCCAATCGTTCGTGCAGGCCGCCTACACGACGCGCAACAAAGATCATCCACGCCAACCGCAGCGCTCCCACCTCGTTCGCTCGGCTGCGCGGCGATACGACCACCGACCTCAACGCGATGGTCGACGACCTCGACATCTTGATCCGGCTCACCATCTGGCATGTGCTGGGTGCGCAGGCAGAATGGGACGGCGGGACTCACGCTACCGGGTGATGAACCAGACGCCACCCTGCAATGCCGCACCGACCACGATCAGCCATACCGCATCACGAAAGACGGTCAGTCGGGTCGCGACCGTGTTCTCCCCCACCTCCACGACCTGGGCGTACGAACGAGCCAACTTCTCAAGGACCGGAGGTGACTGCTGGCTGAGCCGTGCCGTGTCCACCATGGCGAAGTCGCTTCTTATGGACATGAGCGCGGCCGATCCAAGAAGTCCTAACGCCACCAGTGCCAACCCCAGGTACCAGGCCATGAACACCATGCCGCCACGACTGGCCATCGTCTCGAACTCAGCAGTCAGCACGACGAGCAACGCCGCGGCGGTAGTGAACAGCAGCTGGGAGCGAGCCTGGACGCGATCCAGATCGGCGCGTTGGCGGTCGAGCTGACGACGCCCCCTCCTCCACCAGCAGCACCAGCTCGGCCTCCGACCACTCCGACAGGGTCCCGACCTTACCGGGATGCACCGGAAGCGAGCGCACCCGCACACCGGGCACGAACAGCGCCGCAACGTGCGCAAGGTAGACGTTCACCTCTTGCTCCGCCACGGCGAAGGCGCGTCTCATTCGTCGGTCGCCAGCCAGGAGGCGATCGCCTCAGCGACCTCACCGCTGGTCGGGTCGTGAAGGAACAGGCACTGCCCGGCCGGGTTGAGGTCGAGGAACCACGCCTGACCGTCGCTTTCGACCCAGTCCTGGCTCGAGTAGCCAACCTCGACGGCCTCAGCGAGCCGAACCGCCGCGGCGCCCACCTCGGCCTGGTCGATCGGGCGGAACTGCTGGTGCGCGGCCGGCGTCCTCCGCCAGTCGGTGTCCGAGCCAGCCGCCTCAAGCGCGGACACCCATACCTGGTCACGGACAGTAACGACACGAAGGTGACGATCCGCCTGTACGAAGCGCTGCGCGATGAACGGGGCGCCGCCAAGGTCCCGCAGGGCTGGGTCGCTAGCTGTTACCACGCTGGTGAAGACCGCACGGCCAGTGCCGTCGTCGAAGAACTGCCCGGGACCAAGCGGCTTGACGACGAACCGGTCGCCCAGTAGCGCGCTGGCTTCGGCCGGCTCGGACGTCACGACGCTGTCCGGCACGTGAATCGACAGCGCCTGGGCTGCGCGGTACTGGACGAGCTTGTTCTCGGCGGCAAACGCCCGGTCTGGCGTCGTCAGCCAGGTGATCCCGCTGCACCGGACCACGCTGCCAAGGAGCATCATCCACGCCGCGCCGACTGCCGCTTCCTGCGAGCCCTCCGCCACGCCGTGCTGCCAGCCTTCTGGGGCAATCCGCCGAAGCCACCCGCGCGTTCCTGCCTGCACCGTTACCGGCCGCTCGCCGGCCTTGCAGATCCGCGCCGAACGCGAGTCGACCGTGAACCGGGCGGTCGCCAGGCTAGCGACATCGATGACCAGGTGCGTCACGCCCCAGCCGGCAAGCCTGCTTGCGACCGCTGCGGCGTGCGGGTCGTCGGGGTTGCCGACGACGATGGCCGTCGCGTGCTCGGTCTGGTCCACGGATCCCCGCTGGCTACAGCGGCGCGAAGCCGCCCCTGCGTACTGGTAGGCGGTCGTTGTCGACCGTCTCAGGCGTCGCGGTGTAGGGGGTTCCGGGGTCCGGATCCGGGTCCCGGTCGCCGAGGTTCACGGCCAGATGGTCGTAGAGGCTCGTCGCCTGCTCCATGCCATCGTCCGACGTCGTGGACACAGTTATTCCCCTCGGGCTCGATGTCTGCGGAGACGTGCGGCAGCATTAGGCTTCATCGTGGAGGACGGTCGGTCCGGACGCGACGTCCACAGAGCACCGACCGACGGGCCAGATCTTACAGCCAGTCGTCCCGAGCCGGACCTTGGTCTGCAACTATGCAGCAACCATCCCCTGACGCTTCGCCTCCCGCTACGGCGAGGACGGCATGGCGACCTGCGCTGGACGAACGAGCGGTGTTCACAGGTCTGATCGGTGCCCCTGGCCAGGGCACGAGCCTCCGCACGCGGCATCAGACGGCCTGCCGTCGCGGCGGGCCTTGGCGTGGTGGCCCGGTAGCCAGGTCGATGGGCCGGTGACCAGTGGTGTTGCTGGTGGGAGGATGTCCCGACCGTCGTTGTTCGGTGACGGCCCGGGCGCATCCTATGCGGCTGTGACGGTCACCTTCTCGACGTGATGGGCCAACGCCGGCAAGCTCGGCGGTCACCCGCGGACGCCGTAGGTGCCGCCCGAGCGGGGGCGTGGATACGGCGGACCTCGGCGACCAAGCTCGCTTCGTCCCGCTCGCGCTGGGGACGGCCCTTGGCGGTCCTCCCTGCCAGGCGTAGTAGGCCGAGCGGGTCACCCCGGGCCGCGGTGCAGGCGGCGGCTACCGGGAAGCCTGCGGCCTTCTAGGCATCGACGCAGCGGTAGCAGCTCAGGGTGTCGACGTCTCGGACCCGGAAGGCGACGTTCGTTTGCGGAGGTCACGCTCCATCCGCAGCCTGGCGTCGTCACGCTCGAGCTGGTGCAGCCGGGCGCGCTCGTCGGCGGTCCTGCTTGACCCAGTGCCCAGCGTGGAGTCGTAGACGCCCAGCTCACGAGCGATCTCGGCGATCGGCCGGCCACTGGTTCGCACCAGCTCGACCGCGACACGTTTGAACTCGGGGGTGAACTGACGCCTGCTTCTTGGCTGCTTGTCGGACGTCGGACAGCCTCCTCTCATCGGAGGTGTCCTGTCGCCGGGCGGAAGTCCAAGCCGCCGCGTCGGACCTTGGCGTGGTGGCCTGGCAATCGGATCAAAGGGCCATCTACCAGCGGGAGCACGAATGGCGGTGGGGTGCTCGGATTGTGGCAAGTTGGGTGCACCGACCAGGTCCTCGCAACGCGTGCAGTCCGCCTGGCAGCGGAAATGCCCATTAGGGTCACGCCCCAACGTCGCGCCAAGCACCGATAGCTGACGAATCGTGCGGCGACCTCATGGTGTGCGTCCGTTGATGGGTCGCTGGTTGGCACGCCGCTGCTGATCGGTCCAGTGACCCCATTCCGCCGCTACCTTCCCTTGGTCCGCCCCGCTCTACACGGCAGCTGTTGGAGGAGAGGAGCCAGAGGGCCTGATGGAGGCGAAGGCGCTGACGCCACGTGATCTGTTCGACGGCAAGGTCTGCTACGAGGTCCCGCCGTTCCAGCGGCCCTACGTGTGGAGCGAGGAAGACCAGTGGCAGCCGCTGTGGGACGACATCGAACGGGTCACCGAGGCGCAACTGCATGGCGACGGTGACAAGCGGCAGGATGCGGCAAGTCCCAGCCACTTCCTCGGTGCCGGCGTTGCGTGTCGGTGGCCCGGGGACGGGTGCGGCTGTTCCTGTCCGAGCACCGCGGCGATGCCCGCCCCGATACCCTGGTCTACCTGCGGGTGGGTGAGGTCGACGCGGTCGCCGCCGAGTTCGGCGTGGCGGTGGAGCAGGCGCCGTGGGTCTGGAGGTCGAGCTGCGACGACCTCAACGGCAACCGGCTGCGGATCGGCACGCCGACAAGCTGACCCGCCCGACACGCTCCCGCCGTCAGCCTGTCCGCCGCCCGCCGTTCAGCGAGCGGGTACGCAAGCGACCGGATGCTGACCATCGTCCCATCTACGGAAATAACCATGCTTCTGACGCAGGTCGTGCGTCCGCGACGCGGCTAGTGTCCCACTTCCTGCGGCGGTCGCCGTGGTGCTTCGCCAGTTCGTGGCAACGGACGATACAGAAGCCCGTGGCCTGGTTCCTTGCAGCGCAATGTGGGGGGATGCCGAGGAATCGCAGCCTGGAGACGTTCGGCAGAGGGACCTGTGAGGTCGCGATCGCACGCGCCATCCGGTAGGTCGTTCTCTAGGGTTTCAGGTAGAAACTGGGTTATAGTAGGTTTACTCAATCTGCTATGAACATCGCTATAAGGTGATTTGTTACAACTGGGGGAGATTTCGTGACCGTTCTCCTGAACATCTTTCTGCATATGATGCTCATTGGGTCATTAATCCTCTTCGTTTTATATGGCGTTATCGTGACTTTTCAGACCAACAGCCTCCTGGAGCGCCTCATCAGGCTGGGCGCGTGGTTCAGCGGCGCGATGGTCGTCATCGGGGCCCAGGCCGGTGGTCTCAGCTTCGCCGACTTCACGGTCAACGCCCTGTCGGGAACTCGTCCCGCAAGTGACATCGCCAAGCTCATGGGAGCGCTCATCCCCGGCGCACTCGGTGTCGCCCTCGCCTCCTATCTAACCAACTCGGTGCGGCGCAGCAATAACGTCGCCATCCGTGTCATGGCCTTCGTCGGCATGCTGGCGGCGACCCAGTTCGCGGAGATCTACGCCGCCGCCATGTCCGCTAACGGGCTTGAGATCGGCGCCGCCGCGATACCCAACCTGTCGTTCGTGGTCGGGATCGTCATGTACATCGTTTTGACCTGGGATCCCGAAGACCGGACTAGACGATCCTCCTGGCGAGCAGCGCTGAACATCTCGCTGCGGCGGCGTGGCCGCTCGGAGACCGAGACGGTCAACGAGGAGCCCCCGGACACGATGTTCTCTCGGGCGGTGAACCGCTGAGCCGCCTGGCTGACCACTGATGTCCTGATCCTCACGTTCGGAGATGCCGCCGATGGCGAACGCTCTCGACCGCCGAATCTGCCCGTTCTGTGGCCAGGAGATCGTTCTCGGTGAATGCCCCATCGTCGCGACGAACGTGCCGGATGTGCAGGCCACGTTCTCACCGGACGGCGCCCGGCCCGCCAAGGGGAACGACGAGCGGCGCCTCCCCCCCTCCAAGACGCCGGTCATCGAATGGATCAACGGCTGGCCGGTGGTCGCGCACGGCCAACTCCAGAAGCTACAGCAGAAAGGCCTTCCTCGGTTCGTTGCCGGCGTCCTAACACCGGCCCTGCTCCCGGTCACCGAGCTTGCGGCCGCCGAGGACCTCCCGGCCCGCGCCTGCACGAAATGCGGCTGGCCGCTCCCCGTGGAGTTCGATGAGCGGCCGCTGTTCACCATTGCGGTGGTCGGCACTCGTGGTGCCGGCAAGACCCACTACCTGGCAAGCGTGCTACGTGACGCGGCCCGCCTGCAGGGTCTCGCAAGGCTGGGTTGTGAGGAGTTCGCTCCGGACGAACAGACCGCCCGCCGCTACCACACGGACTACTTCGAGAAGCTGTTCCAGGACCAGGCAGTCCTGAAGGGAACGCCCCAGGAAGAGGACGCCTTGCACAAGCCACTGGTGTTCCGGGTGAGCTTTCGCGACTGCACGCCGTCCGTCGTCATGATGCACGACGTTGCGGGGGAGGTCCTGCAAGATCGTGGTAAGCGTGCCCAAGCGGCGTCGTTCGTCCGCCGCGCGGACGGAGTCATCTTCCTCGTGGACTCCGTCCAGCTCAAACCGATCCGCGACCTGCTGGCCGGCGCTGGTCCCGAACGCCCCGCGAACCAGGCGGACCTATTGGTGGCCTGCATCAACGACATGGGCCCCAGAGCACGCCGCAGGGTCCCGTACGCGATCACCCTGTCGAAATCGGACCTGATCGCGTCCGCGCTCGCGGATCGCTCGTTTCGGTTCTGCTCGGACCCGCCAGCCCACATCGGGGAGTGGGGCAAGGACCTGAAGATCGTCGAAGGTGAGGTTCATCGACTCCTGAGCGACCTGGGCGCGCACGACCTCCTTGCCGCGGCGAGCCAGCTGGAGCTGCGCTCCTACCACGCCGTCGCCCCGATCGGAGCCGACCCCCGCAACGGCAGGGTGGAAGACCTCCATCCTCTGCGCTGCCTCGATCCGCTCGCGACGGTTCTCACGCGCATCCCTGGGATAACGGACCCGGCGGGTCGATGAGTCGCCTTGAGCAGCTCCTCTACACCTCTGCCGAGGATGGCCTCGACGGCCAGCCAGGATTTCAGGTCGTCGCCGCGACGGCGGGACTTGCGTCGCGCGGCACCAGCCTTGCCGCGGCGGCACTCCGGCTCTGCCGCTACGAACCGCCAGCCCGTGTGACCAGCCCTGACGAGGCGCCCATCTCCTACGGCTGGATCGACGCACACAGCACCCGCCTGGTTTTCCACCGGACGTACGCCGGCCTCGACGGATGGGGCCGACCCGGCAACTTCTATGCGCACGTCCTCGCCGGCCCTGCCGCGGCGCTGCCCATCGGCGCGCTGATCCGCCGGTACGGCTCGACCTTCTGGTGGCACGGCCAAGCACTGGAGTCGCTCGCCGAGGGCCGGCGGCTACCGGAGATCACCATTGCCGAGGTTCCTGAGGGAACGCTGCCCGAAGCCCCGGACGAGGACGTGGCCCGCCTCATCGAGGCGGTCCTCGCCGCCGGCGGCACCAGCCGGATCGCGTTCCGTGCGCAACCCGCCAGGATCATGGCGGTCGTCGCGGCCGCTGCCAGCGCGCTTCCAGGCCTGCTCGAACGGTTCTCCCTGTCCACCTATGAAGGCGAGGAGACGGCCGGGTGGTTCGACTTGGTCGGGGTTGGCTCGGGCGGAGCCCAACCACCAGGCGCCATCGTGCTCGGCGACCGCTCCGGGGAGCCTCCAGCTCCCGCGGTCCGTCGAGTGGCCGAGCTCGCGATGTCCAATCGTCCCCAGGATCGACGCGCCGTCGACATCGCCGTCGAGTCGGCCACCAGCCAGGATCGGAGCGTCGACGTCGGCGTGCTGGTCGCGGTCGCGGACACCATCGACAGGATCTCCGCCGGTGACCGGGTCGACGTCGCTCGGCTCCTGCCGGCGCTGTCGAAGCCGTCCTCAGCCGAGGCCGTCCTCGGCCCCGCCGCCAGCCGGGCAGCAGTCGTAGGGGCCGCCGTCGACGGGCCGCCGGAGTTGTGGAGTGCGCTCGGCGTCTCGGCGGCGGCGCTCGATGCTGACGTCCTTGCCACCTTCGGCGACGAGCTCGGCCGCCATGTCATAGCGCACCGTCCCGACATGGTTGGCGCGGTCGTCAACGCGATGGCTGCGCTTCCGACCGCATTCCGGGATGCGTGCACCGCGACGATCCTGGCGGTCGCCGCCAAGGACCCCAGCCCGCTCGACAAACTCGACAGCGGTGCGAAGTGGACCCTGCTGCAACATCGACGCCGCCGTCCTTCGGGCCCGGTCGTGCAGGCGCTACTCGCTGTGGACGACGATGAGATCCGCGCGAGCATCCTCGACGACCTGAAGCTGCCACGAACCTGGCGGGCAAGGGTGCTCGCCGACATGACCTGTTGGCCCGGCTCCGACCCTCGAACCGTGGCCTGGAGGCTCAGCGAAGACCCCAAGCTCATCCGGCCGCTCGCAGCCGCGGTCGGGCGAGCCGCTCCGCTCCTCGCGGTCCTCGGCCACCTCGATCCCGCCCAAGCCGCATCCCTGTCGATCCAGGCGGCGGACAAGCTCCATCACGATGCAAGGTTCGAGCTGCTCACCGACGTCCTCGACCGGTTGCCGGTTGAAGCCCGGCCGTCCTTCCTGGCTCGATGCGTCATCCCGCAGGCCGCAGGCATCGATCCAAGATGGGCGTCGTTGGTGGTCGCCACCGTCCGTGAGGCGGCACGCGGTGCGCTGGACCGAACCAACCTGAACCCCGTACCGGGAGCGGACCTTGCCTCGCTCCTCCAAGCCGTCGACGGCACGGACGCCCAGGCCTGGACCCGGTTCCTCAAGGACCTCCATTCCGCGACGGAGGCGCCTCCACTCAGCGACGAACTCCACCAAGCGCTCTGGGACCTCAGACGCCATGGCCGCGGCCGGGACTCGGCGGTCGCGGCTGAGCTCGCCCTCACCATCAGGGTCCACGTGCCGCTGGACCTCATCGCGCTCGAGCAGCTCGTGCGACAGGTCTCAGTGTTCTTCTACCCGGCCCGCGACACGGTCGCGACCGCCGCGACCGTTTTGCGCGCCGGGACGAGGAACCTCCGTCTCGGGCACTCCAGGAGGTCCGCCGCCACGTGCGTCCAGTACATCGGTCTCCGGGTCGCCCGGGGCGAGCTCGCCGTCCGGCGCAACGGAGCGCTCGCGGATGCGAGCCTCCAGCAACTCGCTGCATCGATCGTCGTCGGCCTCCATCCCCAGATGTGGAGCAGCTACGGCGACAGGATCAGCGTCATGGGAAGAGCGGCACACCGATGGCGGTTGAGCCTCCCCGGCTCGCAACGCCCCGGCATACAGCAAGGCGACAGGGGAATGCTGCCCCAGCTCAGAAGGGCGCTGGCCCTCGGCCGTCGCTGGGTCTCAAGGATGTGACGTCGGGCGCAAGGCCAATGGCCCCCCGGCGCCGGTCGCCGTTGGCCAGGGCGGCCGGTGTCGGCGACGGGTGAAAACTGGATCTGGCCACTTTCCGTGATCGAACCGACCTCGGCCTGGTAGCGGAGCAAGCGACCATGCCCGGCGTGTGAACGCCAAGCTCTCGATGACCTCCTTCCGTACCTGGCAGCCGTAACCATCGAGTACGTCGAGCGGACCGGCGGTGGCGTGCGGACCTGGGCCGCTCTCGCGCCCGACGCGCCCGTTGCCACCGGTGCAACCAGCCCCTCCGCCAAGGTCCACGGCCGGTATGCGCGCACGCTGGCCGACGCGGCCATCGGCGGCCAGCAAGTACTGACCCGGCTGCGGGTTCGCCAGTTCTTCTGCCACCACCCTGCCTGCCCAGCCCGCACCTTCGCCGAGCAGGTCCCCACGCTGACCACGCCGTACGCGCGCCACAGCCCGCTGGCCCGCCGGCTGCTGGAGCAGGTCGGGCTGGCACTGGCCGGCCGCGCCGGGGCACGGCTGGCCGAGGCGCTGGGGCTGCCCGCCAGCCGCAGCACGCTGCTGCGCCTGGTCCGCGCCCTGCCCGACCCCAAGGTCGAGCCAGTCGCGGTGCTTGGCGTGGACGACTTCGCACTGCGCCGCGGCCACCACTAACGGTAGTTTGTTGACTATGGCGGGAGGTAGAGGTGCAGCGGCCGTCCGGCATGGGCGGTGTCAAGCAGCAGCCTGAGCTGGGCCGGCGGGGGCGCTGTCGACCACGCGCGCCACCAGCGCCCGAGCACGACCCACG
>WNGB01006929.1_pt1 | contig 24544 bp, 18 predicted proteins | sample 5400681 | NCBI WGS metagenome assembly WNGB01 (sample SAMN13153367, study PRJNA577476) | soil metagenome | isolation source: 115 cm soil or saprolite under grassland replicate 2 | place: USA:California | collected 2016-06-15
GCGAATCTCGTCGAAGAATTGATCTGTTATCTCGCCGAGAAAATCTGTGGCTCGCTCACCATCGAGCATCGAGACGCCGCCGGGAAAGTCGTCCGCACGATTAATTTGAAACGGCCGTGGCGGCGCGTGCGTTACCGCGATCTGATGCGCGAAGTGGCGGGCAAGGATTGGTTTGAGCTCTCGCCCGAGCAGCGGCGCGGACGCGCCATGGACAAGTTTAAGCTCGAGATTCTACCGCAGCTCGCGGACTTCGAGGTCACGCAGCATGTGTTTGAGAAACTCATCGAAGAAAAAACGATGGATCCTCTGTTCGTAACGCATTGTCCAAAAGAGCTCGTACCGCTGGCCAAACAAAACGCGGAAGACCGCTCGCTCGTCGACGTTTTTGAACTGGTCATCAACGGTGTGGAGATCGCGCCAGGCTACAGCGAGCTGAATGACCCGCTTGTGCAACGTCAGCGTCTGCTCGAACAGGCGGGCGAAGAGAAGCAAAACATCGACGAGGAATTTTTGCTCGCTCTCGAGTACGGTATGCCGCCGGCTGGTGGCTTTGGAATCGGGATAGACAGGCTCACGATGTTGCTTACCGGCGCCGAATCTATCCGCGACGTGATTCTATTTCCTTTGCTGCGACCCAAGAAATAATCACCAGTTTTTGTAGGGCGTTTCTGTGAAACGCCAGGCCAGATTATGCCAAGATCCGGCGTCTGACACAGACGCCCTACAACGAGCTTTAACATCGTTCTCGTTCGCACGGCGGACTGGAGACCGCCGCTCCTTGTTCTATCATTCGCGAATGCGGCGAATAATTTCACTGCTGTTCTTAATCATCTGCTTGTCTGTTACGGCGGTCGTACCCGCGAAAACCGAGCGTCATGTAGTGGTGGTTGTGTGGGACGGAATGCGTCCGGATTTTGTGACCGAGCAGCATACCCCGACGCTTTGGAAGCTCGCGCGCGAAGGCATCACTTTTCGAAATCATCATGCCGTATATCCGAGTGCCACGATGGTAAATGGCACGGCCATGGTGACCGGTGTTTATCCCGACAAGAGCGGTATCATTGCGAACCATGTCTATCGGCCGGACATCGATCCTCGCCACGCAGTGGATGTCGAACTGCCGCCTACCGTGAAAAAGGGCGATGAACTCTCGGGTGGAAGATACATTGCGGTTCCAACAATTGCCGATCTCGTCGAACGCGCAGGCGCTCGCAGCGTCATTGCGGCTGCAAAGACTGTGGGCCTTCTGCTGGATCGACAATTCAGCGTCGGCGCTTTATCTGCACACGACCGCATCCCGTCAGACAGGACGCGGAAAACTGCTGCTGCGCTCAACAACCGCAGGACGCTCTTTACGGGGCAATGCTTGCCGAGCGCGGCACTTGATCCGATCACCGAAAAGCTTGGCCCATTTCCGTCTGCTCATTTGCAGAAGGATTCGTGGACGACCAAAGCCTTGATAGACGTTCTTTGGAAAGACGGCATCCCGGCGTTTTCGATTCTGTGGCTGGGTGAGCCGGACCTAACGGAACATGAAACCGCGCCGGGTGCGCCGGCGGCACTCGCTGCGATCAAGTCATCTGATGAAAATCTCGCTGCTGTTCTTTCCGCATTAGAAGAACGCAAAGCGCGCGGAACGACAGACGTCTTTGTTGTGTCGGATCATGGTTTCTCGACGATCAGACGCTCGATTGATGTGCGAAAAATTTTGAACGAGACGGGCTTCGCCGCGACGAGCAAATTCAACGCTGAACCCAAACCGGGAGACATCATGCTGGCCGGCAACGGCGGCAGCGTACTTTTCTATATTATCGGAAACGACTCGACGGTAGCGCGTCGCCTTGTTGAGTTCTTGCAGCAATCCGATTTCGCTGGAGTGATTTTTACAAAACAACCGATGGAGGGGACTTTCGCTCTGGAGCAAGCGAACATCCAAGGTGATCGCGCGCCTGATGTCGTGATGGCGTTTCGCTGGGACGCTTCAAAAAACCAATTCAATATCCCGGGGATGATCGACGCGGATTGGCAACGCGCGGCAGGAAAGGGGACTCACGCTACTCTCAGCCGATTCGACATGCACAACACATTAATTGCTGCCGGTCCGGATTTTAAGCGCGGCGAAACGGATGATCTGCCGAGTGGTAATATTGATCTTGCGCCAACAATTTTACAGATTCTCGGCATCAAACCGCCACAGAAGATGGACGGCAGAATTTTGTCCGAAGCCATGACTATTGTGATCCCTTCGGGACAACCCGAAACCAAGAGAATCGAAGCTACAAAATATTTCCGATCGGGAACGTGGCGGCAATCGCTTCAAATCTCGCGCGTCGGATCGACGATTTATCTCGACGAAGGCAACGGCGCCTTTGTTGCGAATGCAGCAGCAGCTAACGAATTACAGCGCGATCGCTGAGCGCATCGCTTCAATTGGTGCTTCGCGATTGAACCAGACCGAAAATGACAGTGCGCCTTGATGCAGCAACATTGACAAGCCATTGGCGCCGCGCGCTCCGGCTTCATCCGCTGCACGAAGCAACGCAGTTTTCGATGGGCGATACACGCAGTCGAACACAATGTGGTGGGGCGCGAGCAATCGTGCCGGAATTGGCGCCGGATCACTCGGGTTCATTCCCAGCGGCGTGGCGTTGACGATCAGATCGATGTCTGCGAGTTGCGCGCGGATCGCAGTCTCGTCCCATCGCACGGCTTCGAGTCGTGCGACAGGACCAAGTACGCGCGGTTCAGCGAAGAAACGCCGCAACCGCTCTACAATCGCGCTTGTCTTTGCTAGAGTGCGATTAACCAGGACCAGGCGCTCACAATTTTCCAGCGCGCATTGCCAGGCTATGGCATGACCTGTGCCTCCGCCGGCACCAAGAATCATTACTCGCAGATCCCGCAAATCGATTGAGAACTCGCTGCGAACTGCGCGGGAAAATCCTTCGGCGTCGGTATTTGAACCGACCAATTTCTTGTCATGCAGGGAAACCGTGTTCACTGCGCCGCAACGGCTCACCGATTCATCAACCACGTCAATTTGCGTCAGCCCCGCGATCTTATGCGGCACGGTGAGATTGATCCCAACAAAATCGAGCTCACGCAAAAAACGCAGTGCTGACCGCAATTCATTCGCACGGATGTGAAAGCGCGCGTATTGCATGTTGATCTCGAACGCGCGCAGCGCTGCGTTTTGCATTTGCGGCGAAAGCGAGTGCGCCACCGGGTCGCCGAAAACACCCAGGCGAATGGGCGGGTCGACATTGCGCGTGATTTCGCTCCAACGCTCGAGATCGGCGAGTGTGTAGCGGTCGGTGGTTGATTGCTCGTTCATTCCAGCGTGCAGACGATACTACTGTCGCGGTCGAGGGCGAATGCCCAGTGTCCGGGTGGCGAGCGCGTCTCGCGATCGCAGACTTTGCCTGACTCCTGCTCTGCAGGAGATGCTGAACGTAGCTAAAGACTGTTTCGGCGCGACGCCGAAACCAACACGCGGACGCGTGCGCTCCCCAGACCCAGCGTTCTGCCCGAAAAGTTGTCGATCTGCACGTTCGCGATAGCTTTGCTCGCTACGATGACGACTGAAACAGAACGGCCTTCCGACTTCATTCGCGACATCATCGCGGAGGATCTGCGCACGGAGAAATACAAGCAAATTATCACCCGTTTTCCGCCCGAGCCGAATGGTTATCTGCACATCGGTCACGCGAAATCGATCTGTCTCAACTTTGGGATCGCGCGCGAGTTTAGCGGCATCTGCAACATCCGCATGGACGATACCAATCCTACGAAGGAGGAAGCGGAATACGTCAGGTCAATCATGGCTGACGTGCATTGGTTGATCGACGGCTGGGCAGACAAGCGACTCGGCGGCGCGCCATTTTATGCGTCGGATTATTTCGAGCGGTTTTACGAGTATGCAGTGGATCTTATCCGCAAAGGCAAAGCGTACGTTGATGACATGACTCCGGAGGAAACGGACTCATATCGTCGTCTCGGGAAAGCCAGCAGCTTTCGCGACCGTTCGGTCGATGAAAGTTTTGATTTGTTTGCGCGGATGAAAGCGGGCGAGTTTCCTGATGGCTCGCGTACGTTGCGAGCAAAGATTGACGTAAACGCGGCCAACGTCTGGCTGCGCGACCCGGTGCTCTACCGTATTCGGCACGCGACGCATCATCGCACCGGCGACAAATGGTGCATTTACCCGATGTACGACTGGGCGCACACGCTCAGCGATTACATCGAAGGGATCACACATTCGATTTGCACTCTCGAGTTCGAAGTGCACCGGCCGCTTTACGATTGGATCCTCGACGCGCTCGAAATTCCTGAGCCGCGTCCGCATCAGTACGAATTCGCGAGGTTCAATCTGACATACACCGTGATGAGCAAGCGTAAACTGATTCAGCTTGTAAACGAGAAACTCGTCAACGGTTGGGACGATCCGCGTATGTTGACCATTTCCGGTTTGCGCCGGCGCGGTGTGACGCCAACCGCGTTGCGGAGCCTGGCGTACAATGTCGGGATCACGAAGTATCCGAGCATGACCGAAATGGCTCTGCTCGAGCACACGGTGCGCGACCAATTCAATCGCACTGCAACGCGCCGCCTCGTTGTGCTGCGACCGATTAAAGTTGTGCTGACAAATTATCCGGAAGGAGAAGCCGAAGAGCTCGCTGCGATCAATAATCCCGAGGACCCAAATGCTGGAATCCGCAAAATTTCATTCGGCCGCGAGCTTTACATCGAGCGCGACGATTTCATGGAAACGCCTCCACCGAAGTATTTTCGGCTTCGACCGGGCGGCGAGGTGCGGCTGAAATACGCTTATATCATCAAGTGCGAGGAAGTGGTGAAAGATGACGCCGGCAACGTGACCGAGCTGCGATGCAGCGTCGATCTGGACAGCAAATCAGGTGGACCAACTGCGGGCCGCAAAGTCAAAGGGACGATTCATTGGGTGAGCGCAGCGCACGCAATTGATGCGGAAGTCCGATTGTATGATCGGCTTTTCACTGTTCCGGAGCCGGATTCCGTCTCCGCCGAACACTCCGGCGAGACAGTACCGCCGCGCGATTTCAAGTCGTTCATAAATTCAAATTCGCTGGAAGTAGCGAACGCAAAATGCGAACCCGCGGTTGCGAATGCGCGTCCGGAAGAACGCTATCAATTTGAGCGCCTCGGCTATTTCAGGCTCGACCCAGATTCAACGCGCGAAAGACAAATCTGGAACCGTACGGTGTCACTGCGAGATACCTGGGCGAAAGCGGCACAGAAGTAGGTCAGGTATCCTAACGGGCCGGTGGGCGTCTCGCCTGCCGAATCGTTACACGCCAGGCAAGATGCTTGGCTGCCCCACAGGCTAGAAGCCTGTCCTCCGAAGCGCTTGGTCGATGCGCGCTAGCACCTTTTCTTTCCCGAGAACTTCGAGCAAGTGATACAGGCTTGGACCTACTTTACTGCCAGTCGCCGCGAGCCGTATGGGGTGGACGATTGCGCCGACTTTGGCGCCCAGCTTTACCGCTGTGTTTTCAATGTCATTTCAATTGTGCCTGAGCGCGGCGCAGGTTGTCTGCCGCAGCTTTCAGCTCCGGCTTGAGACGCAGCGCCTCTTCAAATTCGGGAATGCTTTCCCGCGCTCTGCCGGAGCCAAGCAAGGCCAACCCCAGATTGTTATGGGCCAGGGCACTGTTGGGATTCAACCGTAGCGCCTCGTGAAGGTCATCAATAGCCTCTGGAATTCTGCCCAATCGTGCCAGCGCGTGTCCAAAGTCAGCCCGGATGTCTGCGTCTTTGGGCGCAAGCTGTGACGCGCGGCGCAACTCCTCGAGCGCGTCTTGATCGCGGTTCTGCGTCCACAATGCGTGGGCCAACTGCACGTGTGCTTTCGGCGTGTCCGGCTGTGAACGGATTGCAGCTTGAAAATATTCGATGGCTTCCGGCAGCCGGCCTTGGTGCGCGCGAGTAACGCCCATGACTACCAAGCCATCGTAGAAATTGGGGTCGATCTGCAACGCCTTCTCAAAATGCGCCGCGGCCTCATCGTATCTGTCGCTCACGGCCAAGGCCACGCCCAGATTGTGTTCTATGCGGAGATTGGGCGGAGTGACTGCGAGCGTGTGCTCAAACAAAGTGAAACTGTCATGCCACCGCTGAATCTGCGTGTTCGTGAGGGTAGCAAGAGTCAGTAGGACCCCGACAGCCATTCCTATGCTGAGGGATCGCGCAACACGCCAGCTCCTGGCGATGTCCGTGAATCCGAACACGAGCGCAATGAACAAACCGATTGACGGAATATAGAAGTAGCGGTCCGCCATGATTTGGCCGCCAACCTGCACGAGTCCTATAACGGGAACCAGTGTTCCTAGGAACCAAAGCCAGCCGACGGTGAGGTACGGCCGGACTGTCCGTTGAGAAAGACAAAACACCGTAATTCCAATAAGCAGAAACGCTGCGCCGATGATCTGCCAAGCCGGTACGCCCGCAAACGGATAATAGACCGCCAGATCATTCGGCCAGAAAGTAAGCAGTAAGTATTTCGCATACGAGACAAATGCATTCGACAACCGAAGCGCAATAGGGGCATGCGTGAATGTGCGCACAGCGCCTCCATAAGATTGCGCGACAAATGTGATAACCGCGGACGCCGCCACGAGAGCAAACAGCGGTACCTTTTCGACCACTAGACCACGGACCACTGACCTGCCTCCACCCAGGCTACGGCGGGCCGGCTGACCATTGACTCGGCCCAGAGGCCAGTAGTCGAGCAGCAACATCACGAAGGGCCAGGTCACTAGCATCGGTTTGGCCAATAACCCCAGCGCGAGCGTGATGGCGGTCCACGCGTAGCGCCTGATCGAGGGCGCTTCCGCGTACCGGACGTAGGCGACTAGGGACAGCAATCCGAAAAATGTGGAGAGCATATCTTTGCGTTCAGACGCCCATGCCACCGATTCCACGTGCAACGGATGCAGCGCAAAAAGCGCCGCTACGAGTGCGCTCGGCCAGCGGGCGTGTGTTGCTCGCAACAAAAACCAGAAGACAAGTAACGTGTTTGCCACATGAATCAGCGCGTTGACCAGCAAATGGCGGCCCGCGTTCACGCCAAAGAGCTGGCAATCGATCATGTGTGAAATCCAAGTGAGCGGATGCCAGTTTGTCGCATGAAACGTGGTGAACGCCCAGGCGAGTCCCGCGAGCGTAACACCGCGATTCATCACTGAATTTTCCTGGATATACGTGGGGTCATCGAGAGTGATGAACTGATGCCCGATCACTTGCGCGTAGATCCCAAACGTCATTATCGCCAGACCGAGAAGGATGACGAGATCACGTCGCCCGAATGTTGGAACGTGGCTGAGCCGCACGGCACTGCGTCCGTTCGCTGCAATAGTGAGCGCGGTTTTTCTTTTTCGCGCTGTTGATCGTCGCGTAGTCAGTAAGATCTTGGGAATCTGAGGCTCGGATCCTAACACGGCAATACCGGCATTGATTACGCCACGATTAAGTACAACGCCTCAGGCACACAACAGTGGGTTGCCCGCTACAATGGGCCGGGCAATGGCAAGGTTGCCAGCACGCGGTCGATGCGAGCGAGCACGTTCTCTTTTCCGAGGACTTCAAGCAAATGATAGAGGCTTGGTCCCACGTTGCTCCCCGTGACGGCGAGGCGCGTCGGATGCACAAGCGCGCCGACTTTGACGCCAAGCTTGGCGGCTGTGGCTTTGAACGTTGCCTCGATTTGCGTGGCGTCGAATTTCTCAAGTGAACTCAATGCATCGCGAACAGCTTTGAGTCGTGGTTTGTTTTCAGCAGTGAAATGTTTCGCTGCGCTTTGCGGATCGTAGTCAAAATCATCTGTGAAGTAGAATCCGCAATAAGCTGGCAACTCATCGAAGGTATTGATCTTTCCTTTGCACGTTTGCAACGCGGCGCGGACGTATTGCTCCGGATAATCATTCATCTTCAGGCCGCTCGACTTTAGCCTCGCTACGGCTAATTCGTAAAATTTCTCATCGCTGAGCTCGCGCGCGTATTCGCCGTTTAACCAATGCAGTTTATCGGGATCGAATGTTGCCGAACTGCGGCCGATATTCTTTAAATCGAAAATCCGAATGATCTCGTCAATGTCCAACTTTTCACGATCATCCTTCGGCGACCAACCGAGCAGGCAGAGGTAGTTGCGGACCGCCGCCGGAAGAAACCCGCGCCGGATGTAGTTGCGCGTAGTGCGGCGGCGTTGCGCCCAACGCGCGAATGAGCTCGATGTGCTTTGGTGTATTCGAAAGATGATCTTCGCCCCGGATCACATGGGAGATTTTCATTTCAAGATCGTCGACCACGTTAACGAAATGAAAAATCCATGAGCCATCAGGACGCCGGATGGTCATGTCGGGATGGGTGGCGGGATTGCTGAGATCGAAATCAATTCTGCCGCACACGATGTCGTCCACGATGACGTGTTCGCGCGGCGACCGAAACCGCAGTGCTCTCTGATCTTCGTAGATGTGGCCAGCGTCCTGAAGTTTTTTCAAGTAACGCTCGTAAAGTTCTGTGCGTTCGCTTTGCAAATACGGTCCGAACTCGCCGCCGACATGCGGGCCTTCATCCCAATTCAGGCCCAGCCATTCTAATCCTTCGTAGATGGCGGCCATCGCTTCCTCAGTGTTGCGCTTCATATCGGTGTCTTCGATGCGTAGCACGAATTTTCCGCCGTGATGTCTCGCGAACAGCCAGTTGAAAAGCGCAGTGCGCGCTCCGCCGACGTGCAAATAACCGGTAGGCGAGGGGGCGAATCGAACGCGAACGTCAGAGCTCATGCAGCCAGAGGGTACACACATTTTGACAGATGTTGTAGCCGCTTCGCTGTGCGAAGCGCTCCGGGTATATTTCTATCTTGCAAGCAGCGTCTCACAGAGACGCGGCTACAGCTTATTCGAGGAAAATTTTCCCGGCACGGCGCCTTGCGTGGCGATTTTCCGGAAGATTCACTTTCGCGATTCGAGTGTCAGGATCGACGAGCGAACGAACGCGCTCGATCACGTCGAATCCAACGTCAGAGACGTTTTGCGCCCGTAGCCATTTCAAGAGCGCCCGGCGCTGAAGCGCGATTGGCAACGCGCGAAGCTTTACCACGGAGAAATCGGCATGTGTCGAATCACGCAGTTCGCTCTCGATCCATTTCTCTTGATCCGCAGCAATCATCGCTGTCCGCCAAATGTTCTGGCGGATGTTGCGGCCAAGTATTCTCTCCAGATACGGAATGACCCGATGTCGAATGCGGTTGCGCAGCGGTGTGAGATTCTTGTTCGTAGCATCCTCGCGAAATGCCAGTCGGTGCTCGCCTACGTAATCGTCGATCTCTTTGCGCCAGACGCAAAGGAACGGCCGCACAATCGTTAGGTCGACGCCGTCGATTCGCCGTGTAGAAATTTCCCGCATCGCAGCAAGGCCGGCGCTGCCCGCGCCACGAAATAGATTGATCAGAAAGGTTTCGACCAAATCGTCCGCGTGATGCGCGACGAAGATTGTTCTGCAGTTTCGGCGCCGTGCGATTTCAGCAAAAAATGCATAGCGCGCGTCACGAGCCGCTGTTTCGATCGACATCTTCTGTTTCTGCCCGAGCGCGCGGATGTTTGCGGAACCGAGTTCAAATTCAATGCCGCCGGCCGGTGTAGGGCGAGTTCTTCGCTTGCCCGTTCGCGCGCCTGGCACTCGGAGCGCCTGCCCCGCAGGTTCCTGGTTGTAGCGCTCGACCAGCCTTTTCACGAACTGCGCATCGGCATCGCTCGATCGCCCGCGCAATCGATGATTCAGATGGCAAACGATCAGCCGTTCGTAACCGAGGCTGCCTAACCAGTGCAGCAGCGCGACGGAATCGCGCCCGCCGGACACACCGATGAGATAGCGCGCATCCGGGGAAAATTCGCGGGTTATTCGCGACTGACTGCTAAGTCTCTCCATGAGTGCCCTTCTGTCATTCTGAGCGGAGCGAAAAATCTCTTATCATCTGGTCAAAGCGTGCCACGGAACAAACCCAGAGATGTTTCGCTCCCCTCAACATGACAATTAATTGAATCCAATTCACGAGCCGGCCGCATCCAACGTTCAAAAGCGATCATGAACAATCAACAACCAACAGACAAAGCGGGAAGTCCGCGGCGTCTTAAGATTATGAAAGACGATCAAACATTATACGGCATCCTGGCAGGTGCGGAAGAGAAAGGGCGGGGCGTGATGGAAACGGCGGTCTATGCCACGTGCTTTTTGAGCGTGGTAGCCGCGATCTTCCAATTCATGGGGCAACCGACGCCAGATCCGTTCGCTGGATTCGACCCGGCAGCGCAACCGGCTCCGGTTGTTTCACACGCCGTCGAAGCGGTGTGGGAAACGAAATCCTGAACGCCGTGGCGAGATACGTTGGACAAGACAGGGGCGTCGCGCTGCGCCGAGTGCCAAAGCTTTCGGTGTAGCCTGGCGTCCTTATCGGGATTCGCGCCGAGTGTTCTCAAGCACCGCAGCGCCACCCAGCTATACCTAAGGGAAATGGCTGCTGACGTCGGATTTGACAATGAATGAACGTTCATTCATTGTCAAAATCTATGTCGCAACCCCAAATAGATTCAGTTCCAGATCGGCGTTGTCAGATCCTCGATGCAGCCCTTGTTTGCTTTGCCAAACGCGGGTTTCACCAAACCAGCATGCACGACATCAGCGCTGAGGCCGGGATCAGCGTCGGGTTGATCTATCGCTATTTCGAAAACAAAGAGGCGGTCATCTCCGCAATGGCGGACCGCCACAAGAAAGAGATCTCCGAAGTGCTGCAGCGCGCCAAACAGGCACCGACGCTGCTGGAGTCGCTCGAAATTCTGTTCACCGCTCATTGCTGTGAAGAGGCGACGCGAGTGGTCTCAGCATTCGTTGTGGACCTCTATGCGGAAGCGTCACGAAACCCGCGCCTGGCCGATTTGGTGCGCGATGTTTTGCAAACAGCCATGGCCGGCGTTACCGAACTGATCAGCAAAGCGCCGGAGGCTCAAAACACGACGCGTGGACTCTCGCCAAGCGAAATGGCAGAATTAATTTTTGCCGTCGCACGCGGTATGTTGATGCTCGACGTGTTGCGTCCACAGGAAATGACCGCGGCGGAACGGCGGGAGCGACAATTGCAAGTGACGCGGAGATTGTGGAGTTTGCTGTTTAAACCGGAGGCCGAACTCGCTTATGCATGATGTAGCAAAAGGCATCTCGATGGAAACCAAAGTGAGACGGACTCGTGGAGGTTTGGGTGTCGCGATTGGTCTGCTCGCGGCGATTTTAGTTTTCGTCGTCGGCATCAAGGTGCTTCAGATCGTCAAAATGGTTAGCACTCCGCAAACGATGCCGCCCACTACGGTCAGCAGCGCAACCGTGAAAGAGGAAGATTGGGCTCCGCGCCTCACAGCGGTCGGATCAGTTAGCGCTGTGGAAGGTGCGGTCGTTTCCGCAGAGCTCGCCGGTATTGTGAGCGAAATCAATTTCCAAAACGGCGCGGTAGCGAAAAAGGGCGAGGTGCTCATGAAACTCGATGCGTCGCAAGAGGAAGCACTTTTGCGATCTGCAGAAGCTGAAGCGCAGCTGGCGCGGACGGACCTCGAACGAGCCCGCGATCTTGCCATAAAGAAAGTCGTTTCAAGCGCCGAGCTCGACTCTGCTCAATCAAAATTCAGGCGACTGAATGCCGTTGTGGATCAGATGCGCTCGAGCATCGCGAAGAAGTCTCTTATCGCGCCGTTCGACGGACAGCTTGGTATTCGCCAGGTGAACGTTGGCCAAATGATCAATGCCGGTCAGCAGGTTGTCGCGCTTACGGGGCTTGATCGCGTGTACGTCGATTTTGCTTTGCCGGAACAATATCTCTCCAAGCTGTCGAAAGATCTGGAGGTGACCGTGCGCGCCGACTCTTTCCCCGACCGGCAGTTCAAAGGGAAATTGACTGCGATTAATTCCATGGTGGATCCGGTCACGCGCAACGTGCCGTTGCAGGCGACATTGGAAAATCCCGATCACGCGCTGCATCCAGGCATGTTCGCAAAGGTGGAAGTCGCCTTGCCCGAAACAAAAAAGACAATCGTGATTCCCGGATCAGCAGTGTCTTATGCCCCGTATGGCGATTCGGTTTTCATTATTGAGAAACAGAAAGATCCGAAGACGGGTAAGGAATCAGAGGTGCTTCGGCAGCAATTTGTGCGGATCGGCGATGCGCGTGGCGATTTCGTCGCGGTCACCCAAGGACTGAAGGCCGGCCAAACGGTGGTCGGCACAGGAGTTTTCAAACTGCGCAACGGAATGGCAGTAACAGTGAACAATGATCTTGCGCCTAAACCGGAACTGAATCCGAAACCGGCAGATACATGATGTACGATCGTAGTCCGTTACATCGTTCCAACGTTACATCGGCTCTCCGATTTAACGATTCAACGTTTCAACGTTTCAACGGCGCGAAGCAATGAAATCGTTCACTGATCTCTTCATCAAACGCCCGGTGCTGGCGATGGTGGTCAGCTTTGTGATCCTTATCGCCGGATCCAAAGCCATATTGCCAATTCTTTTCCCTAAGCTCGGGGGCTTGGGCGGGCTGAATGTTCGGCAATATCCGCGCAGCGATATCGCGTCGATTACGATTACGACTGTTTACGTCGGCGCGGACGCGGAATTGGTTCGTGGTTTTATCACAACGCCACTCGAGCGGGCGATCGCTGCGGCCGATGGCATCGATTACATCCAGTCGCAGAGTAAGCAGGGGCAGTCGCAGATCACTGTCCGGCTGAAACTGAACTACGATGCCAACAAGGCATTGTCCGATATCAGCTCCAAGGTTGATGCGATCCGGCGCGATCTGCCTCCGGAATCTGAAATTCCGGTAATCGAAATTCAATCAGCAGATACGCAGCGGGCCGCCGCGTATTTGAGCTTCACGTCGGACATTTTGCAGCCGAACGAAGTCACCGATTACCTTGTGCGACTGGTGCAACCGCGGCTGACTGCCGTTGGCGGTGTGCAGAAGGCGGACATCCTCGGCGGCCGCTATTTTGCGATGCGAATCTGGATGAAGCCCGACCGCATGGCGGCGCTGAACATCTCGCCGGCGCAAGTCCGCAGCGCACTTTCGAGAAACAACTATCTCTCGGCGATAGGCAGCACGAAAGGTTCGCTTCTTCAGGTAAACCTGACGGCGAACACCGACTTGCACACAACGGATGATTTCAAAAAACTGGTCGTGCGCCAGGACAAGGGAACTCTCGTTAGGCTTGGGGACATCGCGGACGTGGTTCTCGGCGCCGAAGACTATAACGCCGAAGTGCGGTTCTCCGGGCAAAAAGCGGTGTTCATGGGGATTTACGTTCTGCCGAACGCGAACTCCGTCGACGTGATCAAGCGCGTTCGCGCCGAAATGGAGCAGATCAAACGCGAATTGCCATCGGGTCTAACTGCTGAGATCGCCTACGATTCGACCGCCTACATCAACGACGCCATCCACGAAGTCGTAAAGACGCTGATCGACACGCTGCTCATCGTTATGATCGTGATCTTTCTGTTCCTCGGCTCGTTCCGATCCGTGATTGTGCCCGTGGTGGCGATCCCCATCTCGCTCATCGGCGCGATGTTTCTCATGCAGATGTTTGGCTTTTCGCTGAACCTGCTAACGCTACTGGCGATCGTGCTTTCGGTCGGGTTGGTGGTGGATGACGCGATTGTCGTTGTCGAAAACGTCGAGCGCCACATGCGCGAAGGCATGTCGCGCATGAACGCGGCGATCAAGGGTGCGCGTGAACTGGTTGGTCCGATCATCGCGATGACCCTGACGCTCGCCACGGTTTACACGCCGATCGCGCTCCAGGGCGGCTTGACCGGTGCGCTGTTCCGCGAATTCGCTTTGACGCTCGCGGGCGCCGTCTTCATCTCGGGCGTGGTCGCGCTCACACTTTCGCCGATGATGTCCGCGCACTTGCTGCGGTCCGAGCACGTCGATCACGGATTTAGCGGCTGGGTCAATCGCACTTTCGATCGGTTCCGCGACTGGTATGGCAGTCATCTTGATCGGACGCTCAATGCGCGACCTGCGGTTTATCTGGTTTGGGGCGGTGTGTCGGCTCTCGCACTTTTCATGTTCATCATGATTCCGAGCTTTGCCTCGAAGGAACTAGCGCCGACGGAAGATCAGGGCGTGATCTTTGGAATTGTCACCGCTCCAGCAAACGCGACCATCGACGATACAATTCGGTACGCTGATGCCGCTGAGAAAGTTTTCCTAGGTGTTCCCGATACGCGTTTCACGTTTCAAATTACGTTTCCGGATAACGGTTTTGGCGGAATGGTTTTGAAGCCGTGGGGAGTGCGGAAAACACCCACGGAAGATTATCTTCCGGTGGTTCAGCACAAACTTGGCGACATCCCGGGCATTCAATTGTTTCCAGTGATGCCGTCGGCGCTCCCCGGCAGCGATTCTTTCCCCGTAAGTTTCGTGATCGCTTCCACTGCCGACCCGGAACGAATTCTCGAGTTCGCGCAACAGCTTTATGGCAAAGCGATGCAGGCGCACGTGTTCCGATTCGCCGATATCGACACGAAGATCGACCAGCCTCAGGCGCAGATTGATTTCGATCACGACAAAGTCGCTGCGCTTGGCCTCGACATGCAGCAGGTGGGTGCCGATCTGACGGCAGCCATTGGCGGAAATTATGTCAACCGATTCAACATCGCAGGGCGCAGTTACAAGGTCATTCCGCAAATCAAGCGCGTCGACCGCCTGAATCCGCAGCAATTGGAAAACATTTATGTCACTGGGCCTAACAACAAGTTAATCCCGCTGAGCACGGTGGCGACGATCAAGCATAAGACCGTAGCGCGTTCGCTTAATCGAATGCAGCAACTCAACGCCGTCGCCATCAGCGGCGTCCCTGCGCGTTCGATCGATGCGGCTCTAAAATTTCTCGAGGATGAAGCGCGCAAGATGCTGCCCAAGGGTTACGTGATCGATTACACCGGTGAGTCGCGGCAACTGCGGACCGAAGGCGACAAGTTTGTCCCGGTATTCGTGTTGTCGATCGTTTTGATCTTTTTGGTCCTCGCGGCGCAGTTCAACAGTTTTCGCGATCCGTTTATCGTTCTGTTGGGCTCCGTGCCACTGGCGCTTTTCGGGGCCGTGATCTTCATGTTTTTGAAGATGCCGTTTGGCAATTTCTTCACTAACGGTTGGACCACGTCATTAAACATTTACTCGCAGGTTGGGTTGGTGACCCTCGTCGGCCTGGTTTCGCGAAATGGCATCCTGATTGTGCAGTTCGCAAACGAAATGCAACGCAAAGGCATGGATAAACTGACCGCGGTGGCGCAGGCCGCTCGGATTCGGTTGCGACCGATCATGATGACGAGCGCTGCGACCGTTGCTGGTCACTTCCCGCTGACATTGGTGACTGGCGCCGGCGCGGCTGCAAGAAATTCAATCGGTCTCGTTCTCGTCGGCGGCATGACCATCGGGACAATCTTCACACTGTTCATCGTCCCGTCGCTCTACATGCTCCTTGCGAGAGAGCATCACGAAAAATCTCTCATGGACGTGGGCTGGGAAGACACGCCCGAAGATGTCGATCTTACGCCTGAAATGGCGCCAGCGCTCGCACCGGATGGCAACGGCAACGGCTGGAAAAAAGGATGAGCAGGTTCGCGACGACTCCATCCGACCGGTGGACCGGAAAATGGAGCAAGCGCAACGGTTGAACTGATTATTAGTAAATTCGATTGCGCGAGTACGCTCCGATTGACGATGGTGCTGTACACAAGTCACCCCGCGTGTACTAAACACGCGGGGCACTCATTCAGCTTTTAGGCGGCTCGCTGTTGGCGAGTGGGTTGTGGTACAGAGCTAAACTCAAGAACGTCCTCGGAGATTTTGGTAATCGCCCAGGGTTCCGGACTCGCCGTCATGAGCACGTTGGCCTCCACGATCTTGCGACCGACTGGCCGCAATGATTTAATGGAGAAGCCTTCCGCTGCCGTGACAATGTAGCCTTGGCCACCTTGCTGGCAGAAGAATGTGCCGCTCTCTCCGCGCAACGCCTCTGCCAAATCAGGATGTTGGATTGTCCCATTTAGTGGTAGTTTCGTTTGCATCTCTAAAGCGTCGCGCAATACTGGGTGATCGCTAGGTAACTTAGGTTGCCTTTTTAATCGCCTAATTATCGAACGTGGCGAGAGATCGCAGCCTTAGGCTGGCGCGAAAAGAACGGCGATTGCGCAAGGAGGAGCCGCGAATGAAGCGAATCTCCAAGGGTGGAACGGAACGCGAATCCGTGATCGACCCGGCATTGGAAAAGTCTTTGCTCAGCCTGCACGCAGCCATGAACGTCGGTTCGTTTTGGAAAGCCATTCAGCAGGTGCTCTCCGCCGCGGTGCCAAATCGCTTGATCGGGCTGATGCTTCAGCCCAATCCAATTTTGCCAATGATCGCGAGATGGACAGCGCCCATGCGTGATGGCTTTTTCACCGCGGAGCCGCTCAAGAGTTATATCGCCCGGCAACCGCGTGACCGGTCTGTGCGGATTAGCGACATCTTTTCAAATCGAAGCAGCATGATCAAGTCGCATTTCTATCGCCATTACATGGCGCCCCAAAAATGCGCGCACGGCGCCTGCCTCCTTTTTTGGAAAGACCAGAGGCTCATTTGCGTGATTGCAATCATGCGCACTGCGGCGCAGGGCGATCTGTTACCGGCGGAGATGAAGTTGCTCCAGCATCTTTACCCGCAGTTTCTCACCGCCCTTTGCCGGCTCAGGTCGCTCGAGCGCGAACACTCCCTGCGAATGGATCTTGAAGAATTCCTGAGCCGTCTGCCATTGCCGACGATCCTCTTGCGGTGGAATTTAAAGCCGATTTATCAAAACCGGGCCGCGCGCGACTTCTGCGCAGTATGGGAAAAAGGACCAGAAGAAGCGCAACTGACGAAAGCGACCTCACCGATTCCGTGCGAGATTTTGGATCGATGCCGTCTGCTCAAACAGCAATGGGCAGACGCGCAGCGCCCCGTTGCGCCGCAAACAGGCTTCAAAGAAGAACGCGTGCGTCATCCGCGATCGCCGCATTTGCGCGCAACGCTACATTTGAGACAGCTCAGTTCAGCCGGTGTGACGCGGCCGCATTTTCTTATCGAGTGTGAAGATTTGCACTCTTCCGCTGCCGTGCATACCGGGCAAGCAAGCGTCCGTTTGCCGCACCTTGCCCGACTTACCAGGCGCGAACAGGAAATTGCGCGACTTGTCTGTGAAGGGCGGAGTAACCAGGAGATTGCCGATAACGCCTGCTTGAGTTTGCCGATGGTGAAAAAGCACCTCCACGCGATCTTCCGCAAGCTCGAAGTCACCAGCCGCAGCCGGCTTATTGCGCTGCTGCGATGAATCGCGGAGCGCGGCGAAATTAAGGACTCAGTAACAGAGAGATCGCACAAAACGCCTGTCTGAGTTTGCAGACAGTGAAAAAGCATTTCCACTCGGTCTTTCGCAAACTCGAGGTGCCCAGCTGCAGCCGTCTCGTGGCGCTGGCCGCATAAGGGCATCAGTAATGCACGCGCACGAGATACAATCCTTCGGCAGGCGCGGCGTAACGGGCGGAGCCAACTTTGCCGAAGTGCAGTCGCGCCGTGATTTCTTCGATGCGAATTTTGCCGCGCACACAGTTCACCAGTGCGCCCACCATCAGCCGAGCCATCTTGTAGAGGAAGCCGTCGCCGTCGAACTCGATCGTGATGCAGGGACCTTTTTTACGGACACGAACGGAATTGATTGTGCGGATCGTGCTCTGTTCGGGCTTCCCGCGATTGGCTGCGAAAGCCGCGAAGTCATGAGTGCCGACGAAATGTTTTGCTGCTGATTTCAAAATCTTTAAATCGAGTGGCTGCGCGATGTGCCAGGCACGGCGATACTCGAATGGAGGCAAAATGGGCGCGGTCCAGATCGTGTAGCGATAAATTTTTCCCTTTGCCGAAAGACGCGCGTTAAAATCCTGCGACACATATCGACAGCGAAGCACGCGAATGGCAGGAGGCAGTAACGCATTGAGCGCCTTTATCCAACGGTCAGGTGGCAAGAATTTTAAGACATCGACGTGCGCACATTGTGCGAGGGCGTGAACACCGGCGTCCGTTCGTCCCGCGCCGTGAACGCGCACAACTCCACCACTGACGCGCTCAAAGGCGCGCTCGAGGTGATCCTGCACCGTGTTGCGATGAGATTGGCTCTGCCAGCCGGCAAACGGCGCGCCGTCGTAAGCGACGATCAATTTCAGTCTTCGACTCATGGCGATAAGGCGTGATGTGTGATGAGTGATGAGCGTAAATTACGCGGTTGTGGGACGGCCAACCCTCACCTGGCGCTCACGCGTCCGCCTCTCCCTCGCAGGGAGAGGATTGAGGTGAGGGTCGGCGCGTGTGCTTCACCCGAAACGCTTCATCTATTTGCCGGCAGATTTCACGAATAATTGATCACTGATTACAAATCACAATCCGCCTGTCGCCTTCTCGTGCGCGCGGCGATCCAGATAGCTTTGCAAAATCATTTGCGCCGCAACCTGATCCACGTAGCCGCGGGTATCCCGAGTTTTCTTGCCGGCGTCACGCAATGCTCGGTGGGCTGCGACTGTCGTGAGTCGCTCGTCCCAGGTGACGATCGGGCAGGGGAGAATCGCGCGTAGCTTTTCCACAAAATCGAGAACCTCAGTCGCAGCAGTACCGATCTGCCCATTCATCTGACGCGGGATTCCAGCCACGACATGATCCACTTTTTTTTCGCGAACGATTTGCGCGACGCGCGCTGCCGGTTGTTGGTTTGCCGAAATAGTCTCCAGCGGATGTGCCAGCAAATGCAGCTCATCAGAGATGGCCACTCCGATCCGCGCCCGGCCAAAATCGAGAGCCAGAATCCGATTCATGCAAAAGTCATTCCGAGCGTGTCGAGGAATCCCGCGGCAAAACCCAATGCAACATCGCGGGATCCTTTCAACTTCGCTCAGGATGACAGTCCCTCCCTGTCATTGCAGTTCCGGCGGAAGTTTGCCGATTAAGTCTTTGATCCGTTCCGCTTCGTGCCGATGACAAACCAAAAGGGCATCTGGCGTACGGACGACGATCAGATCATGCACGCCGAGTAGCGCGATCATTGTTCCATTTTCCTCGAAAACGATGTTGTTGCTGGAATCGATCGCCGTGATTGCACGGTTCGCGGCGTTTCCGCGTTTGTCCTTTTCAAAATAATTCGCCACCGCCCGCCAGCTTCCGATGTCGTCCCAATCAAAGCCGGCTTCTACGACAAGGACGCGATCGGCTTTTTCCATGATCGCGTAATCGAACGAGATGCGCGGCAGTTTGCTGAACCGCTCACGCAAAGCTGTCTCAAAATTTCCCGGCGCGCGCAGTTGTGAAAGGAAATCAGCCAGCTCCGGCGCGTGACGGTTAAATTCGCGAAGCATCGTGGGCACGGACCAGACGAACATCCCGGCGTTCCACCGGAAGTTTCCCCTGCGTATAAACGACTCCGCCAGGTCAGGATTTGGCTTTTCACGAAAGCGCACGACGCGATGAATTGCTTCGTTGTCGGGACGCTTGCGCAAGCGCACTGGCTTGCCGTGCTCGATGTAACCGAATCCGGGACACGCCCATGTCGGTTTGATGCCGATGGTCACGAGCTCGCTTGTCTCATCGGCCGCGTCTGCAGCAAGGGCGAGCGTTTCCTGAAAGACCGCCCGATTTGTAATGACGTGATCGGCTGGGAGGACAACCATGGTGGCTGCATGATCGCGCAACGTTACCCAGCCGGTCCCCAGCGCGATCGCCGCGGCAGTGTCGCGTTTGGCCGGCTCGGCTAAAATGTTCTCCTTTGGAAAATTCCCAAGCAACTTTCGAACTGCGCTTTCCTGTTCTGCGTTCGTAAGGACCAGAATGCGTTCGGGCGGGATGAGCCCGTCGAGGCGAGCCAGAGTTTCTTCCAGTAAAGTTTTGTGGGAGACGAGACTCAGTAATTGTTTGGGGCGCGCCCGCCTGCTCAACGGCCAAAAGCGTTCGCCGCTGCCGCCGGCGAGGATGAGCGCGTACATCGAATCAGGCATGTCGGTGCAAGGAAAATTACGTCGCGAAAATTGGCGTTTCTTTTTCCGAAACGCGACGTATATGGTAGGCGATGTCTTCCCTCATATCCATTTCAAAAAGTTCTGAAGAGCTTCCAGTTGCGCCGTTGCTCGTCCTTACTCGAACTGCAATTGGACTCGGTTTGGGAATTTTGATCGCGGACAAAATCAAGCCTCCGGTGCGTCAGGTGACGGCAATCACGTTGTTGGCAATCGGCGCCTTGGCGGCGGCGCCGTGGCTGGTGAAAATTACAATCGGTCAGATCAATCGCTCGGAATGGGGCAGTCGCGCCCGGTTGCGTTCCATTCGCGGCGATCCCGGCTACAGCTCCGATAACGATATTTATTGAGTTTGTGTGGGGAGCGCACGCGCCTCGCGTGCTGGCGATCGCGCCCTCGCGATCGCGAACTTTTCTGAGAATGGCTTAGCCTGGTTACGGGATCTGGGCGAATTGCGGCTCAGATTTGTTCATGTCAATCTGCGCGCTGACTTTCTGCAGTTGTGATTTTTGCTCGTTGACCATGGCAGCCAAGCTCATGATTTCGGACTTGAGCTCTGCGATGGTCGTTTGTTGTTCCTGAATCTTGCAATCTTGCTCCTCGCCTCTGCGATGCTCTTTGAGGAACTCATTGAGCAGCATCGCGTTGATCTGCTCGTAGCGAACGGTGTGCGGTTTGTCTTGTTGATCGCGGATGACCAGGTCCGGATTTACTTTGTCCACTTCCTCGGCGACCAGGCCAAACTGCGGGACGCGCTGCGGATCGATCTCTTTTTTGTAGCGAAAGCTCACCGGCTGGAGCGCCAGAATAGCTTCGCTGGCTTCGCCCATCGGTCTAATCTCATCCTTGAAGCGCGCCGAGGAGGTGTTGGTGCCCAGTTTGCCATCTGTAGCGACATAAACCGCAGCGCCTCCAGAGGCGGTTTGTCCACTGATTCCGGCAATATAGGTGGAGTTGATGAAATTTCTGCCGATGCGAATGACGCCGGCGTCTCCAGCCACCCCGTCGTTGCCGATGCAGATGTTGCTATCGCCGATTGTAAGATTTGAGCCAGCCAAATAGCCCAGGGCGGTGTTGCCGCTGCCGCCGTCGTTGTTCAAGAGCGCTTGATACCCAACGGCTGTGTTCCCGAAGCCCGTCTCGTTGCCATTGGCCGCCCCAAATCCGATGGCGGTATTTTGAAACCCCGTTTCGTTGAACGTGGCTGCGAGAGACCCGATGGCCGTGTTGTCCGTGCCGATGGTGTTGAGCAAAAGCGCTGCAGTGCCAACGGCGGTATTTGAATCCGCGGTGTTGAGGGCAAGGGTTCCAGCGCCAAGGGCGGTATTGAAGCCTGCGGTCGTGACGCTAAAGAGCGCATACCAACCAACTCCCGTGTTGGCGGCGCCGATAGTGAGGTTCTGAAGAGCTTTGGTTCCTTCTGCCGTCGTGAAGTTAGGGTACCCTCCATCCGGCGGCGGCACGACTGCTTGCATTGTCGCGGCTATAGCCAGGAAATAGACGAATGTAAGTGACGCAAGTGCCTGAATTCTCGTTTTCATAGTATTCAGTGTCGGGGAAAATTTGCGGCGTTGTCGAGACGAAACCGCTGGGGAGCGGTCGCCGCGGCGACCTGGCGATCGCGCCCTCGCGATCGCGAACTTTCGCAGTGTCGCTCTTGCTCCGGGGCTGCCGTGGTATTTCGGCCGGGCGCCGAAATGTGGTCGCCGCGGCGACCGCTCCCCGGAGATTGCTGCTGCAGTTGGGCCCAATGGCTACATCACAGACATGGGCCGAACATGCTGCCGGGCTTTACTGATTCTGCGCGAATTGCGGTTTAGCTTCGCTCGTTTCGATCCAGGCGTTCACTTTCTGGAGTTGCGATGCTTGCTCGTTTACCATTGCAGCCAAATTCCGAATTTCAGATCTTAGCTGTGCAATCGTCGTTTCCTGCTCCTGAATTTTGCAATCTTGCTCATCGCCTCGTCGGTGCTCTTTGAGGAACTCATTGAGCAACATCGCGTTGATTTGCTCGTAGCGAACGGATTCGGGTTGTCCTTCGGGATTGCGCCCCACCAAATCGGGATTCACTTTGGCCACTTCCTCGGCGATGAGTCCAAAGGCAATCGTCTGCGTTTGATCGTACTGCTTGTGGTAGCGGAAGCTGACCGGGTTAAGTGCATAGATCGCCTCGCTGGCTTTCTCCATCGGCTTGATCTCGTGTTTATACCTGCGCGACGATACGTTACCGCGGCCAAGCCTTCCACTACTGGTTATGGTGACCGAATCCGGATCGGTCCCAACGATGGGCTGCACGTTGGAGTAGATGTTGCCGATAAAGCAACTGTTGTTCACGTTCGCACCTGGCTCGCCGATAACAATAACGTTATTAGCATTCGTGACACCAACGCCAGCTCCAGAGCCCAATGCGGTATTGCCGAAGCCTGTATTGTTAACCAGCGCATAGGAACCGACGGCCGTGCTGAACGCGCCTGTGGTATTGCTGGAAAGCGCACTGACACCGACGGCCGTGTTGCCGGAGCCGGGGCCACCGTTCGGGGTGCCAACAAAATTGGCCGTGTTGTTTAGAAGGGCGGCCGCACCGACGGCCGTGTTGCCAAAGCCGGTGGTGTTGAATAAAAGCGCCGCCGCGCCAAACGCAGTATTTTGGTCTGAGATGTTGAAAAGGAGCGACCCCGCACCGGTAGCGGTGTTGAAGCTGCCCTCTGTGTCGCTAAAGAGCGAGAACCAACCAACTGCCGTGTTCGCAGAGCCGGTGGTGAGGCTAAAAAGGGCATTCTGCCCTTCCGCCGTCGTGAACGCAGGATAACCGCCGTCTGGGGCTGGGACAACCGCTCGCACGAGAGGTGCAATCGCAAACCAGGCAAGCACAAAGACGACTGAAGACAGTAATGGCATTACTCTTTTGAGATAATTTTTCAGAATCATGACTCTTCCTTTCCGTTCCCCCGCTGTATGAATTGGAATGGCGGGTCCGGAAGAGACGAAGAACCTAGCGGGAAAGTTCTCCGCCTGATTCAGATCCGTTGAGCGACTCCGAGTGTGGAAAAAATTAACGACATTCGCAAGAAAAATTGTCGCGCGAAGCCCAATTCACAACGGGGTTTTGTTTGGGGAGCCGTATAGTCATCTCGCCCTGCGCGTTCAAAGAAGTGCTTCAGTGATGGAGTCGGTCAGCGCTTTACCTTTTGGCGTCAAAATGAAATTTCCGTTGGATTGTCGGAGCAATCCCAGTGCGACGAGCTCATCAGTCTCGGTGCCGAAATCTTTCAGCTCTCCGGCAGAAATTCCATCGCGTGTGCGAAGAGAAAGCGCGATTCGCTCGGTGCGTTTCATTTGATCCGTCAGATTCTCGCTTGATTCACGCGGAGATTTGCCGGCAAAATCGCGATCGATGTATGCACGATAATCGCAGACATTTTGCCAGCGCTCCATCCCAATGGTCGAAACCGCGCTCGGCCCGATTCCCAGATAATCTTTGCCGAGCCAGTAGGCGCGATTATGAACTGATTCAAAACCGGGGCGTGCGTAATTCGAGATTTCGTAATGCTCGTAACCGGCATCTTCCAGGATCGCCATTGTCATTTCGAAAAATTCCGCATCCGCATCCGCATCCTGCCGAAATTCGCCGCGTGCGTGGCGCAGGAAAAATTCCGTGTCCTCTTCGTACGTCAGGCAATAAGTGGAAATATGTTCCGGTTGGAGCGCAATTGTTTTCTCCAGGGTCGCGCGCCACTGATGATCCGTTTGACCTGGCAAACCGAACATCAGATCGACGCTGATGTTCCCGAAACCTGCGTCGCGAAAAATCCGAAACGATTCTTCTCCCTGTGGCGCGTTGTGCTCGCGTCCGAGCAATCTCAATAGTCCGTCGTCCCACGACTGCACGCCGAGGCTGATCCGGTTGACTCCGAATTTTTTCAGGAGGGCTGCCTTTCGCGCGGAGACGCTTCCCGGATTTGCTTCCATCGTCCATTCAACCAATTGCGATAATTCGAGCCATTCATGGAATCCGCGCAGCAACAATTCCAGTTGCGCGATGTTAAGCGCCGTAGGCGTACCGCCGCCGAAGTAAATTGTCGACGGAATGATGGCAGGGTCGGCGCGCCGCCCCGACCGGACGCCGCAGCGCGGCCTTCCCAGCCAGCTATCGAGCTCGCGCAGGAGAGCCTCACAAAATCGCAAGGTCTGCGAGCGATCCAGCAAATCTTTGTAAAACGCGCAATACGGACAAATCCGCGCGCAGAAGGGGATGTGAACGTAGATGTGGCGAACTGTATTGCTCTTGAATTGTAGGGCGTCTGTGTCAGACGCCGTGTCTTTGGTGGGCGTTTCATAGAAACGCCCTACAGGGTTCGAGGGTGTTACCCCGCAGTTGTGATTCGCGCGGTTA
>WNGB01003518.1_pt1 | contig 24539 bp, 17 predicted proteins | sample 5400681 | NCBI WGS metagenome assembly WNGB01 (sample SAMN13153367, study PRJNA577476) | soil metagenome | isolation source: 115 cm soil or saprolite under grassland replicate 2 | place: USA:California | collected 2016-06-15
CCGGCGAAGAAACAGACGCTGGCGACGATGGCGAATGAGAGCAGACGCATGATAGATCCCCGCATTGACGACTTCTTCCCCACTCCCACGATAAACGATGAGACCGCGGCGGGCAACGACGAAAAGGAGACGCGCTGCCGCACTGCCGGCAAATTGGGAACACCCGTTGCCTCCCTTCGGCCGTCCGGTTACGATCTTGCTGGTGCCCAAGAGGGTTCGGAACACTTTTTCAAGGGGGGATCAGATGCTCACCGTCTGGGGAGCCAAGCAACGTTTCTGCGATAGCATCAGCCGCCGCAGTTTCCTCAAGATCGGCGCCTTCGGCGCCGGCCTGACGCTCGCCGACATGCTGCGAGCCAGGGCCCAGGCCGACACTCCGGCCGCGGCCAGGTCGTCGCAGAAGGCGGCCATCATGATTTATCTGCCGGGCGGCCCGTCACACATGGACATGTACGACCTCAAGCCCGACGCGCCGATGGAATATCGCGGCGAGTTCCGCCCGATCCAGACCAACGTGCCCGGCGTGCAGATTTGCGAGCACTTCCCGCAGCAGGCCCGCATGTTCGATCGCCTGGCCGTCATTCGCTCGATCGTCTCGGTGGACGAGCACAGCGATTCGCTCGTGATGACCGGCTACAGCGAGAACCAGAACCGCACGGCGCATCATCCCTCATTCGGCTCGGTCATGTCGCGTTTGCGCGGCAGCGCCAGCCAGGACGTGCCGCCGTTCGTCAGTATGCGCGGCATGGCCCCCGGCACCGAGCCCGGCTACCTCGGCGTGGCCCATCGGCCCTTCACGCCCAGCGGCCCCGGCATCGAGAACCTGCGCCTGGCCAACGGCGTCAACACGGGTCGCGTCGATGATCGCCGCAATCTGCTGGCGACCTTCGACAATGCCCGCCGCGACATCGACGCCAGCGGCACCATGACCGGCATGGACACGTTCACCGGCCGCGCATTCGACATGATCGCGTCCGGGGCGGTCCGCCGCGCTCTCGACCTGAGCCGGGAAGATCCGCGCGTGCGCGATCGTTACCACGGTGTCGAGCAGTTTTTGATGGCGCGTCGTCTGGTCGAGGCGGGCGTCGGCTGCGTGACACTGGCGATCGGCGGCTGGGACACGCACGAACGCAACTTCGTCACCCTCCGCCAGCAACTCCCGCAGGTGGATCGCGGAGTGGCGGCGCTCATCAGCGACCTGGTGGACCGCGGCCTCGATCAAGATGTGGTGACGGTGATGTGGGGCGAGTTCGGCCGCACGCCGCGCATCAACGGCGGTGCCGGCCGCGACCACTGGGCGCCGGTCATGTCGGCGATGGTCGCCGGCGGCGGTCTGCGTATGGGCCAGGCGATCGGCTCGTCGAGCGCTCGCGGTGAGTTCCCGAGCAATCGCCGAGTTACCGCCTCGCAGGTGCTCAGCACGCTGTACCGCGCGGTGGGCATCGATCCGTCGCAGACGTTCCCCAACGGCAGCGGCCGGCCGATGTACGTCCTCGACGACCGCGAGCCGATCGCGGAATTACTGTAAGCCGCTCTGGTTCGTAGTCCCGCCTTCAGGCGGTTTCAACAGCAACCGCCTAAAGGCGGGACTACGAACAAACGCCACTTCACCCTTCGCCCGCGTTCGACACGTCCATGCTCGAAGAGATGATCGGTCAGGCTGTCGTCGTCGATCTGCGCAGTCCGTTCGTGTGCCTGGGAACCCTGACGCGGCTTGACACCGAACACCTGGAACTGGCAAACGCCGACTTCCACGATCTGCGCGATACGCAGACGAGTCGAGAGAACTACGTCGCATCGTCGAAGTACACCGGCATCAAGCGGAACCGCAAACGGGTGCTGGTGGCGCGCGGCGAGGTGGTGGCGATCTCGCGCCTCGAAGACGTGGTCGATGAGTAAGTTCCTCTCAATTGCCGGCTCGCCAACCCCCTTTTCCTATCTCTTGAATAGCCATATCCCCGCATCTGGACACCCGACCACGATTCGGAGAAGATGAGCCACTGATATCGCAGCCTGGCCATGACTCACCAACCCGCAGCGCCAGCTTCGGGAGCCGGCCCCCGCAATCTTCCGAGGGAGATGTAGACCGTGCCCATTACCTTGACCTGTACCTGTGGCAAACGCATGGCTGTGCCGGACGAGGCCGTGGGGAAGCGCGTGCGTTGCCCCCACTGTCAGGGCGTGGTGGATGTCCCCGCCGCTGGCACGGCAGCGGTGCCTCCCGCGACGGCGCCCGTTCCCAGACCTGCAGTGGCGCCAGTTCCGCCGGTCAAGCTCCCGGCCGCGCCGGTGGCGTCTCCCAGGCCCCCGGTTACCCCGTCGCCGATCCCTCCCGCTCCGCGTCCCGCCCCCGCACCGATGCCTGTCGTGGTTCCCATTTCCGCCCCGGCGACGACACCCTCCGAGCCTCTCCGCGTCTCGATCAGCGTCCTCCGCGACCCGGCGGGCCTGCTGCGGAAACAAGCGTTCCAGTCGGACATCGACAGCACTGGCCTCCCGCTTATCGACGCGGCTGGCAAAGTCTTCACCGTCCCCGTCGGCAGCCCGGTGCGCTATCTCGGCCGCAATCGGCTTGAGGTACAAGTGAAGGGCCAACCTGACGAGCTGGCAGTCTCCCGCTGGGCCAGTTACCAGGACCGCATGGCGCATGACCTCGTCGAGTTCCTGCAGGGGCGCCGGCCCAGTCTGAACGCGGCGGGCTATCGGCTCCCGAATTGGTTCGCGGTCCTCATCGGGTTTCCCCTGTTTGCCCTGGCCCTGATTCTGCCCAATACCCAGGGCCTCGGTCGGGCCGGATTCATCCTGCTCGCCGCCGTCTTCGGGGCACTGGGCGGCGGGTTGTCGTGGCTCAACTTCGTCGTGTTGCAGAAGGACCGCTGGTTGCTGGGCCTGCGGGTAGGTATCGGGGTGGCCAACAATGTCCTGATCTACGGTCTGGCGATTCTGGTGCTGGTCCTGGCGAAGAGCGCCCCGGCACGGCACGAGCAAGTCCAGTTCGAGCCGCCCGGCGAGGGCTTCCAGGTTGAGTTCCTTGGCAAGCCCGAGTCGGCCGACGCCAACCAGGGAGACATCCGGATTCGCCTGCACAAACAGGAACTCCGCGGCGAACGCACCAGCTTCTTCGTTCACTTCATCGACACCGGCAAAACCGACCTGTCCCAAACCGATTCCGCGCGCCGCCAGAAAATCCCGCTGGAGAAGGATGCCAGCCCGCAAGACTACTTGCATGTCCTGGAAGGTCTGGCTGACGACCTCGTGAAGGCAGACTTTCCCAACGCGGTCAAGCAGCCGCTGGGAGTGCTGGACGGACACCCAACCTACGCCTACGAGGTGAAACTGGCGGACAACGTCGAGGTCAAACGGCACGCCGCCATCGTCCGCCGCACCATTTACTTCTGGACCGTCTCCAGCAGCCGCATGAACGCGGCCCGGCCGCTGCCGGATTTCTTCCTGAAATCGTTCCGGCTGCTCAAGCCGCCGGATCCCTGGGTGGTGGCGGCGAAGGGTGGCGAGCCGCCGGGGCAGGGGAAATCGGTCGGCCTGATCACCTTCCGGGCGCCGACGATGGTGTCCGCTCTCGGCTATCAGCGGGGCGACAACCGCCTCGTCAGTCGCGGCCTTGGCGGCGAAATCAAACTGTGGGATCTGACCGGCCAGCGCGCTCTTCCCGATCCCAAACTGCCAATCGCCGAACTGCGCAACGACGTGTATGGGCTGTCCCCCGATGGCCGCAAAATGGCGGTCGTTGGCAAGGACAAGATGGTCACGGTGGTTGATCTCGACGGCAAGCGCGAGCCGCTCAAGTTGGAACCGTCGCCGGCGCTGACCGAGGGAAACGTCATCCAGCTGGGCGGGCGACTCATCTTCTCGCCCAACGGCGCCTACCTGTGCATCGACCTTGCCCGAGACCAGTCCAACTCGCGGCCCGTCAAAATCTGGAACCTGCTGGAGAACAAGTTGGAGGGCCAAATCGACGGCGGCAAGCTAATTCGGTTCGACCAGATTTTCTTCGCACCCGACGGCCGCAAGCTGGCCACCATCTACGGCGGCGAAGTACAAATCTGGAACTCCACGGGCGAGAAACTGACCGACCTCCCGGTCAAGGTCGGAAGTGGCGACTCCCTGGCCTGGGCGCCCTCCGGCCAGAGGCTGGCTGTCCGCACGGCCGGCAAAGCCCGTATTTTCAACATTGACGATCGGAAAGAGAGCCAGATCAGCCAGTTGTGGGGCGGCTGGCCTATCGTTTACCATCCGAGCGGATCCTGGATCGCCACGCAGGACGACCGCATCGTCAGCTTCTGGAGCGTTGCGCGCGGACAGAAGGTGCAGGAGCTGGAAGTGCGGAACGTCGGTATCCAGCCCATTACGTTCATCGATGATCCCCAGCGCAGCCTGGTCCTGATTTCCAACACGGAGATTCAGGTCTACGACCTGCGCGGGCTGAAGTTGGCGGAGTAATATGGCATCGGCCTGGTCGTTGGTGGTGAACACCAACCCGAAGCGTCAGCGAGGACCGTCCTCGCTGACGCTTCGGGTTGGTCAAGGAAGATCCGCCGAGGTGATTCCGTATCAGAGCGAACGGACAACATCATTCGCCCCTTGGAGGAGAGCATCATGCGGCTAATCCTGTGTCTGTTGGTTGCGGCGTTCCCGGTACTGGGCCTCTCCGTGGTCCAGGCTGGTGAGAAGCCGGGAGACTACCTGACCAAGGACGGCAAACTCAAGGAGCCGATCGAGGTGCGCGAACTGCAGGGCGGCTTCGCGGGCTTCACTGGCACTTTTTACCTGATCGAGCCGGACGGTTCCTGGGGCAGGGGCGCGGTTCCACCCCGGGCCGCCAAGGATCAGAAGTTAGCGCCAAAGGCCCAGGGCAAACTCACCGCGGAGCAACTCGCCGACCTGGCCAAGGAGTTTGCGCGTTACAATCTCGCGAACCTCCCGAATCACGGCAAGCCGGTCGTAAACCCGCAGGTGGTCCGGATCCGCTTCGGGACGAAGGTGTCGGAGTTGCAACCGGCACGCGGCAACTCGACCCCCGAGGAAGACCAGACGATTCGCGCCCGCTACCAGGGCATAGCCCAGGCCGTGAAGTCGCTGTGCAAGGAGTCGAAGAAGTAAGGGAGCCCGCGTGCCCCGTGGCGAGCCGGTCAGCGACCGGCTCGCCTCTGCGTTCCAGGCTGTTAATCGGGAAGATCGCGGAAGATGCGCTCGAAGCGGGGAGCGCAGCGCTGGAAGGTATGCACCAGGGCCGGGTCGAACTGAGCGCCGGCACTGTCCATCATCAACTCCAGGGCAGCCGTGTGCGACAGAGCCGGCTTGTAACTCCGCCGCGAGCGCAGGGCGTCATACACATCACCCACCGCAACCAGGCGAGCAGCCAGCGGGATGTCGTTGTCCGTGAGCCGGTCGGGATAGCCCTTGCCGTCGTGGCGCTCGTGGTGATGCACTGCTATGTCGATCGCCATTTGCAAGAACGCCTTGGCCGAACTGTGCTGCTTCGCAACGGCTCTCAGGGTATCGCCGCCGATCACAGTGTGTGTCTGCATGATGAGCCGTTCCTCGCGATCCAGTTTGCCCGGCTTGCGAAGGATGTGGTCGGGCAGGCCGACCTTGCCAATGTCGTGCAGCGGCGCACAGCTCACCAACAACTCGATGAAGTTCGCGTCGATGTGGGCGGAGAACGCCGGCGAGTTACTGGCCTCTTCCGCCAGGGTGCGGCAATACATCTGCAGCCGCTGCAGGTGAGCGCCGGTCTCGCCGTCGCGACACTCCACGACCTTCGCCAGGGCCAGCACCAGGGCGCTGCGCGTGTGGATCAGGTCCGTGCTGCGGGCTGTCAGGTTTCGCTCCAACTCCTGGTTGATCGCCACCAGCTCACGGTTGAGCCGCGCAGAACGGTCCTGGGCATCCTTGAGACGGAGGGCCGCCTTGATCCGACCCCGGAGCTGCACGCGCGTGAGTGGCTTGGTGAGGTAATCGTCCAGGACCGCCAGCTGCAGCTGGGCCATCTCGTCGGCCGTGACTCGCCCGGACAGCATGATGATCTTCAGGTGCGGGCAGGGCGGAGTCTGCCGCAAGCGCATGCAGACCTCCTTGCCGTTCATCTCCGGCATGTCAACGTCGAGCAACACCAGGTCATAGGGCTTCTCCTGGATGGCTTGCAGGGCCAGCAAGCCGTTGGCGGCCTCATCGCACGACATCTCCTCGGAGTCCAGCGAGTAGCGGCAGAATTTGCGGACGCCCGCCTCGTCGTCCACGATCAGGATGCGATGCCCGCGCGCGCCTGAGGATCGAGGATCGAGGATCGAGGATCGAGGAACTGTGTCTTTCGATCCTCGATCCTCGATCTTCGATCTTCGATCTTCGGAGACCGGCAGCGCGAGGTGTTCGTACAGTTCAGGTTTGAGGAACGGGAGCAGGGCCCGCATCACGGCCTGGGCGCCGGAGTAGCGGTCGTCCGGGTTGACTGCCATCAGCCGGGTGATGACGGCATCGAGTTCGGCCGGCACGTCCGGCCGCAGGGCGCGAGCCGAGGGCGGCGGTTGGTTCATGCGGAAGGCGAAATCCTGGGCCGGAGTGCCCTGAGCCATGAACGGTCGGCGCCCGGTCAGGCACCAGAACAGGGTGCCGCCGAGGCTGTACAAATCGGCACGGCCGGTGACGGTGCTCGGGGCTGTCGCCTGTTCGGGGGCCATGTAGGCCACCGTGCCGAGCATGGTGCCGGCATCGGTCATCGTGTGGCGGAAATGACGGGCCAGCCCGAAGTCGAGGAGCTTGGCACGCCCATCCTCCGTGGCCTGAATGTTCGATGGCTTGATATCGCGATGGACCAGATCGTGCTTGTGCGCCTCGGCCAGGGCGGAGGCAACCTGATACATCAGGTCACAGGCTTTAATTACCGAGAGCGGCCCCTGGGCCTTGATGCAGGCTTCGAGATCCTGGCCGGGGACGTACTCCATCACGAAGTAGCGGAGATCCGGAGCATCCGGGTCGGGGCCGGGGACTTTCCCCGAGTCGATGGCGGCGACGATGTTGGGATGCTGCAACTGGGCGACGACGCGCATCTCGGCGAAGAAGCGCTGCAGCGGCGTGGGATCTTCGCCGAGGGGCTGGTTGAGTGTTTTGATGGCCACTTGCCGGCGCAGCTCGACGTGTTCGGCCCGGTAGATGATGCTCATGCCGCCGGCGCCGAGGCGGTCGAGGACGCGATAGTTGCCCAGGATCAGGCCAAAGATCTTGCCGGCGGTGATGCGGCTCGCCTGGTACTCGGTCAGCAATTTGCGCTTGACCAGGCCAGCGAGCAGTCCTTGGGTGTCGGCGGAGCGTTTGAGTTCCGCCTGCTCTGCGGTGGGCAGCAGAGTCCATTGCTCGGGGAGAATGATCGAGGTGTTGAGCAACTCCCACAAGAGTGTCTGAACGGGTGAGAGCTCGGCCGTGTCGGGCTCATCACGGCGCGCGCTGGGAGCGACGTTGCAAGGCGCGGTAATGTTCATGCAGTCTCCGTGACCCAGGTCGTTGCGGCGTGCGAGTCGCTGCTGTGGTGTGGCCCGGCAGCAGAGTTCTGGGGAACCCGGCATTGCTGGCAGTGGTGGGAATAGGGTTCCACTCTGGCTGGTCTTCGGTTGCCCGGTATCGCGGGCAGGGATCCAGCCAGGGCGACTCGCCGATCCCGCACAAGTTTAGGACATGGAATCGAGTCGCGCCGCCGGAGCCGCGAGTTTTCTTTGGAGACTGGAATTGAGGCCAAAAGAGAGATGTCAGCAGTCGGAGCCCGAGCGCCAGCGAGGGAGTCTGCTACTCCCCTCGCTGGCGCTCGGGCTCTGACTGCTGACCTGCGACCTTTGATTGGGTTCAACGACTGCCGGACCTTGGAGCGATGGCCGTCAACTCACTGTGGCCGCCGCGAACCAAGGGCAGAGCGATGGTCAGTTCGCGACCTTCCCGCAGCACGCGCACCTCACCCGCCCCAACGGACACGATCATGTCCCCGGGCTGAAGATTGGCGCCGGCGGCAACAATCCGATCCGCTTCCGCAACGGCGGCCTGTGCGCTCCCGGTCTTCCCGGCGGGCGGCTGCTTGTTGTCCTGCAGAGCGATGTCCGCTCCCGAGACCTTGAGCGAGGCGAGGTGGGTCTTGAGGACGCGCTTGACCGTCTCGGAGCTGATGGCGAAGGCGATCCCCTGGGCGTCCTCACGCAGCGCGACGTTGATGCCGATCACGCCGCCGTTGATATTTACGAGCGGCCCGCCGGAGTTGCCCGGGTTGATGTTCGCGCTGGTCTGGATAAGGCCCGTCAGCGTGTAGCCATTGGGCATGTTGATCTTGCGGCCCTGGGCGCTCACGATGCCCTTGGAAACGGTATAGTGGTAGCCGAGAGGATGGCCGATGGCGATGACATCCTCGCCGTCATAGAGGTTGGTCGAGGGGGCGAGCGGTTGGGCAGGCAGTTCGCGTTTTGTGTTGACCCGGAGGATCGCGAGGTCCGTTTCCGGATCGGCCAGCACCACCTGGGCGGTGAACTCGGTGCCGTCGAGGAGACAAACGACTGTGCGGGTGCTGCCCGCAATGACGTGGCGATTGGTGACGATGTAGCCGCGCTGATCGACGATCAGGCCGCTGCCTGTCATGTCGCGCGTGCGGCCACTGGAGGCGGGCATCGTCACCTTGATGGCGACGACGCTGGGCTTGACTTTTTTCACGGCCTTGACGGTGGCATTCTCACGCAGGTCGGGCGCGTTCTCTGTTGCGGCCCCGCGACTGACGACAAGCGACACAGCGAGCAGCGCCGCTGCGAAACGTGACGGGAAACGATCCATGAAAATCATCCTTTCGGCAGCCTGGCGGCCTCCAAAGGGTGACAAGGTGACAGGGTGACCAGGTGACCAGGTGACCAGAGGTTGTTCCCGTTCACCTTGTCACCTTGTCACCTGGTCACCTGGTCACCTGGTCACCTCCCGGAGGTCCATAGCTTTCCGCCCCCGCCTCGCGACGGGTTTAGCATTTATCGGGGTGATGTTTGTTCCGTGTGGGGAGGGTTCCCTCTGCACAAAGAGTAGCACGCGGAAAAAGCGAATGGGCCGGTTATGACGATTTTTTCAGACAGGACTTTTCGCCGGTTCTCGTCTCGCCATAAAAGGTTCCGGCCAGGCGCGAATTGCCGGCTGTCAGAGTCGGAGGAAACCCTTTCCCCTCAAAGGAGAGGGGGAGGAAGCGAAGAACCCCTCCCCCCAACCCCCTCCCCGCAACGGAGAGGGGGAGAAGAAGAGATACTGCTTGGCTTGCTCCCCCTCTCCTGGCAGGGGAGGGGGTAGGGGGGAGGGGTTTCGCTTCGACCTCAGAAGCGCCAGCGGAACTCGGTGCGGTAGATCTGGTCGGCGAAGTGTTGGTCGGTGACGGCGAACGACGTGGCAAAGCCAATGTCGATCTTGTCGCAAACGACCAGGCGCAGGCCGGCGCCGACATAGAGATAGCCATCATCGCCGGCCTTCTGGAATGAGCCGAAGACCGGATCGGTGTAGGCCCCGTGCTGGAACGAGTAGCCGTTGAGTTCCAGCGTCCCCAGAAGCGGCACATCGGGGAGAATGCGGCAAAGCACCTGGTTGAGACTGAAATTGTAGCGCAGGATGGCACCGGAGTAACTCGGATCGCCGCCGAGCGGGATCCACTCGCCGACCTGCGCCTGCAGGAATGTGTCCTCGCACACCCGCAGGCCGAAGATCAACGATGGCTCCAGGGACATGTGTCCGTTACCTGTCCCCTTGAAGAAGTTGCCGACCGGGATGTAAGTGCGCATCTGGAAGGAGACCTGCAGCAGTTCGCAGTCGAGCATCAAGGTCTTGATGCCGAGATTCATATCACCGAAGCCGGCCGCGTGCGGCACCACGTCAGGGTCGATCGAGCGATAAGGCGTTTCGACAAAAACGCCTACGCGGCCCGTCGCCGCTTCGGTGTACAGGCTGATGTCGTTGTAATTCAGGCGATTCTCGGCGATGGCCGGTGGAGGGGGCTTGGGGCCTTTGCCGCTGCCGTCGGCCCTGGCCCAGAAGAACTCGGCTCGGTCGGGCAGGATCAGGTTGACGCCCGCGTCGTAGCGAAGGCGCATTTGCGTTACCGGCCGGGCCGCATCGGTGAAGAAGGCCGCGTCGGCAACAGGCAGCCAGCGCGGGTCGTAGCACGGATCGGGGCAGCAAAAGCACTGGTACAGTTCGCACAGGAAGCGGCCGACGACGCCTTCATGGCAACAGGGACTGCATGCCTCGCGTCCCGGCACACACTTGCCGCCACCGCCGCAGTTGCAACCGCTGAATAGCCTGCCGGCTGGACTTGGCAAATTCCCGCAGCTGGCACACCCTGCCTGGATCACCTCGGTGGGGTCAGCCTGTGCCGTCGGCGAAGGGGGGAGCGGTGTGCTGGGGGGACTCGGTAAGTTCGCCGGCGTTGCGCGGGGAGAAGATCGGTCATCGAAGGTAAGTCGCGCGGGTGCCTGCGCCGGAGCGAGCGGTGCGGTCAACAGTAGCACCAGGCAAACCGCCCCCAAGGGCTGCCGGGCGTGGTGCCCGGAGGATCGGAAGCAAGTCATGCCCATGCTCCTGTAGTCAGACCTGTGGCGACCCTTTCGACGAGTTCACCTCTCCGTCATAGATGCAATGCCGCGCTCGGCCGCCGCTGGACGTGAAGACGTGTGGTGGATTTATCGGCATGAGGAAGGCCGGAACTGTGACAATTCCTGGTGGAGAGGCGTTTTTCGGGGCCGGCGCCAGCGCACAGGCCATATTCCCGGCATAAACCCCGCACTCCAAAGCCAGCGCAATCGTCAAATCCCGCAGATCCCTCAAGCGCAAAGCGATCGATCGCCGATGCAAGGAACACACTTCTTACGCAGGGCGAGGATCAAATCATGCTCAGCTGGAAATCTCTCCTGATCGGCCTGGCGGGCATTGCGTGCCTGGCCGACCGTGCCCCGGCGCAAGTGCCTGTCCCCGGAGCGGCGCCCACCCCGCCCGTACCGGGGGCCGCGCCAGCTGCCGGGGGCGCAGCCACCCCTGCGGCGCCGCAGGTGCCGACCATCTGGAACAAACTCGGCATCACCAAGGAAGGTTGCAAGGCCTGTCGCGAGAGGTGTTGCAAGTCGCCGCTGGGCCAGCTCCTCAACGGCATCACCAAACCGTTGACTCTGATGAGCGGCGGGCTGATCGGCCCGCTCTGTCCGCCGGGGCCGACGCCGGAGGATCTGGCCAAGTTGCTCTCACCCGACTCGAACGCCTCGCCCGCGGAGAAGGCGGCGGCGGCGATCAAGGCAGATGAGGCCGGCGCCGCTGCCCGCAAATCCGCCATTCGCTATCTCGGTACTGTCGATTGTCATTATTTTCCCGAGGCGGAAGGGGCGCTGATCTCTGGCCTGCGCGCCGATCGCAACGAGTGCGTGCGTCTGGAGGCGGCGCTGGCGCTGGGGAAAGGATGCTGCTGCACGAAGAAAACGATGGAAGCGCTCGCGGTCTCTGCCAACGGCAGCGAGGACGGCAAGAACCCGTCGGAGACGTCGGAGCGCGTCAAGGCGGCCGCGATGATGGCCCTTGTGCATTGCCTGAGCAACGTGAAGGGCGGCGCCGAACCGCCGCTGCCGCCTGAACGGCCGCCGGAAGGCCCCACGCCCCCGGAAGGGCCGGCAACTGCGCGAAGTGGAAGTTACGACATCCAGCTTGCCGCTTATCAGGCGCGCCTCTTACAGAGCCAGAGTTCCAACCAGCTGACGATCGACGCAGGTCGATTGCTGGCGGAGAACGTCGGCGTGGGTTCGCAACGGCCGACGCCGACGGGACGGCGGAACCTGTTCCAGTTGATCGCGAACGCCACCACGCCGCGTGTCGTTGAGGAAGAAATCTCGTTCGAGGAGGCTGCCCTGAGCGTGCCGGCGCCGCGTCCTGCGGGTCTCGACTTCGCTCCGCCCGCAGCGCTTCCGGGAGGAATCAAGGCCCAACCGCTGCCGCAGCGCTAACCGCTCGCGGGCTATCGATCCGGGTCAATTCCAGACCCCGAGCAGGTCGCGTTCGAGGAGAGACGGTCGCACGACGGCCTGGGCCAGTTCAAAGGCCCGCTGGTAGACCCACTGTTGCCACAGCCACTGTTCTTGACAGTGGCCGGGGATGGCGGCAGTGGGGGCGATCAAGAAGCCGCCGGGGGTGATGCCGGGGGCCGGCGGCTGTGGCAGGCGGACGGACTCGGGCTCGGCCGAGAAACGCAGGCTGCGCATGACGAAATCCTCTGTTCGCGTTCAGCGGTAGCACCGGGGCACTGAAAAACCCCTTTCCTCTCCCTATCGTCTACCCGCATTCCCGGTGCCAACCAATTTGCGTACGCGGTGGCCCTCTCCCCCGGGCGGGCGCCGCGCACGTCGGCAAGCTCGGTAAAATCAGAAGGGCAGAGTACGGAGTACGAAGTACCGAGGACCGCGATCCCGTGAGACCCGCCGCCCGTTGTGGCACGGTCTCCTGACCGTGCCACAACGATGTCCTCGGTACTCCGTACTCTGCCTTCTGAAGCCTTCTCTGCTATAACTACTCTGCCCTTCGGGACTGCCTCGCGGCGGCAACCGGGCTCTTTCAGGCGAGAAGGCGAGATACCATGTCCGTGATGCAATGTGCCTGTCCGAAATGCCAGATGCAGTTACAACTCGCGCAAGCGCTGCCCGCGCGCGTGAAATGTCCGGGGTGTCAGACGGTGTTCACGGTCGGTGGTCCCGCGCCAGTTGACGGGATCCGCCGCGGTGCCCCGACGGCCCCGGCGCCGGAAGAAGACTCCCCGGCTGCCGACGACGGCGGCGTCCTCCTCCGGCGGCCCGCGCGCCGACAGAAGAGCGCCATGCCGTGGGTCTTCGCGATCGGTGGCGTGCTGGCGGCGGGCGGCTGTGTCCTCGTCTTTCTGCTCCTACGAGATCGCAAGCCGGAGGAACCGCCGCCGGTGACCGTTCCCAAGGCCATTCCGCTCGACCCCAAACAGGTCAAGATCAACGACGCCATTGCCCGCGGCAAGCAGTACCTTCGGGCGCAACTCCTCCAAAAGGACAACCACGACTATTACGTGACCGATCAGGGGGCCGGCTCGCAGGTTGGCGTCATCGCGCTGGCGGGGCTGACCCTGCTGGAGTGCGGCGAGTCGCCGAAAGATGAAGCGGTCCAGAAAGCCCTGGAACGTGTGCGCGGCTCCGCCTCGCGCCTCCGCTTCACTTACTCCCTGGCCCTGTGCATCCTTTTCCTCGATCGCCTCACGCAGACGACGAAGGATGCCCACGGCGATGCCCACTCGGAAGATCGCAAATTGATCCGGCAGTTCGCGGTGCAGCTGATGGCCTCGCAGGACGAGAACGGCGGTTGGGGTTATTACTCCGATATCCTGCCGCCCGACGAGCACGAGCGGTTCCTCAAGATGATCAACGCCGGTCAACCGCTCCCGCCGAAGAATCAAAAGTGGATCGATAACTCCATCAACCAGTTCGTGACCCTGGCGCTGTGGGCGGCCCGGAATCACCAGATCAAGTCCGACGGCGCCCTCAAAAAGACCGAGAATTTGTATCGCGAGACTCAGCAGAAGGACGGCCGCTGGGGCTACCGCGGCAAGTCGAGCCCCACCCTGCCCGACGCGACCACCTGTGCCGGCCTGATCGGGCTGGCGATCGGTCACGGCGTTGACCTGGACGCCAAGGCCCACAAGGCCCCGACCGACATCAAGAAGGATCCCGCGGTCGTGAAGGGCCTGGAGTTTGTGAGCAAGGCGATGGTGAGCCCGCGCCTGAACAATACCGATCTCCAGAAGCAGGAAGAGTACGCCGCCGCCATGCGCGATCTGCACCGCAAGTTCCATGAAGGCTCAGATGCGGACCGCAAAGCCTCATGGTTCGTGATCACGGACAAGTCGCTGGAGGCTTTGCGCAAGGAAAAGGTGCCGGCGGCGGTCTTGCGGAAACTCCACCAGCTGAAATACAAGGCATTTCGGACCGAAAAAGACTTCACCCAGGAAGTTGCAAAGGTTCTCACCAAGGCCGAACTGGAAGGTATCCAGAAGCTCATGGTCGAGCATGCCCCAATGACGATCATCGATGCCCTCGATGAGATCGACCGGTATGGGCCGACCCGGCTGCGCGGCACCTATTTCGGCGCTGAAGCCTGGGGCGACCTGTATTTCCTCTGGTCGGTCGAGCGGGTCGGGGTGCTCTACGACCTGACGAAGATCGGCGACAAGGACTGGTACAGCTGGGGAGTGGACATCATTCTCAAGCACCAGCGCCCCGATGGCAGCTGGGAGGACCGCTTTCCCGGACTGTGCGATACCTGTTTTGCTCTGCTGTTTCTGAAGCAGGCGAATCTTGCCAAGGATCTGACCGACAAGCTACAGCGCGCACGGCGCAACCTCGTCATCGGCGCCGCCCCGCCCCCACGGCAGCCCGCGCCGCCCGCCGGCCGGCGCGAGGCGTGAGTCGCTTCATCCAGAAAACCCTTATAAGGGGGGAAAACTCCCTGAAGCTCGCGCATGGCCAGTTGCGGCGAATGTCCTTGACAGAACGGCAGTTCCGCGTCATCATCGTAAATGCTCGGCCATGCCCCAACCATTGCCGTTGCCGGAACCAACCCTAGAATTATCCTTTTCCAGCCCGAAACGCCAGCCAACAGAGGAGTCCGCATGAGCACTGCCGCGGTACGCGACCTGCCCCGTACCCCCGATACGCTCGAGCAGCCCGTCGAGACCAAGTTCCAGTATCCCGGGATCCCGACCACCTGTGACGGCGCCGAGGCCGTCGTCCACGTCGAGATCCATATCACCCAGGCTGCGGGCGCCTATCCGATCACCAGTTCGACGACGATGGGGGGCGGCTACAACGCGGCCGTGATGAACGGCGTCAAGAACCTCTGGGGCGATCCCCTGATGTTTTTTGAACCCGAGTCCGAGCACAGCGCCGCCACCGTCTGCGAAGGCTTCGCCGTCGCCGGCGGCCGAGTCACCAACTTCACCTCGGGGCAGGGCCTCGTGCTGATGAAGGAGGTGCTCTACACCATCGCCGGCAAGCGCCTGCCGGTCCTGATGAACATTGGCGCCCGCGCCCTGACCAGCCAGGGCCTGAACGTCCACGCCGGCCACGATGATCTGATGTCGGTCGCCGACTGCGGCTGGGGGATGATCTTCGGCCGCAACGCCCAGGAGGCCGGCGACCTGTGCCTCATCTGCCGCCGCGCTGCCGAGGCCAGCAAGACGCCCTTCTTCAACGTGCAGGACGGCTTCCTCACCACGCACACGGTCGAAACCGTCCGCCTGCTCGAACCCGAGTTCATGAAGGAGTACGTCGGCTCGCCGAAAGAGAAGCTCATCAACCTGATGGACCCCGCGAACCCGGTGATGTCCGGCGTGGTGCAGAATCAGGACTCCTACATGAAGGGCAAGATTGCCCAGCGCTGGTACTACGACCAGGTCGAGGACATCATCAAGGACTGTTTCGAGGAGTTTTATCGCAAAACCGGCCGCAAGTACGATTTCCTCGAAGCCTATCGCTGTGACGATGCCGAGTACGTCATCATCGGCATGGGCTCGTACATGGAGACGGCGAAGGCGACGGTGGACTACCTGCGCGAGCAGGGCGTCGCCGCGGGTTGCATCACGCAGTTCGTCTTCCGGCCGTTCCCGGCGCGCCAGGTTGTCGAGGCCCTCAAGAATTGCAAGGCGTTCACGGTCTACGAGCGCATGGACGACCCACTCTCGACGACGGGCAACCACCTCACGCGCGAGATCAAGGCGGCGTTCTGCGACGCGATGAACGGTCAGAATGGCCAGGAGCGGATCGACCAGATTCCGCGGATTTATCACTGCGCGGCGGGCCTCGGCAGCCGCGACGTGCGGCCTGGCGACGTGATCGCGACCTTCCACAACATGATCCACGACGGCCCGCACTTCTTCTGCGTCGGCATCGACCACGCGCTGGCGCTGAAGCGAGCCGAAGACCCCGACCTGCGGCCGACGGGCGGCTTCTCGATGCGCGGCCACTCCGTCGGCGGGTTCGGTTCGGTGACGACGAACAAGATCATCGCGACCATCGCCGGCAACGTCTTTGGCAAGGACGTGCAGGCGTATCCCAAGTACGGCTCGGAGAAAAAAGGTCTGCCGACTACCTATTATCTGACCATCGCCGATGCCCACATCATGATGCACAGCGAACTGGAGCACGTTGACTTGCTGTGCATCAACGACCCGACTGCCATCCTGAGCGGCGGGACGATGGAGGGGCTGGTGCCCGGCGGCGCGATCTTCATGCAGTCGCCGTATGCCGACCCCTTCGAGGTGTGGAAGCGCATCCCGCCGCACGTGCAGCGGATGATCCGCACCAAGGAGGCCAGCGTCTACTACACGGACATGGTGCATATCGCGCGCGAGGTGGCGACGCGGGCCGACCTGCAGATGCGTATGCAGGGCATCGTGCTGCTCGGCGCCTTCCTGCGGCTGACGCCCTACGCGCGCGACGCGAACATGTCCGACGAGCAGGTCTTCGCCGGCGTCGAGAAGGCGCTGCGGAAATACTTCGGCAAGCAGGGCGAGCGCGTCGTGGCGGACAACCTGACGTGCGTCAAGCGCGGCTACAACGAAATGCGGCAGATCCCGCGCGACATTATTATGGCGTAACCCTCAAGAAAATCCGAAACTCGAAATCCGAAATCCGAAACAAATCCGAATACCAAAACAAGAAAACGCAAACAGGCACAATTTCGGATTTTCTTCCTTCGGATTTGTTTCGGATTTCGAGTTTCGGATTTCGGATTTTCCTCCCAGGAGTTTTCATGCAGACCAACGGCCACACCAAGCCGCCGTCGATGAACGAGGCCCACGAACGCGACCCCTTCAATAACAACAGTTACGGCACCCTCGTCGATAGCGGCTATAAACTCGTCAGCCTGCCCGTGCTCGACGTCGTCGATTTCAACGAGCGCATTATTCGCGGTTACGAGGAGGGCTACGGCGAGAAGGAACTGCCCGCCGACCTGTCGCTAGCGCGCTCGCTGGTCCCCGCCGGCACCGCGACGCTGCGCGACTTCAGCAACATCGCCCCGGAAATCCCCCTGTTCATTCCCGAGAACTGCACCGGCTGCATGGAGTGCGTCACCGAGTGCCCCGACACCGCCATCCTCGGCAAGGTCATCTCCGAGCCCGAACTCGAAGAGAGGCTCAAGACCATCCCCGATGAGGGCGATCGGGAGATGTTCCGCAAGCAGTGGGCGAAGACGAAGAAGTATTACGAAGCCCCCCAGAAGAAGGGCATGCCAGGCGGGATGTTCAACATCATCATCGACCCGAGCAAGTGCAAGGGCTGCGCCGAGTGCGTCACCGTCTGCGCCGAGGACGAGGCGCTCAAAATGATCCCGAAAACCGACGAGGTGATGCGCGACTCCCGCAAGAGCCATCGCTTCTTCAAGAACTTCGGCCCGAGCAACAAGAAGTACCTCAACGACACCCTGCTGATCGACATGATGCTCAAGGAAGAGACGCACATCTACGTCGGCGGGGCAGGCTCGTGCGCCGGCTGCGGCGAGGGGACGGCCCTGCGCATGATGTGTTCCGCGACCGGCTCGAAGTACGGCGATCAGTGGGGCCTCGTCGCCGCGACGGGGTGCAATACTGTTTACACCTCAACCTATCCGTATAATCCGTATCTGGTGCCGTGGACCAACTCGCTGTTCGAGAACGCCCCGGCGGATGCGATCGGCGTACGGATGCGCTGGGACCAGATGGGCTGGCAGGGCAAGCCGATCTGGTGCATCGGCGGCGACGGCGCCATGTTCGACATCGGCTTTCAGGCGCTGTCGCGCCTGTTCGCCAGCGGTATGAATATCAAGGTGTTCGTGCTCGACACGCAGGTCTACTCGAACACCGGTGGCCAGGCATCGACGAGCACCTTCACCGGCCAGAACACGAAGATGAGCGTCCACGGCAAGACGGTAGCCGGCAAGCAGGAACGCCGTAAGGAGATCGCACAAATCGCGATCATGCACCCGCGCACCTTCGTCGCCCAGACGACAGCCGCCCACATCAACCACTTCTACAAGGCGGTGCTGGGGGCGCTGGAGTTCGATGGCCCGGCGATTGTCAGTTGCTACACGACCTGCCAGCCGGAGCACGGCGTCGCGGACAACATGGCCGGCGATCAGGCACGGCTCGCGGTCGATAGCCGTGCGTTCCCGCTGCTGATTTTCGATCCCCGCAAGGGCAAGACGCTCAAGGAACGGCTGTCGCTGCAGGGCAACCCGAACGCCAAGGAGGACTGGTGCGTCAATCCGAAGACGAAGGAAGTGGTGAACTTCATCGACTTCGCGCGGAGTGAAGGCCGTTTCTCGAAGCATTTCGACAAGGACGGCAACCCGTCGCCGACGTTGGTCTGGGCGAACGAGGAGCGCCTGGAGAACTGGCATTTGCTGCAGGAGTTGGCGGGCCTCCGCTGACACTTTTCCCCGCTTGCGGGTTAGCAGTGTGGAGATTGCTAACCCGCAAGCGGGAGAACCGTGGTGGACCATGAGTGACCCACGCGCCACCCACACCTACACGCAGGGCGGGCTGAATACCGCCCTCGAATTTCTGAAGCGCACACGCTCGGAGTTGCGCGAGTTGCGGAAGGTCCGTGTCTGGAAGGACCGGTTGCAGATCATCGACATCAACAACGACCGTTTCGAGATCCACGGCCTGGGCTACGGCGACGCGGACCTCGTGCCGATCCTGGACAACCTCAACACCAACTTCAATCCCCGGACCATCCACGACGCGACCGACCTGGAATACAAGGAGTTCCTGACGGGCCGCCGCCGCGCCTGGGCCGAGGATCGGGTCATGTAGGCGTGGCCGAACCTCGCTCCGTAGTGCCGGCGATGCTTGTCGTCGCCGTCTTCAGTCGCCATCCCGAAGCCCTCGGCTGGGCCCGGGACCGCCTCCGGAACGTGTTTGGCCCCGTGAGCCTCGCCAGCGAGCCGTTCGACTTTCACCAAACCGACTACTACCAGGCCACGATGGGCGCCGACCTCAAGAAGCAGTTTTTCGCCTTCGAGGAACTGGTTGCTCCTGAAAGCCTGGCGCCGGCCAAACTTGACACCAACGCCCTCGAAGCTGAATTGGCGGCGCTGGGAGTGTATCCGGAACCACGGCCGCTCAATCTCGATCCCGGGCTGCTCACCCTCGGCAAATTCATGCTCGCTACCACGAAAGACCAGGCGCACCGGATTTACCTTCGCGATGGTATCTACGCGGAGGTGACGCTGCGTTTCCAGGCGGGCACCTGGGAGCCGTGGCCGTGGACTTATGCCGATTATCGCGAGCCCACCGTTCGTGCCTTTCTCAAGGAGGTACGCGATCTGTATAAGCACAGGCTCGCCGAATGGAAGGCTGATGCCACTGATTGAGGTGCACGAATTGCGTTTGAGAAGGAAAGGCGAAAGCAGGCAGGGCGCTCAACCCTTCCTGGACGACGCCAAGCGCCCGCGCGTTACCGTGAGCAGGTATGTCCGCCCGGAGGAGGGTTGCCGCGTAACTCGCCTCTTGCCCTGGCGGTTTGGGGAGAGTAGGATCATAGCCTCTTGCGCGAAAGCAAAAGGAGGCGTCGGCTCCGGCGACCTGGGTGCCTGACGAGGGGTGTTGTGCCGAAACCGACGCCATCGAGGAGGGCATTCGCGGTCAAGGTTGGCGTTCACTCGCACCGCAGAGACATTCTACGCGGCGACCCCCGAGGCAAGGGGGAAGCGAAAAAGGAATCGCCGACTTTGGGCTGCCTGGATGGGGAGTTATTCCGCCGGGAAGGGGCAGGACGGCGAGGTTGACGGCGCCGTCGGCGGGATGGAGGCGAGCATGGCAAAGGAGTCCGGCGCCTGGCTCTTCAAGGAGGAGCCGGAACACTACAGTTTCGCTGACCTGCAGCGCGACGGCGGCACCCTCTGGACCGGCGTGACGAACAACCTCGCCCTGCAAAACCTGCGCAAGGTGAAGAAGGGCGATCGGGTGCTATACTACCACACGGGGAAGGAAAAAGCGGTTGTCGGGGAAATGCGGGTTGTGAGCGACCCTGTCCCTGATCCCGAGGATGGGAGTTCTCGCCGCGTGGCCGTGCGGGTCGAGCCGGTGCGGCGGTTGCTCGCCCCCGTGACTCTGGCACAGATCAAGGAAGACCCGGATTTGGCGGACTGGGAGTTGGTGCGACTTCCCAGGCTATCCGTGGTGCCGGTCAATCGTGTACAATGGGACAGAGTTGAAGAGTTGAGCCGTGGGCAGGCGTGAGGGCGGGCGTCCCCCTATTCGACGTCGCCGGTCTGCCTATAATTTGTTCAGTGCCAGGGAGGGCCGTTTCACGAGATTCCAAGGGGAGGAGCCTTTCCCAATCGAGCCAAACATCCCCCTTTCCCGTCCAACGGAAGCGGGGCCAACACCGCGCAATGACAGGACGATGCTGCGGCAGGCCCGATTCGCCCAGCCCAGGGTGGGTTTCCTCCCTCGTTTCCGACGAGGCTTTTTATGCCACGGCAAAGTGCCGAACCCGGAGTCAATGGTAGATCGATCCGTCAGCGCCCTTCCGACCGCTTGCTCGCCGAACTCCACGACGCCAGTCTGGTCACCCTCGTCTCGCACGTCAACCCGGATCCCGACAGCGTCGGCAGTATGCTGGGGGTGGCCCACCTGGTCGAGGCCTGCCTCGGCAAGCCGACGCGCCTGACCCAGGACGGCCCGATCACGCGCGCCGAGAACCGAGCCCTCGTCGAGTTGCTGGACATCGAACTGATGCCGATCGATCAGATCGTGTGGCAGGAGAACGAGGCGATCGTCATGGTGGACAGCCAGCCGAACACGGGCAGGCACACCTTCGACCGGTGTATCCCGATCACCGCGGTCCTCGATCACCATCAGACGCCCGGCGACCTCGACGGCATTCCGTTCACCGACATTCGCGAGGGCCTCGGCGCCACCTGTTCGGTCGTCACGGGCTATTTGATGGAGCAAGAACTGGCGATTCCCCCGCGCGTGGCGACGGCCCTGTCCTACGGCATCGAGACCGAACTGAGTGGTTATCCGCGCGAGGCGAGCGCCCTCGACGATAGCGCCCTCTATTTCCTTTACCCATTGACCGATAAGGACTTGCTGGCCCGTATCCGCAACGCCCCGTTGCCGCAGAACTACTACGAGTGCATCCTGCAGGCGCTGCAAAGTTCGTTCATCTATGGACGGTTGATCATCAGCTGGGTGAACGAAATGGAGCAGCCGGAACTGGCGGCTCAGGTGGTTGACTTCCTGAGTCGCTTCGAGGAGATCGACTGGGCGGTGTGTGCGGGTGTATATCAGGACAAGTTGATTCTCTCGGTGCGGACGTCGGTGCCTCAAGGTCATGCCGGGGAGATGCTGCGCCAGGTGGTCGGCAAGATGGGGCGCGCGGGTGGGCACGATCGTCGCGCCGGCGGTTTCATTAATTTGCCGAGCCTGTCCGCCAGCGCCGTCGAGCAAACGCAGGCAGAGTTGCGCCGCCGCTTGCTCAAGGCTCTGCACATCGAGGAGTGCCGCGGCCAGCGCCTCGTCTCACGCAAGGAAATGTTGCAAAACCTCCAGGCGTAAGAGCGAGTGGAGAAGACCGCCGGGATAAACCCGGCGGCTCGTCGTAACATCAACGAGCGGCGGGGTTTATCCCCGCCGTCTTCCAAGTGCCTGCTCTGCCAGGGCGCGCTCCTTTTGCGTTCGCGGAACGTCACTTGCATACAACACCTCCACAGCCTTCATTAAGCGGAAGGCTTCAGAGGTGTTCCGCTCAACGCGGCACGCGGAAAACTCTACCCTGTGGCCAGAGATTAAATCAGCCGCCGCAATCGAAACCTCACCAGTGTGTCGGGGTTAAACACCCCATTACCGCAACGCCGCATACCCTCCCAACAGGAACAAGCCCGAGGAAATGGGTTTCCCAGAGAACATCGCGGAGAAGCCGGCCACCGCTGCAACGCCGCTCGCCGCCAGGGGTAGGATGCTCGCGACTTTTCCGCTAACAAGGGGGCACCAAACATGATTCGATTTTCTCGACGAGCTGCCCAGCGGGGTTCTCGGACGAGAACCGCGCCGCCGGGATCTCCCCACCGCAGCCGAAAAGCAAGTTGGGTGGGCCTGATCGCGGCTTCGGTTCTCTCGCTCGGAGGCATTCTCTTCACGCAAGGCACAGCGGACGAGGTGTCCGCCCAGACGCCGGGCAAGACCGAGGCCAAGGCCGGCGCCAAGAAGAGCGCAACTCCGGTACAGAAACTCGGTAAGGTTCCCGGCGCCGGCACGAAGATGGACGCCGCCGCTCTGGCCCGCGCCATCGATCAGGAAGTCACTCAGCGGCTCGCGTCCGAGGGGATCAAGGCCTCCGCGCTGGCCGACGACGCCGAGTTCCTCCGCCGCGTTTACCTCGATCTGGTCGGCATCATTCCGCCGGTCGAGAAGGTGGCAGCCTTCCTCGACAGCAAGGACGCCAACAAGCGGAGCAAGGTCGTCGAGGAGTTGCTGGCCGATCCGCGCTACGGCAAGTGGATGGCGGAGAACTGGGTCGTGGCGATGATCCCGCGCGACTCGAACAACCGCCTCCTGCAGCGCGCCCCGCTGCAAGAGTGGCTCACCAAGCAGTTTAACGCCAACACCCCGTGGGACAAACTGGTCCACGACTTGCTGACGGCGAGCGGCGACATCGAGGGCAACGGGGCGGTGACCTACTTCGTCGGCAATAACACCGTCGATAAGATGACCGACTCGGTCACCAAGTTGTTCATGGGCGTGCAGCTGCAATGTGCGCAGTGCCATAACCATCCGTTCACGAACTGGAAGCAGGACGAATACTGGGGCATGGCCCAGTTCTTCATGAAGGTGCGGCTATCGGCCACTCCGCAACAAGCCGCCAAGAAGGGTGCTGCGCTGATCGTCAGCGAGGACGGCAAGGCCAAGGGCAAGAAGAAGGGCCTGCCCGAGTCGGCGAAGATCGTCCCGGCGCGCTTCCTGCAAGCCGCCGAATCCACCCGCCTGGCTCCGTCCGAACCGGCCCGGCCGGTGCTGGCCAAGTGGATGACCTCGGCGAACAATCCGTTCTTCGCCCGGGCGATGGTGAACAAGACGTGGGCTCACTTCTTCGGCCGCGGCCTGGTGAACCCCGTGGACGACATGCACGACGGCAACCCGGCGACCCATCCGGAATTGCTCGCCGCCCTGACCGAGCAGTTCAAGACGAACGGGTTTGACCTGAAATACCTGATTCGAGCGATCGTCAATAGCCAGACCTATCAGCGGACCAGCCGGCCAACCGCCGACAATGACACCGACACCGAATTGTTGAGCCACGCCGCCGTGCGCATGCTGACGGCCGAACAACTCTTCGATTCGATCACGAGTGTGCTTGGCGCCCCTGGTCGCGGTGGGTTCGACTTCGGCAAGAAGGGAGGCGCCGTTGGCAAGAAGGGGCCGGGTGGACCGCGTGAGCAGTTCATCGCCTTCTTCCGCCTCGACGAAGGCTCCGATGTCCTGGAGTACCAGGCCGGCATCCCGCAGGCTCTGCGGCTGATGAACTCGGCGATGCTCAATAACACGACGCAGTTCGTCAACCGGGCGATGACCCAGAGCGGGGGCACGCCGCCGGCCCGCGTCGTGGAATACCTGTACATGGCGACTCTTTCGCGCCGGCCGACTCCTGCGGAGTTGGAGCGCCGGGTCGCGTACGTCACCCGCCAGTCCGACGCCCGTGCCGCCTACGGAGATCTCACCTGGGCCTTGCTCAACTCCAGTGAGTTCCTCACGAACCACTGACGCGGCGACAGACTCGCTTGTTTGGCTTCTCGCTTGCGGGTTAGCACTTCCCAGACTGCTAACCCGCAAGCGGGATCAAGAAACAACCGCACCGGAAACCTTCTCAACAAAACATTGGCGGGGAGTCACCAAGAACCTCCCCCTTCCTGATCCGAAGGAGAACGATTCATGCTGAACCTGACGAGGCGTGATCTGTTGAAGTTGTCGGCCGCGGGCGTGGGCGTGTCGCTGTCCGGCTGGCTGCCCACCCTGGCGGTTCGGGCTGCCGAGGCCCGCCAACGCACCAAGTCGTGCATCCTGTTGTGGATGGACGGCGGACCCAGTCACAAGGACACCTTCGACCTCAAGCCCGGCACCGCGAACGGCGGCCCCTACCGGCCGATTCAGACCTCGGTCCCCGGTATCCCGATTAGCGAACACTTCCCGCGTTTCGCCCGGTTGATGAATCATGCGGCCATCATCCGCAGCATGAGCACGCCGGAAGGCGCTCACCCGCGCGCCAAGTATCACCTGCACACCGGCTATCGGGAAGGCGTCGGCGGTTTGACCTATCCCAGCCTGGGCGCGCTCGTCTCCAAGGAGATTGGCGATCCGAATAGCCCGCTGCCGAACTTCGTGTCGGTCGGCGCGCGCAGTTACGGCTCCGGTTTCCTCGGCGCTCGCTATCAACCGCTGATTCTGAATGACGCGACTCGTGGCGTCGAGAACCTCCGCGCCGCCGTCAGCC
>WNGB01003908.1_pt1 | contig 24533 bp, 20 predicted proteins | sample 5400681 | NCBI WGS metagenome assembly WNGB01 (sample SAMN13153367, study PRJNA577476) | soil metagenome | isolation source: 115 cm soil or saprolite under grassland replicate 2 | place: USA:California | collected 2016-06-15
CGAGGTCGCCGCGCTGGCCCTGGGCCGACAGATCGACCGCCGGCAGCAGCTGCACGGCGCCGAGCGCGAGCGCCAGCACGACCGCGGCGCTGAACCCTGCCAGGATGCGCAGCTGGCGGCGCCACGGCCCGGCCTGAAACACGCGCGCCAGCAGGTAGCAGCCCAGGCCGATATAGATGTAGAACGCCAGCTGGATGTGGCTCAGCAGCGGCAGCGCAAAGACCACCCCCGCCTGCGCCCACTTCGTCCAGCGCGCGCTCGTCAGCGCGCGCTCGAGCGCCCAGAAGCACCAGGGCAGCATCGCCGTCGCGCCGGTGTGGTGTGGAAAGTAGAGCCAGGTCAGGAAATAGCCGTTGAACATGTAGACCACGCCGGCGAGCAGCGCGGGCAAGTAGCCGAGCCGCAGCCGCCGCGCGAAGCAGTAGGCGCCGGCGCCCGCCAGGACGACGTGGAGGAACGCGTACAGGCCGAACGCCTGCGCCAGCGGAGCGAGCAGCAGCAGCAGGCTGGGCGGGTAGAACAGCATGATCTGCCCGTCGGGCAGGTTGGGCGTGCCGGTCAGGACAGTCGGATTCCACAGCGGCCATGCGCCGCGCATGATCGTGTCGTTGGTCCAGACCCGCCGCGGGTAGATCTGCTTGATCGGGTCGGTGTTGATCGGATTGTTGACGCTGGTGCGCTCGTAGGAGTAGCGCCACGGGTGCAGGTGCATCAGCGCGTCCAGCGGCAGGAAGACCTCGCCGCGCAGCACCGGGCGCCACATCAGCATCAGCGCGAGCGCGCACAGCGCCAGCAGCGCCAGCAGGTTTCGGAGGCGCCGGCGGGCCGATCGAGGGACAGGGCGCGTCGCTATATTCTCTCCGCCGCCCTCCGGCGACTGCTGTTCCAGCGAGATCTCGTTCATCGTCATAGATGCTTGCCTTCAGGCGCGGAAACCCGCACGGCACCCAGAGGGTACCCGGCGGCGGGATGAGCGCCACGCTTTAACCCGCTTTAGCGCATACTTGCACGGGCGTTCTATCTGTGGTATACTTTCTCTATGAGTACACCACTCTCCATACGAACCGTCTGTTGTAAACTTGCCGTTGATGTGGCGGCTGATGTGGCTTTGCGTCAGACCCAGGCCGCGTTTAATGCGGCGGCAAGCTACTGCGCGACGGTCGCGTGGAACGAGCGCGTTACGAATAAGAACAAGCTGCACTACCTCGTCTATGGCGAGTCGCGTGTGACCTACGGCCTGGGCGCGCAACTGGCGTGCTGCGCCAGGGACAAGGCGGCAGAAGCGGTACGGGCCGTGCGTGCGGCTCCCCAACGGCAGGATCGTGATACCGGACAGATTATCCCCAAGACCTGCCCATCCTTCGCCGCCGACAGCAGCATTCGCTACGATGCCCGTACCTATCGGCTCCTCAGCCTGGATCGGGTCAGCCTGAACACGCTGACAGGCCGCGTGATCGGGCAACTTGTCTTGGGCGATTTCCAGCGCCGCTACCTGTACGACACGACATGGAAGATCGGCGGCGCCGAACTGATGCGGCGCGCTACTATGTGGTATCTGTGCATCACCCAATCGAAAGTCGCGCCCGCTCCTGATGAACCAACTGGCTATCTGGGAGTTGATCTCGGCATCGTTAATCTTGCCGCCGACTCGGATGGCGAGACGTACAGCGGCCATCAAGTGCAGCGTGTTCGTGAGCGGCGCTACAGCCAGCGCCGCCGCCTGCAACTGGCAAGCACCCGCAGATCCCGCTGGCGGTTGCGCCAGGCATCCAAACGAGAACACCGCTTCCAGAAAGACACGAACCATTGCATCAGCAAGGCGCTTCTTCAGAAGGCCACCCGTGAGTGTAAGGCACTCGCGCTCGAAGACCTGGACGGGATTCGGGAACGAGTTACGGTTCGACGCTCGCAGCGTCGGGTGCGCCACTCCTGGGCATTTCGGCAATTGCGAACGTTTATCGGATACAAAGCCGCACAAGCAGGTGTGCACGTGGTCTTTGTTGCCCCGCGTAACACATCCCGCGCGTGTGCCGTGTGTGGTCATTGCGATAAACGCAACCGGCCCGATCAAGCCCACTTCCATTGTCTCCAGTGCGGCCATACTGCCGCTGCTGACACGAACGCTGCCGTGAATATTGCCCGTGTGGCTGCCGTCAACCAGCCAATTGTGTCGCTCCTGAGCCACCGCATCGAAAGAGCAGATACAAGCCCAGGTGCGTTAGCCCTGGGTTGTTGACTTCAGATCCATCTGTGTGAGCATGAACGCGTCGGGACCGTCAAGCTCGGGCTGGATCGGAGCGGGCGACGTCAGCGCCAGCCGCTGCCCGGATGCCGGGTCGTAGAGGCCGACCACCAGCTGGTAGCGCCCGGCGGGTGCATCCGCGGGGATCGCGAGCGGCACGTGCGTCGTCTTGAACTGATGCGCGCCCCACTCGCCGGTCGGGTAGGGCAGGTCGAGCTGGATGAAGTGCCGGCCGCCCGGCCCGATCAGGTGCACGAACAGCGTCGCGTTGGCGGCCGGAGCCGCGCGCGTTTCCCAGAACAGGCGCAGGTCGGCCTGCCGGCCGGGCCGCGCCGCGCCGCTCAGCTCGAATCCGCGCAGATGGATGGCGTCGCCGAAGTCGGCCGGGTGCGGCTGCGGCACCGCAGGCGGCGCCTGGTAGATCCATGCGTACTCCACGCCGTGGATGCGCACCGTGTAGACTGGCGGCACGCGCCCGTAGAACTGGTCGTAGGGTGGCGCTACCTGATCCTGCACGTCGCGGACATACAGCACCACATACCCGGTTCGATCGGGCAGGACGCCGCCATGCACGACGGCCACCTGCCCGCCGGGCCGCATGTAGGGCTGCAGCGCATCCGGGCGCGAGCTGGCGGTCAGCACGCCGGTGATGTCGGGCTGCGCGTTCAGCCACGCGGCGGCCTGCTCCAGCCCCTCGCCCCAGCCGATCGTGAACGCGCGGGCGCCCGCCTGCGGCCCGCCAAGCGCCTGGTTGAAGTAGGCCAGGTAGTAGGGGTGAAAGTAGGCCACATTCGCCAGCGCGACGAGCGCGACCAGGCCTGTCGCCCACTGGGCCAGCCGGCGCGTCCACGGCCTGAGCGACTCCGACGCCCAGACCAGCCCGGCGGCGGCCAGGATGTCGATGGTCGGGAAGGCGAGCACCAGGTAGCGATTGAACTTCTTGGGAAACACGCTCATCACGACGACGAACAGCACGACGAACGCCGCCAGCACCACCAGATCGCGCCGCGCGGTCGCGAGCGAGCGCACCCGCCACCACGCCAGCGGCAGCAGCAAGAGCCCCAGCATCGTCCAGGGCATCAGCCGCAGCGCGAGCGCCACCGGGTAGAACAGCAGGCCGGGCGCAGGGTCGGACTGGCCGAGGAAGAAGTTGCCGCCCGCGTGTGGTAGCGCACCCTCGGTGACGACGCCGCGGCGCACCTGCTTGTACGCCGCGGCGAGGTTGACCCACAGCGCGGGCCAGAGCACGAACACGGTCGCGGCGCAGATCGCGCACCACAGCAGCAGCGGCAGCACGAACGCCAGCGATCCAGACACGGCGACAGGGCGACAGGGCGACGGGGCGACGGGGAGATCGCTTGCTGTCGTCTCTTTGTCTCCTTGTCTCTTTGTCTCCTTGTCTCCTTGTCTCCCCTGGTGCTGGTCGCTGGTCTCCGCCAGCAGCAGCGCGAGCGCCACCGCGGGCAGCAGCGCGAGCGCCGGCGACTTGCTCAAGATCGCCAGCCCGGCGCAGACGCCGGACGCCACCAGGAATCTGAGACGGGCGGGGTCGCGCCGGTAGCAGCAGGCCGCCAGCAGGCTCAGCGTGATAAAGGTCGCCGCCAGGGCGTCGACGTGCAGCAGCCGGCTGTAGCCAATCACAAAGGGGTCGGCGGCCCACAGCAGCGCGGCCAGCGCGGCCATGGTCGCGGGCAGGAGCCGGCGGAGCCAGCAATAGCCCAGCAGAATGGCACCGCTGTTGACCAGCGCAACCGGCAGCTGCATCAGCGCCAGCCGGGTCGCGAAGGATGTGTGCGGCAGCACGCCCCAGTCCAGCAGCGTGTCGTGGAGCAGGATCCCGCCGGCGCCCAGCCACACAGTCGTGACTCCTGGATGATCAGAGACGGTCATCGCCCCAAAATTGCCCGACTGCAGCAGCTGGAGAAAGGTCTCGGAGCGGCGGATCCAGAAGTTCACCTCGTCGGCAGTCACGAAGCCGGCAAGATCCCAGACGCGCGGCAGGAGCACCGCAAGCCCGATAACGAGGTAGCTGAGGGCCACCCAGGGTACGGAGAACCGCAAATCTGGCTTTGACCTCCAGGTTTCCCGCGGTGAAATCATGCGCTCACCTGAAAACTCTTGTCGCGGCCCCAATGTTCTACAGCATTGGTCAGAATGATTGAGCCGAACCAATAGGGTGCGATCGCTTTGCAGTGCGTCAGCGCTACTGACTACTGGCTACTGACTACTGACTACTGCTCTAGGCATCGCGCAGCAGCCCGTCGATCCGCTCCAGCACCAGCGTCGGCCGCAACCCCGAGGCCGCCAGCCGCTCGCGGTTCGCATCGCCGGTCAGCACCAGGCAGGTGGCCATGCCGGCATCAATCCCCATCTTGATGTCGGTCTCGAGGCGGTCGCCGACCATGATGCAGCGCTCGGGCGGCAGGTCGAGCAGCGACAGGATCATCGCGACCATGATCGGCGAGGGCTTGCCGACGATCGGGTCGCACGTCACGCCGGTGCAGGCCTCGATCGCCGCGATCATCATATTGTCTTCAGAAATGCGAGAACGTCAAACGCTGTGCTACAATTGGGGCCAGGGCTTGTCGTCCACGAATTGTTCCCCGAGTACACGAATAGCTCTATTCGTCTTGGTGTCGCCCAGAGGGCACTTGGCGTCTTGGTGGTTGAAGGAGATCCCCTGTGTCACGCCGACCGCCCGGCCGAACCATCCCATCGCCGCACCTCACCTACGACTGCGAGGTCGACGTGCTGGAGGGGCTGGAGGGCTTTGCCTACGAGGAGCTGGAGCAGCGCTTTGGCCGGCGTGTGCGCTTTGAGGATGCCGCGCGCCCCGGCGCGCTGCGCTTCGGCTACTCCGGCGACCTGAGGGCGCTGCTGGGCCTGCGCAGCGTGGTCGCGGCCTACCTGGTGCTGCCGTTCGACATCCCGCGACCGAAGGCGCTGCTCGGCAACCAGCAGATCGGCGAGCTGCTCGGCGCGATCCAGGCCGCGCTCGACCTCTCGCCGCCCGGCGCGTACGCCACGCTGCGCCTGAGCGCTGCCGGCGAGGACTCGGCGGTGCTGACCAGGTTCAAGGGCGAGCTGGCCCAGCGGCTCGGCCTGGCCGTCGCCCATGACGAGGGCGACCTGCTACTGCGGCTGCGCCGCGCCTCCGGCGGCGCGGGCTGGGAGGTGCTGATCCGGCTCTCGCCGCGGCCGCTGGCGACGCGCGCCTGGCGGGTCTGCAACATGCCCGGCGCGCTCAACGCGACCCTGGCACACGCCATGATGGCGCTGACCGCGCCGGCCGACGACGACGTGGTGCTGAACGTCGCCTGCGGCTCGGGCACGCTGCTGGTCGAGCGCCTGGCGCTCGGCCGGGCCAGGCAGGCGATCGGCTGCGACGTCGACCCGGCGGCGCTCGACTGCGCGCGCCGCAACCTCCAGGCGGCCGGCTACGCGCGCGCCGCGCGCCTGGAGCAGTGGGACGCCGGCGACCTGCCGATCGGCGACGCGCGCGCGAATGTGATCTGCGCGGATCTGCCGTTCGGCCAGCTGGTCGGCTCGCACCGCGCCAACGAGGAGTTCTACCCGCGCGTCTTCGCCGAGGGCGCGCGCGTCGCCGCGTCGGGCGCGCGCATGGTCCTGCTCACCCACGAGGTTCGCCTGCTCGATCGCGTCGCCGCGCGCTTCGCGCGGCAGTGGGAGCCGCAGGAGCTGCTGCGCGTGCGCAGCGGCGGGATGACGCCGGCGATCGCGCTCTACCGCCGTACAGTTGAAAGTTCTGAGTTCTGAGTTTTGAGTTATACAGGCGCGGACAACTCAAAACTTAAAACTCAAAACTCAGAACTTATCGTTCGTGGCGCTCCAGCGCGACCAGCAGCACGGCGACGTCGGCGGGGTTGATGCCGGCCAGCCGCGATGCCTGGCCGATCGTGGCGGGGGTGAAGCGCATCAGCACCTGGCGGGCCTCATTGCGCAGGCCGCGGATCGCGGCGTAGTCGATGTCGGGTGGCAGCCGGCGCGACTCCATGCGCCGGACCTTGTCGACCTCGCGCTGCTGCTTGGCCAGGTAGCCGCCGTACTTGGCCTGGATCTCCACCTGCTCGGCCACGTCCTCGGGCGCCTCGGGCAGCTCCAGGGCCGACTGGATCTGGGCGTAGCGCACCTCCGGCCGGCGCAGCAGATCCTCGGCGGTCGACTCGGCGCTGAGCGCGGCCACGCCGGACTCGGCCAGCCGCTGGTTCGTCGCAGCCGAGGGGAACACGCGCCGCCCGGCCAGCGCCTCCAGCAGCGCGGCGGCACGCTCGCGCTTGCGCTCGACCGCCGCGACGCGCTCTCGGTCGACCAGGCCGAGCTCGCCCGCCAGCGGCGTGAGTCGCAGGTCGGCGTTGTCGGCGCGCAGCAGCAGCCGGTGCTCGGCGCGCGAGGTAAACATGCGGTACGGCTCGTGGATCTCCTTGGTCACCAGGTCGTCGATCAGCACGCCGGCGTAGGCCTCGTCGCGCCGCAGCACCACCGCCGGCCGGCCCTGGGCGTAGCGCGCGGCGTTAACGCCGGCGAGCAGGCCCTGGGCGGCGGCCTCCTCGTAGCCGGTGGTGCCGTTGATCTGGCCGGCCAGGAACAGCCCGCTCTTGCTCCCGTCGGGATTGCGCAGCCGCTTCGCGCCCAGGTCGGGCGCGATCTCGCCGGTCGCCACCGCGTCGTACTCGATCGCGTAGCCGGCGCGCATGATCTCGACCCGGCGCAGCGCCGGGATGGTGCGCAGCATCGCCCACTGCACGTCCTCCGGCAGCGAGGTGTTGCAGCCCTGCACGTAGACCTCGTTGGTCGACCAGCCCTCGGGCTCGAGGAACATACCGTGGCGCTCCTTGTCGGCGAAGCGCACGATCTTATCCTCGATCGATGGGCAGTAGCGCGGGCCGACCCCCTCGATCACACCGCTGAACAGCGGCGCGCGGTGGATGTTCTCGCGGATGATCGCGTGGAACGCCGGTGTGGAGTGGACCAGGTAGCACGGCAGCTGCGGGCGCCAGCCGTCGAGCCGGGCGTGCGGGTAGATCGGCGAGGGCGGGCCAGAATACGTAGGGGCCAGGGGCCAGGGGCCAGGGGCCAGGGGAGCATCGCCTTCTGACCCCCGATCCCCGACCCCCGACCCCTGATAATAATGCCCGAAGTACCGCGGGACCTCGCTCCCGAGCTGAACCTCGGTCTGCGCGAAGTCGATCGTGCGCGCGTCGATCCGCGGCGGCGTGCCGGTCTTGAGCCGGACCAGCGGAAAGCCCAGCGCCGCCAGGTCCTGGCCGAGCGCGACGGCGGGGGCCTCGCCGGCCCGCCCGGCGCCCCAGATCGCCTCGCCGGTGATCGCCCGGCCGCGCAGAAATGTGCCGGTCGTCAGCACCAACGCGCGGCTGCGGTAGATCCGGCCGGTGTGGGTGACAACCCCGAAGAGGGGTCGGGGGTCAAGGGTCAGGGATCGGGAAGAGACCTCCTGATCCCTGACCCCTGATCCCTGATCCCTGGTGATGTGTTCGACCATCGCCTGCTTGAGATCGAGGTTCGGCACCGCCTCGAGCGTCTCCTTCATCACCTTGGCGTACAGGCGCTTGTCGGCCTGGGCGCGCAGTGCCTGGACGGCGGGGCCCTTGCTCTCGTTGAGCAGCCGGACCTGGATGAAGGTGCGGTCGGTCACGCGGCCCATCAGGCCGCCCAGCGCGTCGATCTCGCGCACCAGGTGGCCCTTGGCCGGCCCGCCGATCGAGGGATTGCACGACATGTGGGCGAGCTTGTCGAGGTCGATCGTCAGCAGCAGCGTGCGGCAGCCCATCCGCGCGGCCGCATTGGCCGCCTCGCAGCCGGCGTGCCCCGCGCCGACCACAATCACGTCGTAGATTGTTGGCTCCGCGCTCATAGGCCGGCATTATACCAGATACCGCGCCCAATCGCCGGATTTGACGACTGTAGAGCGCTATGCTATACTCCAGGGCGTCTCATTCGTGGTGCCTGTAGCTCAACGGCAGAGCGCCTGACTGTGGCTCAGGAGGTTGCGGGTTCGAAACCCGTCAGGCACCCCATAAAAAGACCGCAATGATGCGGTCTTTGTGTTTTTGTCAGCACCTCTCCCCTGGTAGTGTAGCCAAGAGTGTAGCCAAACTACTCCTCATCATCACCAAGGAGGTCGTCGAGCTTGTCGGTGGCCTCGCGATGTGTGTCCGGCAGCACGTGGCCGTAGATGTTCATGGTGGTCGAAATCTGTGCGTGCCCCAAGATTTCCATGATGACTCGGGGGTGAACACCTTGGGCAATGAGGAACGTCGCGCACGAGTGCCGCAGGTCATGGAAGCGGGTTGTCTCCGGTAGGCCGGCCTGCTTGAGTATGGCCTTGAACTCGCGAATAAGGTTCCGCGGCTCAATTGGCGTCCCGTGCGTCGAGGTGAAGACATAGGGGCTGTCACCCTGCTGCTTGTCGCGGTGGGCCTGGAGCGCCTTAACCAGGGTGGCGGGGAGTGGCAGGAGCCGTTTGCCTGACCTGGTCTTGGGCATCGAGCGTACCAGCTCGCCACGGACCCGCTGGAGGGTTGCTTCGACACGCAGCGTTCGGGCCTCGAAGTCGATGTTTTCCCACCACAGGGCCAGCACCTCGCCGCGCCGCAGTCCCAGGGAGAGGGCGATCCGGTAGAGGGCTTCGAGCCGGCGCCCCTTGACCGCGAGCAGGAGCGCCTGGGTCTGTTGGAGCGTGAGCGGCTCAATCTTATGCTGCTCAACGCGGGGCGCATCGACCAGGGTGGCGACGTTCCGCGGCACGTGGCCCCACTTGACCGCTTGGTTGAGCGCCCGTACCAGGATGGTCCGCGCATACTGGACCGTGCGCGGCGATAAGCCTTTTTCCGAGAGCGCGTTCATTAGGGCCAGGACGTGCTCGGGCAAGAGCTTCTGGAGCCTCTGGTGACCAATGTAGGGCACGATGTGCAGGCGGACCATCTCGCTGTAGGACTCATGCGTGCGAGGCTTGTTACGCCGCGCGACAACGTCTCTGAGCCAGCGGTCAAGGAACTGTGCCACCGTCTGCTGGTCGGGCGCGGTGTTGATGCCGTCCGCCTGGTCGTGGTGGAGGGCCTTGAGCTTGTCGGCCACCTCTTTCCGGGTCTTGCCGTAGACGACCTTGCGGCGCCGCTTGCCGTTGACGATGCCCAGGTCAACCGAGGCGCACCAGAGCCCATCAGCGCGCTGGTAAATTGCGCCCTCTCCGTGTCCACGTCTTCGGGCCATGGGTCTATCCTATATCGTGTCAAAAGTCTAATAAAAAGCGGCCCATTGCCATACACCTATTATATCATATAAGGCGTCAGAATGCAACAAGGAATATGCCGATTGTCAAGCAATTCTAGGAGACTGTTGGTTGTAGGGGCAGATGGCCGTGGCCCAAGGGCCTGGGCATCAGCGGCGCCGCCGCGTAGATCAGGAAAGCCGTCAGCACGAAACCAACTTTCAAACTCGCACCGATCTTGGGGCCGCATAGGCGGTGTCGGCTACATGCGCGTGTTCGGCCGCCTCCTGCCTCAAAGAAATGAAAACAGACGATATTACGGTTTTATATAGAAGATTCGAACGTTTCGGAACTCTGCTTGCACGAAATATGTGTGTAAGCAAACGTAGCCGGCACCAAACTTACTATCAGACACAGATATGTGTCTTTGATTGTTTACCAGAACTTTGATTTTTGGACCAACAGCATCACATCTGATAGATGTCCACTCGTTTTTCGGGTCTTGGATCACTTTGTTGTTCTCACCTCCCAGGGGTTTCCTCTGTTTATAAAGCTCTACAGTTCCGCTGGATCTTAAGTAAACGAGGTATCCCAGTCCAATATCATGAACATCAGTATGAAACCCTCTCACTCGTATACCTGCCCACTTATCATCACTCCCACCATCGTCTATTATCTTTATCTGGCATTCAACACTGCAATCTGTAAACTCATCTTGCGTAATCCAAGTCACTAACGATGTTTTGACGTCTCCGATCGTTATGGTTTGTCCATCTGGTTGTCTATAAATAAGTTCTCGCCGTTTATCAATCGGCGTAAGATAACCCTCAAATAAAGATTGATTGTTGCCTTGCCTTGCGTAACCTGCGGCATTCAGCAGTTCATCTAGCTCAGATGAACTTATGGAAAGCACCTCCTTGAAGGCTAAGATAACCTCACGTTCCTCTGGCAGAGTATTTCCACGTTCCCAATTACTAATAGTATTCCGACTGCGTTTGAGGGCGTCTGATAGTTCCTGCTGGCTTATGTCCGCGCGTTTGCGAAATACCTTGAGCATCTCAGCGAACGTATGAGTCATTGGCACACCTTTTGATTGTGCAACAATTGTGCATGGTGACTAGGTCGATTGTGCAAGTCATGCGTATTATAGCATCAGGAGGCCGATCTCACTTACTGCTTATCAGGAGTGTCCACCATGCGCTATCACCTTTCTGCCGTGCTCATCCTCGCTGTGACTGTTGTGCTTCTCGCCTTGCTTCTTAGCGGAAACACGTCAAGCCCCGTTACGTTCACCATCCTAATTGTCTTGACAATACTGATAATGGTTGTCGGTGATGCTGAAGAGTATTTGTCGGAAGTGTTAAGAATTATTGTGCATGCTATTCGTCGGCCTCGCTGATACCAAAGACTTTGATGATGGCGGCCGAACGGCTTGCGCTTGCAGCGGCGCCGAGGCACGCAGCACCGGAAAGCTGAAAAATGCCAACGATCTCGTGCGCGAAGCGGTCGGACTGCATGCGCGTGTTGGGCCGTATCGGAGAGCAATGATGTAGGTGGCAAGATTGTGGAACTGACGTTCTCGAAATCTACTTCTCCTAATGTGGTACAGTGTCGAACAGCTCTAGTGGCGAGCTGACCTTATGCCAAGAGTTAGGTTCTTCCGGGCGAACGCAAGGGGTGGCGACTGCCCACACGAGTCCTGGCGTTATCGATGCCGAGGCTCTTGAGACGACATCGCGTGCATAGATACAGATATCTCTCTGCGCGATCCGAGCTCCTATGTACAAAACGTCATCTGGATGGTCGTTTGGATTTCCGGTGACGACTACTGAGACGGTTCCTCCTCCTTGAGGAATCTCTCCGTTGATGAAATAGCTTTTCCCCGCCAACTGCCTCATCTGTCCGGCGGTTCCCCAAGCAAGGCCTGAGCGTTCGAGATCTTCCAAATAAGTGCGCTCATCAGCGAGGGCCGTACGAAGTAGGGTTTCGGTTTGTTTCCACTCATCGCGTTCCTGCGAAGTATCCATCCGTGTAGCACCAACTGTAGGATTGATCGGCGGTATCGGACTAGTTGGTTGTTGAGCTATATTTGGATTGCTAGTGGTAGAAATAAGTGTAAGTCCAATCACAAGGGCTAATAGAGACATAAATGTAGAATATACCAGTCTCTTACGAGGTTGTAGAGCTGGCTGAATAATAGCAGCGACGATGTTGGAAATCACACCCAACATTGTTGCTGCCACAACTGAGATTACGATGAGCAGTGGATTCACGATGTCTCAGAACAAATGTTTTGGTACTGGATTGAGTGCTTGGTGTATAGCATAGCATCTTATTGAGCACCTATCAAGGCTTAATCCTGCGGCATAGTTTGGTTGTGGAATTTAGCACAGCCGAATACGGAGTTGGCTGGAGCAAAGTCTTCTAGGCGAGGTTCTGGGGACGGCCGTGCATAAAGAGCCGGCGGCCAGGGGTAACTCTGACCGCCGGTCCGATTTACTCAGATTAGCCAGGGGATTTTCCTGGTCTCCTTCATGCGCCGCGCGTCGAACGCACGGACCATCGCGCCGACAGTAGGGGAGACCGCGTCCGCCTCCACGTACCTCTGGTGAAGTTGAAGCGGCGAGAGTTTCCGCGGGTCGAATAGCATAAGCTCTGTGAGACCCTCCATCTCATCATATTGCAGGGCAAGAAACTCCTCTGGCGCCCAGCCGATGTAGCGCATAATGCCCTCGGCCAGTTCCTCCAGGGTGAGGTCGCCCAAAGTTAGGCGGCTGTTATATAAGGTAGTCCCAGCGTCCACTTTTCCGATCGTATTCGGCCAGGAGGCGCTTGTCCCGCGTCGGGTTGCCAGTGGAATAGCCGTTCATCCCATAGGAATTTCCTTTTTTGCCGGCTCTAGTTTGACATAACAGTTTCTGTGCGCTACCCTGTTGCGCATGACGAACCCAGGTGAGGTCCACAAAAATCGCTTCAAGCAGATCTTCATCGATGGCTGGGAAGCCTTCAAGCACGCCCATCCGCGCTATGAATCGGTGGACGAGGTCGTGCAGAAGCTGCTGGGCTGTGGCGACCCGGCCCAGGGGCATGCCGTCTCTCTGTGTCCGGCTTGTCAAGCGCGGCGGGTGGTCGCGTTCAGTTGCAAGAGCCAATTTTGCCTGTCGTGTGCCAAGGTCTCTGGACAGAACTGGGTCGCAACGGTCCAGGCCATGCTGCACCCCGGGGTGACCTAGCGGCCTCTGACGCTCACGGTGCCGGCGGCCCGCCGGTCACTCTTTTAGCAGCACCCCGCGGTGTTGTTGGATGGGCTGAGGCATGCCGCACAAGCAACGATGGACGCCGTGGTCGCCCAGGTCAAGCGCCAGCCGGTGACGTTGGGCTACCGCGTGGTGCTGCAAACGGCCGGCCGGTCGGCGACCGACAATCCGCAGCTGCATGTGATCATGACCGACGGTGGACGGCGTGGGGATGGCACCGGGCAACGCCGCGGCTAGCTGCCGTATGACCTCCTGCATCGCATCTGGCAACCGCACGTTTTGGCGCTGCTTGCCACGCGGTTGGCGGGCGATGCGCGCGCCCAGCAGTTGGTCGTGGAGCTGCGACGCCGCTATCCGCAGGGCTTTGGCGCCTACCTGCAAGCGGATGTCCGCCCACGCATGCAGCAGGTAGCACACGACCTGGCGAAGTCTGGGGTCAGTCCGCCGATGGCACGCGCGCGGATCACCGCGTATGACCGGGCGCGGGGTACCGTCACCTAGTGGTATCGCGATCACATGCGCCAGGGCAACCAGACGGTCGAGACGGTGAGTCGGGAGACCTGTATCGGGCGGATGGTTCCGCATAGCTTGCCGCAGGGCTTTCAGCGCATGCGGTACTATGGGTTACAGGCGACGTGCGTGCGCAAACAGGTGCGCGCACGGGTGGTCCAGGCGCTGCATGTTGTTGCGCAGCAGGTCATGGAGTTAGGTGCGGCGGGGTCGGTGCGCCGACTCGGGTATCGGGAGCGGATGCAGACAGCATTCGGACGCGATCCGCTGAGATGCTCGCGGTGTGGTCGCACCATGTGGCTGTGGCAGATCTGGCACCCGCAGTAGGGGGTGATCGACGATGAACGAGAGCGCATGAAAGTGGGGGTGTATGCGCGATATGCACGACCCGTTTGCCGCGGAGTTGAGCCCGACCGAGCGGGAGATGCTAGGGCTGGATCAGACGGTGACCGACAGGTACCGCTGTTCAGGTTGTCGGCATGCAGCTGATGTGCCCGATGTGGTGATCATGGGCTTTGCCGCCGCGGGCGGGTGCAAGCCGGGACAGCTGCCACGTCTGGCGTGCCCGAACTGTGGGGGACCGTTTCGGGCGTGCGGACCAACTATGCCACCAAGGCCCGTCTGGCACAAATGAAGGCCGAAGCAAAACCGTGATGCGCACCCTCGATCACTGGGAACCTGCTCCGTTCCGAATAACAAACCGCGCCAGTCCAGATAGCCTGGATCGGCGCGATTGATGAGCGGACCTCAAGATTAGTTGCAGGCTGGTCAAACGGATTGCTTGGGCCGTGGGGCGCGAGCTGGTTGATCCACGGCATGGACTACGGCAAAGTGCGGGACCGGATCGAGCTTCCGGCGTCCTCCGATGCCGATCGCCGGGAATTCACGATGCTTGCCGGGCTGATCATCTCGGAGTTGGGCCGGATACCGTAACCGTCGGAGAGTACATTCTGGAAATCGTCGATAGAGAGGCACAGCGGCACAGAGATGCACCCTATGATTCGGCTTCTCTGTGTCGCTGTGCCTCTGCGGTACAACATCCGTGCGAATGCACCGCGGATATGAACAGCTTCGGCTATGGCGTGGCACCAACCCGCGAGAAGAAAGCGTCCGCCGAGGGCGGCGAGCCGGGGGATGTCACGAAGAGCGCGGCAAAATCATTTCCGATCGAGGCCAGCCCTTCGTAATCGCCGACGAAGTAGCCGCCCGCCGTCGGCGCGGCCCGCATGTCGAACGAGGCCGGCGTCACGCGCGTCTCGTCCATCCAGCTCGTCTGGCTCGAACAGTTCGCATGGCAGTGGATGAGCCAGTGGTCGGTCGAGAGCGGGCTGTCGCCCGTCACGTCGTTACGGAAGTCGTAGAAGCTGATGCCGACGGTGCCGTCCGCGGCGACATCCACGGAGGCTGTGAACGCCTGCGCGCTCCCCGAGCCGGCATTGACCTTGATCGTCGGCGACCAGCTCGCCCCACCGTCGGTCGACATGGTGAAGGCGATATCGGCCTTGCCTGCAAAGCGGCTATCCTGCCACGCGACGTAGAGGTTGCCGTTGGCCGGGTCGACGGCCACGTCGGGAGCAATATCCCCGGTGCGAACGGCGGCCCCCCTCTCGGGATCGCTCACCACTGCCCGGAAGAGCTTGTCGATAATCGTGGCGCCGTTCGACCAGGTCGCGCCCTTGTCGGTCGAGCGGACGAAGGCGACGTTCATGCCGCGCACGCCCTTCGAGTTCTTGAAGTTGTAGATCACGTTGAAGAAGTCGAGGAGATCGCCGCCTTTGCTCGGCGGGAGAGCGACGATCTGGTTGGCGATCGTCTGATTGACTCCACCTGGGTCGAAGATGATGCGCGCCGGTTCCCAGGAATTGCCGCCGTTCGTCGTGCGCGAGAACCAGGTCGGCCCGTGGAAGCCGAGGGCATGCTCGAAGACCTGGACCGGCGGCGCCGACTCGGAGGCGTTGACCAGGCGGTCCCAGACCGCATAGACGTAATTAGAGTTGTTCGGGTCGGCGGTGAGGGACTCCTTGTCGTTCAGGACGTTCGGCCCGGAGTCCGTTTTCAGCGTTACCGGACTGCTCCAACTGCTGCCGCCGTTTACCGACTTCGAGACAAGTATCGCGCTGTTGGGGAAGCCCGCCGACGTAATGCCGGTGCTTGTCGCGAGGGCGATATGGTAGAGGTCGCCGTTCGGGGCGAACGAGAGCCAGGGGTCGGACGCTCGCTTGTAGGACGGGTTCCCCGAGCACGCGGTCAGACCCGGGATGACGACCTGCGTCCATGACGTTCCGCCGTTAGAGCTGACGCCGGCGACGAGCCCGCGCGAGCCGCCGTTCGACCAGCGGTCCTGCTGCCAGGACGCCACAATATTTTCGAGATTTGTCGGGTTGACGTCTACCCACGGCTCCACCTCTGTGTTCGGCCTGAAGGCCCCTTCCTGGCCGTCGTCGGCGGTGCAACCCGCGAACGGGCTAACCGGTGCCGAGACGAGGACAGGCGTCGTGGCGGTGTAGCTGGCGGCGAAAGCCGGCAACACGCCCGCCATGGCCAGGATGGTGAACAGAGCAACGATACCTCCCACAGGACGTTTCTTACGCATTGCAGTACCCTCCTTGCTTTTCATAGCCATGTTGTGAAACAAGGATGAAAAGGCCAACTACCCCACTGCGGTGCATCGCAGGAGCACCCATGCCATGCCTGCCACAACGCCGTGTACGAAGCGGATACCCGTTCCTGATCTCTCCTTCGTTGGAGAGATATAGTGCGTGGGAGAAAAAAGAGTACAGCAAACAATCCGTATGCCAGAGTATACACCTGGTGTCAATTATAAGGTCTTGTAAGTCGAGCCTATTAGCTTGACTGCGGGCGTATACTGGTACCACCGATGCTGACTCCGTGCCCACCTTCCGCTCCCATTGTCAACCAGGAGGCCCGGCTCCGACCGGAGCGTTGGCTCCGCACCATTACAGGTCCGTCGCCATTGCCATGCGGCTGGCGATGGCCGGGTGCCAGCACCCCGACAGACGATCGGGTTGCTTCGTAAGGAGGATGAACCGATGCGCACTGTGGTTGATAGCCCGTCTGAGCTGACGGTCGACCAGTTTCAGCGCAACTTCCTCGACCACCTCCGCGCCGTGCGCGGCGTGGACCTCGACGCGGCCTCGCTCGTCGACTGCTACCATGCCCTGGCCAACACCGTCCGCCGCTACCTGCTGCCCCGCGCGCTCGACACGCGGCGCGCCCAGGTCGACGCGCACGGCAAATGGGTCTATTACCTCTCGGCCGAGTATCTGCTGGGCCGCCAGCTCGACAACAACCTGCTCAGTGCCGACCTGACCGCCTTCGCCCGGCAGGCGCTGGCTGAGTTGGGCCTCAGCCTGGATGTGCTGCGCGACGTGGAGATCGAGCCCGGCCTGGGCAATGGCGGCCTCGGCCGCCTGGCAGCCTGTTTTCTCGACTCGGCCGCGACGCTCCAGCTCCCGGCCGTGGGCTATGGCATCCGCTACGAGTACGGGATCTTCCGCCAGACGTTTGTCGACGGCTGGCAAGTGGAGCGCCCCGACGAATGGATGCTGCTGGGGAATCCCTGGGAGCTCCCGCACCCCGAGCTGGCCGTTACAGTCGGCTTCGGCGGGCAGGTCGAGGCATTTACCGACGAACGCGGCCGCTATCGTGTCCGCTGGCGGCCCGCGCGCACCGTACTGGGCATTCCCTATTACTACCTGGTCCCCGGGTACCGGAGCGGCACGATTAACAGCCTGCGGCTCTGGAGCGCGCAAGCGACCGAGGCCTTCAACCTGCAGATCTTCAACCGCGGCGACTTTACCCGCGCCGTCCAGGACAAGATTGCCTCCGAAACGCTCTCCAAGGTGCTCTACCCGGTAGATGAAACGCCGCAAGGCCGCCAGCTCCGGCTTGAACAGCAATACTTCTTCGTCGCGTGTTCGCTTCGCGACATCCTGCGCCGCCTGCCCGACGAGGTTGCGCTGGATCAGCTCCCCGAGCGGGTGGTCATCCAGCTCAACGACACCCACCCGACCGTGGCCATCCCCGAGCTGATGCGTCTGCTCGTGGATGAGTATCTGGTCCCCTGGGAGCGCGCCTGGGAGATCACCCGCAATCTCTTTGCCTACACCTGCCATACGCTGATGCCTGAGGCGCTGGAGCAATGGCCGGTCGCCCTCTTGGAGCGGCTGCTGCCGCGCCACCTCCAGATTATCTACGAGATCAACCGCCGCTTCCTCGACCACGTGCGCCAGCGCTTCCCCGACGATGAGGCGCGGGTGCCGCGCATGTCGCTGATCGCGGAGCAGCCCGAGCGCCGGGTGCGCATGGCCAACCTGGCTGCCGTGGGCAGCTTCAAGATCAACGGCGTCGCCCCGTTGCAGTCCGCACTGCTCCGCGACCGGGTGCTCACGGACTTCGCCAACCTCTGGCCGGACAAGTTCACCAATATCACCAACGGCGTCACCCCGCGCCGCTTCATGCAGCTGGCCAACCCCCGCCTGGCCGACCTCATTACGGCGACGATCGGGGCTGACTGGGTGACAGACCTCGCCCAGCTGAAGCAGCTGGAGCCGTACGCCGACGATTCGGCCTTCCGTGACCGGTGGCGCCAGATCAAGCAGCAGAACAAGCAGGTGCTGGCCGCGCTCATCCAGGAGCGGACCGGGGTCGCCGTGCGCACGGATGCGCTGTTCGACGTGATGGTGAAGCGGCTGCACGAGTACAAGCGCCAGTTGCTCAAGCTGCTGCATGTCATCACCCTCTACAACCGGATCAAGGCCGACCCGAACCGCGACGTCGTCCCGCGCGTAGTCTACTTTGGCGCCAAAGCCGCACCCGGCTATCAGATGGCGAAACTGATCATCAAGTTGATCAACGGGGTGGCCACGGTGGTCAACCACGACCCGGCGGTCGGCGAGCGGCTGCAGGTGGTCTTTCCTCCGAACTTCAATGTCACGCTGGCCGAGCGGATTTACCCGGCCGCCGACCTCTCGGAACAGATCTCCTTGGCTGGTACGGAGGCGTCGGGCACCGGCAACATGAAGTTCGCGCTCAACGGCGCGATCACCATCGGCACGCTCGACGGGGCCAATATTGACATCCGCGAGCTGGTCGGTGCGGAGAACTTCTTCCTCTTTGGCCTCGGCGAGGAACAGGTCACGGCGACGCGGGCCGCAGGCTATGATCCGGGCCAGTACTACGCGGACAACCCGGCGCTCAAGCAGGCGATCGACCAGATCGCAGCGGGCGTCTTCGCGCCGAACGAGCCCGACGTGTTCCGCCCGATCGTCGATGGGCTGCTGCACACCGACAGGTACCTGCTGCTGGCAGAGTATCAGGCGTATGTGGAGCGCCAGGATGAGGTGGAGCAGGCCTACCGCGACCAGGGCCGCTGGACGCGCATGTCGATCCTGAACACGGCACGCTGTGGCTACTTCTCGTCCGACCGGAGTATCCGCGACTATGCCGAGCAGATCTGGCAGGTGCGGCCGGTGGACGTGACGGTGTGGCGGCAGGCCCAGGCCCTGCGGCCGGCGGAGGACGGGCGGCGCGCGGCACAGGTCGCGGGCATCGACCTGAGCGAGGCCGAGTGGCAGCTGCTCGTCAATGCGCCGGCGACGATCAGCAGCATCATGATGGCCGTGACCGACAGCGGGCTAATCGGCACCGTGCTCGAAGAAGGTGCCGTCTCGCATGCCCCCGCCACGGTCGCGCGCCGCTATGCGGCAAACCCGCTCATCACCGCCGTGTTGACGCGGATGAAGGCGCAGACCCGAACGTACCGGCCAACATACCGGGCGCGCGGTCGAACGCCGGACCAGGAGCATGATCACCCACAGCGGATGCAACGGCGGCGTGGGAGCGTGGAGGCGCTGGAGCTGTGCGCGCAGATCGCCGACCTGCTGGAGCAGAAAATCGCACCGCCACAGGCCGCGGAGTTCAAGGAGTGGCTGCTGATGATCGGCGAGGCGGTGGCGAACGCCGCCACGGAAGGCGGCTTTCTGGCAGTCAGTGGCACGGCGGGGAGTGCGCAGGAAGCCACGCTGCTACGGGCCATGCGGGACGCGCTGCGGGTCGCGGCAGAGCGCTAGGCAGACGCAGCACTACCGATTGTCGCTTTGCCATGAAGGAGAGGCAGAATGAGCGAGCGCGGTACGATGCGCACGAGTCTGACCGACTGGGCCGCCGCGGCGCTGGCCTTGCCGGACGTATCCCTCTGGCGGCTGGACGAGGATGGGTACCAGCCGGCGCTGGAGCACGACGTCGAAACCCGGCTGGCGGTGAGCAACGGGTTGCTGGGCGTACGCGGGTCGCTGGAACAGCCCACGGTCGCCTCACGGCCGCGCACGTTCATTGCTGGTCTCTTTGTCACCCCGCCGGGCGAGCCGCCGATACCGATGCTCGTGCAGGGGCCCGATTGGCTGCGCTTCGCGGTGGTGATCGACGACGAACCGCTCACGCTGGATGGTGGCGAGACGCTCACCCACCGGCGGGCGCTCGATTTCCGGCAGGGCGCGCTGATCCGCACGTGGCGGCAGCGTACCCGTGCTGGTGCGATCCTCCGTCTCCGCACGCTGCGCTTCACATCGCTCGCCAACCGGGCGCTGGCGGTGCAGCTCGTGCAGCTGGCGGTCGAGCAGCGAACGCCGATCAGCCTCGAAGCCTGGCTGGAGCCAGTGACGGACCTGTGGGAGGTGAGATACCGGGCACCGATGGTGCAGATCTGGCGCCCTGGAGATGGGCCGAAGCACGTGGCGGTCGCAAGCAGCATGACCCTGTGGCACGGCGACCAGCCGCTTCGGCAAACCAGGGGCAGCGACGGCCGCGCGGTCTGGCGCTGGGATGCCGAGCCGGGGCAGGTCGCTACCTTTGCCCGCGTGGTGGCCTTCGCACACGGCGCTCAGGAAGACGACGGCGCCCACGCACACGCCATCCTGGGCCGCGCGCGGCGCGCCGGGCTCCCGCGGCTGCTCGCCGCGCACACGCGCGCGTGGGCCGCGCGCTGGCAGACCAGTGACGTCGTGGTCGCGGGTGACGATGTCGCCCAGTGCGCGCTCCGCTTTGCGATCTACCACCTGATCAGCGCCGCCAATCCCGACGACCCGCACACGTCGATCGGCGCGCGCGCCCTGACCGGGGATGCCTACCGGGGCCACGTCTTCTGGGATACCGAGATCTTTCTGCTGCCTTTCTACACGGCGACCTGGCCTGCCGCGGCGCGTGCGCTCCTCCTCTATCGTTACCATACCTTACCCGCCGCCCGCGCAAAGGCCGCGCGACTCGGGTACCGCGGGGCCCTCTATGCCTGGGAGTCGGCCGATACGGGCGAGGAGGCGACCCCACCGTACGTACGGGGGCCCGATGGCCAGGTGATCGTGATCCGCTGCGGTACCGAGGAACAGCACATCAGCGCCGACATCGCCTATGCGGTCTGGCAGTACTGGCGGGTCACCGCCGATGAGTCCTTCCTGCGCGACGCGGGTGCGGAAATCATGCTGGAGACGGCACGCTTCTGGGCCAGCCGTGCGACGCTCGAGGGCGATGCCCGCTACCACATCCGTTGCGTGATTGGACCGGATGAGTACCACGAAGAGGTCGACGACAACGCCTACACCAACGGCCTGGCGCAGTGGAATATCGAGCGGGGGCTTGAGGTCGTCCAGCTCCTGCAAACGCGATGGCCCGACCATTGGGCGGCCCTACGCGACCAGATCGGAATCAGTATGGCGGAGCTCGATACCTGGCATGATGTCGTCACACGGCTGGTTACAGGGGTCGATCCGACGAATGCGGTGATCGAGCAATTTGCGGGATTCTTCGACCTGGAACCGATCGACCTCGCGGCCTACACGCCACGCACCGCGCCGATGGATGTGCTGCTCGGGCGTGAGCGAACGCAGCGTAGTCAGGTGATCAAGCAGGCCGATGTCGTGATGCTACTGGCGTTGCTCTGGGAGCGCTCCTCGGCGGCAGTGCACGCCGCCAACTTCCGCTACTACGAGCCGCGCTGCGGGCATGGGAGCTCGCTCAGCCCGGCCATCCACGCGTTGGTCGCGGCGCGACTGGGTGAGGCGGAGCTGGCGTTGGGTTATTTCCATCAGGCCGCGGCGATCGATCTGAACGATACAATGGGGAATGCCGCAGGTGGCGTGCATATCGCCACGCTCGGCGGCCTGTGGCAGGCCGCCGTGTTCGGCTTTGGCGGCCTCAGCTTCACGACGAGAGGCCTACGGTGCGACCCACACCTGCCGGACAGGTGGTGGACGCTTGGCTTTCCGATCCAGTGGCGCGGGCGTCGGGTGCATATCACGATCCGCCGGGAGCCCCTTACATGCACGGCCGCCCTTGAACATGGGCCACCGCTCGTCGTCGAGGTGGGCGAGCTCGCCCACACCCTTGTGGTGGCCCACCCTTGGGTCTGTAGCTGGAATTCCTCTGCAGGCCGCTGGGAGGAGGGAGCATGACACACGCATCCAGTCAACGGGCCACGGTTCTGGTGGCGCTCGACGGCTCATTGGCTGCGACAACGGCACTGCCCAGCGCCTTCGCCGTCGCGGCGCAGCTGGGCGCGGATTGTCAAGCCTTGCACGTCGTGGCCGAGGTTGGGCTAGGCGCCGATCTGCACCGACCCTTGTCGCAGGCCATCAAAGCATTGACGGGCATCACGGTGTGGTCGGATGTGATCGCGCCGACCGTGCAGCTCTGGCAGGTATTCGTGGCCCCAGGGAACGCGTTCCTGAAGGCATTCTGGCATATGGAGGTTCGGCTGGACGTTGGCGATCCGGCGGCAGGCATTCTGCGTGCCAGCGCCGATCCAACGGTTGCGCTGGTCGTGCTGACCACCCATGGGCATAGCATTGAGCCTGGTCAGACTCTGGGACGGGTGGCCGAGCGGGTGGTCGCCGGTGCCGCGCAACCAATCCTGCTCATCCGCCCAGAAGCCCCGCCGAAACTGCGGCTGCAGGGGCCGGCACTGCAGCGGCTGCTGCTCCCGCTCGATGGCACCCCAACCACCGCCAGGCTGCTCCAGCCGGCATGCGCATTGGCGAGCCAGCTCGGCGCGGCGGTAGATATCCTGTACGTCACCGGAGCACCGCACGCGCTTCCCGATGAGCCTGGCAGCCTGGGGGCACCACAGTATGTGGATCAGCCGCAGCATGAGTGGCCGCAGTGGGCGAACGAGGTCATTACCCGCCTCGGTGTGGCGTGCGCACAGTGCCCGCCGGATGTTCCCATCCGGATGTTCCTCGGCCAGGGTGATATTGGGAGCGAGATCACACGCGTTGCGGTGGAACAGCAGAGCGATGCGATTGTCTTAGCCCGCCGGAGCCATCTGGAACCGGGTCGCGCGCAAGTGCTGCGCATGACCCTCGATCACACACCCTGTCCGATTGTACTCGTCGGCGAGTTCGTCACCGACGAGTCTGAAACATTGGAGGAACCGGCCGAGGGATGATGCAGGCCGCAGCAGGCGATCACGTGATGATCAGGCCGCCATAGATGGGTATCGGCGATGGACGGTCGACAGGCTGTCCTTGCAGGTGAAGACATCTTCACCGTCGGCCCCTGCTCGCTCGTCATCTACCGCAGCGGCTAAAGCCGCGCGGCTTGCGCCTGGTCCCAACTGCCAGTGACTCACGACCACCTGACACACGATACGCGGCAGTTGACCGACGCGATAGGCTGGATGACACCCGCTGGCTACGGGAGTATCAGCCCGCCGGGATGGGACGGCTCTCGCCAGGGTCGCGAACCGCAGAGATCGCTCTCACTTGCCCAAACCGGCACGGTTGAACCCTCCCCGTCGATTACGCTGCGGCGCAGGCCCAGCCCGAAGGCCAGGAGAGACATGGAAGCCGAATATCGCGCCGCCCAGGTGGGACGTGCGATTCCTCCTTGCGGCGCGGCTCGCCTCCTCCCCACGGACTAAAGTCCGGGGGGCTACCGGCTCGCTTTTTCATGGTGTAGACTTGGTCAAATGCGCTAGCAGGGAGGAGCCCCATGAAGATCTTTGACCTGAGTGTGCCGACCGAGGAGAGCCCGAGCGAGCCGCTGCCGCTGAAGGTCGAGCACGAGTCGCACCGGCAGAGCGCCCAGACTGTCGCGAGCTTCTTCGACGCGGCCCTGGCCGACCTGCCGGACGGCCTTGGCTGGGCCAACGACCGGGTGACTATGATCAGCCACGCCGGCACACACGTCGACGCGCCCTGGCACTACTACCCGACCTGTGGCGGCGCGCGCGCACGCACGATCGACGAGATGCCGCTGGAGTGGTTCTACGGTCCCGGCGTCGTGCTCGACATGCGCCACAAGCCCCGCGGCGGTCTGATCGAGGTCGACGACCTGCGCGCGGCGCTCGACGCGATTGGCTACACCCTCAAGCCCGGCGACATCGTGCTGATCCACACCGGCGCCGACAAGCTCTGGGGCCAGGCCGAGTACTTCCACGCCGGGGCCGGCATGTCCGCCGCCGCCACCCGCTGGCTGATCGAGCAGGGCATCCGCACCATGGGCATCGACGCCTGGGGCTGGGACCAGCCGTTCTGGGCGATGCGCCTGCGCTTCAAGGCCACCGGCGACCCCGCCGTGCTCTGGGAGGCCCACCGCGTCGGGCGCGACCTGGAGTACTGCCACATCGAGAAGCTCGCCAACCTCGACACGCTGCCGCGGCCGTTCGGCTTCAACGTCGCCTGCTTCCCGGTCAAGCTGACCGGCGGCAGCGCCGGCTGGGCGCGCGTGGTGGCGATCTTCGAAGATCTGTGAGGCGCCGTGGTAAACCATCAAGACGCCGAGACAGCAGGAGCAGATAACCACCAAGACACCAAGGAGCAGCAAGTGCAGGCTCCCACGACATGGCCCATTTGCCCCTGCCTGCGTCGGCTTGTGCATGATGGCAAGACATTGCGGATGTCGGATGCTATCATTAGAAATAAGCTTGGCGCCTTGGTGCCTTGGTGGTGACGGCTGAGACTTGCCCGGTCATCTTGTCACCTTGTCACCTTGTCACCTTGTCACCTCGGTGCCTTGGTGGTGACGGCTGAGACCACTCGTGGGCTGCCCGGTCATCTTGTCATCTTGTCATCTTGTCAAAAAGAAGGAGCGCAGTCATGGACAAGCTGATCGTCACCGCCGCGCTGACGGGCGCCGTCACGGTGCCGACGCAGACCCCGCACCTGCCCTACACGGTCGAGCAGCTGGCCTCCGACGCCGAGCAGTGCGCGCGGGCCGGAGCGGCGATCATCCACATCCACGCGCGCAACCCGCACAACGGCGC
>WNGB01003519.1_pt1 | contig 24531 bp, 27 predicted proteins | sample 5400681 | NCBI WGS metagenome assembly WNGB01 (sample SAMN13153367, study PRJNA577476) | soil metagenome | isolation source: 115 cm soil or saprolite under grassland replicate 2 | place: USA:California | collected 2016-06-15
GCGCGCAAGCGGGCGTCGATGCGCGCCTCCTCGCATCCAACCAGGCGCCTTGCGGTCTCCGCGATGGCGGCCTCGTCGTCGGGCGCCTCATGCTCCGCCGCGGCCAGCGCCTGTCGAGCCGTCTCGGTGGCCCGCTCGAGCGCAGGGACCGCCTGGAGGGCGTTGGCGGCTGCCTCCTCCGCCTCCGCGAGGTGCGTGCGCCGCTCCTCGCAACCGTGGGTCAGCCGCGCCACGTCCTCGGCGACGAGCGCGTTCTGGCGTCGCAGCGAGTCGATGCGGTCACGCCAGCGCTCGCGGTCTTGCTCCAGGGCGCGCTGCCGAGCCGCATCCCGCACCTGATCCTCGAGCTCACGAGCCAGCGCGGCTGCCCGTTCTTCCGAGTCGGCGGCCACCCGCTCCAGCCTGGAGAGCTCGCGCTGAGCGTCCCCCTCCAAGGCTCGGGTTGTGTCGAGCAGGCGCGCGACCTCGTCGGGCTTCGACGCGCCCGCCGCAAGCGCGCGCAGCTCCGCCAGCGTTGCCTGCGCGGATTCGAGCTCACGTGCAGCCTCGAGCGCGTCCGCAGCGTCGGGCTCGAGTCCTGCGATCGAGCGGCGCAGCTCGGCCCTTCGCACCTCGAGCGCGACACGTGGATCCGCGCCGGCCCTCACGATCCCAGGCCCGCGATACACGCCCGCGCGGGTCACGTCCCGATCGAGGACCACGGCGCCGAGCAGGCGTCGCGCGATCGGCTCGTAGCCCTCGCGAACCACGACGTGGTGGTAGAGCGATCCCGGTTCGGGGCTCGGCGCCTCGACGGAGAACAGCGCTGTCAGCTGAGTCGCGCTGCCCTCGACCGCACGCAAAGCCTCGCGTTCGTCCCCGGCCACCACCGCGTCCACTAGCCCGCCGAGGACGGCCGCCAGCGCGGGCTCGAAGCCCGGCTCGGCCGTGATGACGTCGCCCAGGCGCAGCCCCTGCTCCAGCCCCGGCCGGAGCGCCTCGATCCCGTCCAGCTCGGCGCGCAGCCGCGCCAGCGCGGTGCCGGCTCGGTCGGCCGCGCGCGAGCGTCCTGCGGCCTGTTGCAGCGCCATCTCGGCCTGGGCAACGCGGCCGGTGGCTTCGGCGGCCCTGGTGGCGCTGGCCAGCTGGTCCTCCAGGAACTCGCGGCGGGTGCGGACACCGGCCAGCGTTGACGCCGCCACCACGGCGGACCGCCTCACGGCCTCTGCGGCGCGGCGGGCCTCGCGGGCCGGCGTCGGGTCAGGCTCCGCAGGTGCGGGCGGGTCGTCGCCGGGGGAGGCGATCGTCTTTTCGGCCGCGGCCAGCTCGGCCGCAAGCTGCGACCGAAGGGCACCGGCGGCCTCGAGCAGGGCGCGTCCCTCGGCCTCCGAGCGGCGAGCCTCGTCTGCCATCGCTCGCCTGTTCTCCACCCGCTCGGCGGCCAGCTGCTGGCGGTGCTCGGCGTCGGAGAGCTGGAGCCGAAGCTGGCCGAGCGTGCGCTGCCGCGCGAGCCGTCTGTCCTGCGCCGCCTGCATGGCCGCGCGGCCGGTCTGGAACTCGTCCTCGGCGAGCCGGGCCTGCTCCCGGGCTTCGATCAGACGCCGCTCCAGCGACTGCGCCTGGGACGAGGCCTTGCGGTGGGCGTCGCGCGCCTCGCGCCATTCCTCCCAGACGATGCTCCCGCGCAGCAGCTCGAGCCGTGCGGTCGCCTCGGCGGCTTCCCGCGCCGCGGCGGCCTGCGCTCGCAGGGTCTCGAGCCTCGGGGCGAGCTCCTGCTTGAGGTCTTCGAGCCGAAGCAGGTTGGTCGCGAGCTCCTGCAGCTTGTGAACCGCCTCCTGGCGGCGCGTCTTCACACCGCGGACCTGGGCCGCCTCCTCGAGCAGCTGCCGCCGCTCGGCGGGCGAGCAGACGACGATGTGCTCGATGTCGTGCTGGTCGATGATCGCGTAGGAGTCGACGGTCAGGCCGGTCGAGGCCAGCAAATGGATCAGGTCGCGGCGCCGGACGCGGCTGGCGTTCAGGAAATAGTCGCTCTCGCCGTCGCGCTCCACGCGACGCTTGATCGCCACCTCGTGGAAGTCGACCGGGAGCCGCCCCGCCGAGTTGTCGAAGACCACGGTGACCTCGGCGAAAGAAGCCCTGGAGCGGCGCTCGCCGCCGGCGTAGATGACCTCTGCCATCTTGCGGCCACGGAGGTCTCGCGCCTGGCCTGAGCCGAGCACCCACTTGACCGCGTCGACGATGTTCGTCTTGCCCGAACCATTGGGGCCCACGATGGCGGTGACACCGCCGTCGAACTGGATCTCGGTCTGCCGGGCAAAGGTCTTGAAGCCCAGCAATTGCAGGGACCTTAAGAACAAACTGGCGGGGAGAGTAGCAGATGTAGGGTCGATTGCCCCACAGCCACAGCCGGACAATGGAGCTATGGTGAGCGCACTGTCCCTCGTCGGGGGAGGCGCGTCGGGGACAGGAGGCGTCTGAGGAGGATTTCGAATGAGGACCTACGCCCGCGTACTCAGGCTTGTTTTGATCACGTTGTCCATTGCTGGTCTATTGGTGGCATTGAACGCCGTTCCGGGAGCGGCCACTCCCGCTTCAGGAGTCACTGGCACGACGCTAGCCCGAGGGACCAATCAGAGTCCGGGGACCATCCCCATCAAGCAGGGCATGGACGTCGTCGTGGCAACCAACAAGTTTGCGCCGGGCGGATCTTCCGGCTGGCACTCGCACCCGGGTGGCGCGATCGTCGTCGTGGTGTCGGGGCAGCTCACCGACTACAACTCAATCGGAGGACACTGTGTGGCCACGACGTACACGGCCGGACAGGCATTCGTCGAGCGGCCCGGCGTGCTGCAACTGGCTGTGAACAATGGCACGACAGATACGGTGGTCTACGTGACCTTCCCGAGCGTGCCGGACGGCGCTCCGTCACGCACCGACGAGGCGGCCCCAGCCGACTGCCCGTAACGAGATAGTGGCCGCGGCCTCGCCGAGTGGCGGGGCCGCGATCTACTCGATCGGCTCGCCGAACTGACGGCTGCGTACGGGCTCCGGCTCTGCCGGTGGCGGCGCCGGAGTGGGCAACGGGACCACCTCGGCCTCGACGGGCTCTGGAGCCGGCGCTATCTCTGCTTGCGGCTCCCGAGGTTTGCGCGGCTGGCGCCGAGGACGAGGCTTGGCCTGCTTGGCCGCGGGCACCTGGGTGGCCGAGCCGACGAGCTTCTCCAGCGCCGCGCGGGCGGCGTCTTGCTCCGCCTCCTGCTTGCTCGCCCCATGCCCTGTGCCCAGCGGTTCGGCGCCCGCAAAGACGACCGTTGTGTACTCGCGCCGGTTGCCGACGCGGGCTCCCTCGCTGTCGTAGACGGGCGTCGCGCCGAAACGCTCCTGGGCGACCTGCTGTAGGCGGCCCTTGAAGTTCTCGTCGCGCGCAGGAGAGGGCAGCGCGCGATAGCGGTCGAGGTAGTAGTGGTAGGCGGCGTCATAGCCCGCGTCGAGAAACACCGCCCCGAGCACCGCCTCGAACGCGTTGGCAAGCAGGGACTTGAGACTCCGGCCGCCTCCCTTGGCGATGCCCTTGCCGAGGTAGAGGTAGCTGCCGAGGTCGAGCTGTTCGGCCAGCTGGGCGAGGGTGTTCGTATTCACCATCGCCGAGCGGGTCTGGGTCAGCTCTCCCTCGGTCGCGCCGGGATGGTGCTTGTAGAGGTACTCGGCTGTGATCAGCTGCAGGACCGCGTCGCCGAGGTACTCGAGGCGTTCGTTGTCGCGCGGAGAGATGGCGGGATTCTCATTGGCGAACGAGCTGTGGGTGACCGCTTCGAGCAGCAGTCCAGGGTCGCGAAAGTGGATGCCTATCTTTTGCTGAAGAAGCTGCAGCGACTGCGCGAGGGGCGCTGCCTGGGGTTGTGCTATGAGCCGGCCTTCTCCTGGATGTACTCCCACGCCTGCCCGACGGTCGTGATCTTTTCCGCATCTTCGTCGGGGATCTCGAGTCCGGTGTTTTCCTCGAACGCGTAGATCAGCTCAACAAGGTCGAGGGAGTCGGCGTTCAAGTCTTCCTGGAACGACGCGTCCATCGTGACCTGCTCGGGTTCGCAACCAAGGCGTTCGACGATGATGTTCTTGAAGTCCTCGAAGCTCAGCTTTTGAGTTTCCATACGCGCCTACTGTACACGAGCAACAATCTCGGCCACGGCGCCCGGAGAGCCGACTGCGAGCGCGGTGGCGCCCGGCGCCAGCTCGCCCATCGTGCCGGTCAAGGGCGCGCTTGGGCGGAGGAGTATTACTTGCTTATTCCTTCGCCTTGACGACTTCGCGGCCCGCGTAGTAGCCGCAGTTGCGGCAGATCGCATGCGGGCGCTTCGGGCGCTTGCAGTTGGGGCAGGGCTGGATCTGGATCAGGGCAAGTGCGAGGTGAGACCGGCGGCGACCCTTCTTCGACTTGGAGAGCTTGACCTTCGGTAGAGCCATGGCTCCGGGGATTCTACGGGAAGCTAAGAAACCCCCGCTTGGTCGTGTGTCTCCTCGTTGGCGGGCTGGTTGGCCTGCAGCGCCTCCACCCCTCGCCGCACCGTCTGTAGAGTGCGGCCGAGGTGCGCCTCAAGCTGCTTCAGCTGCTCCAGCGCGTACCCCTCCGCCTCGCGCACGATCTGGTCCGCTTTCGACTGCGCGTCCTTCACGACCTGCGCCGCGTGCCGCTCGGCGCGTCGCAGGATCTCATGCTCGGACGCCGTCTCCTCGGCGCGCTCATTCGCTCGCGACATCGTGCGCGCGGCCTCGGCGTGCGCCTCGCTGATGATCCGCTGCTGCTCGGAGACCGTCCAGTTGGCCTGCTTGATCTCGTCAGGGAGGTTGAAGCGGACCTGGTCGATGAGCTCCATCATCTCGTCCTCGTTGACCATGACCTGGGTGGACAGCGGCACGTGGCGCGCGTTCTGGATCAGGTACTCGAAACGGTCAAGCAGCTCGTCGACCTTTATTTGAACTTCTCCTTCAGCGCTCTCGCGACCGCAGGCGGAACGAGGTCGGAGACCTTGCCGCCGTAGCTTGCGATGTCCTTCAAGATACTTGACGAGACGAAGATGTGCGCGAAGCTCGACATCAGGAAGACCGTGTGTACGTCCGGTGCGAGCTTGCGGTTCATCAGCGCCTGCTGCAGCTCGGCGTCGAAGTCGGAGTAGGCGCGCAGCCCCTTCACGAGCGTGCTCGCTCCGCGCGCGCGGGCGAACTCGACCGTGAGGCCGGTGAAGCTCGCCACCTCAACCCGCTCCTGCCCGTCAAGCGAGGCGCGGATCAGCTGCAGGCGCTCTTCGACGGTGAACAGGGGCTGCCGCTTGTCGGGGTTGGCGGCGACCGCGACGATCAGCTTGTCGAAGATGCCGAGGGCGCGGTTGACGACGTCGAGGTGGCCGTTGGTGAACGGGTCGAAGCTGCCCGGGTACACGGCGATCTTGGAGTTCGGGACCCGGTTGGCGTTGCGCGCGTTCATGCTCGAAGCACCGTGACGACCGTGTCGCCGTAGCGTCGCTCACGGTCGACCCGCAAGCGAGACAGCGGCGGCAGCTGCTGCCGGCGCGAGTGCTCGGCCAGCACGGTTGCCGTGGCCCCCTCTCGGTCCAGCACCTCCAGCGCGCGATCCAGGACGGCGTCCTCGTAGGGAGGGTCGAGGAAGACGAAGTCGGCCGCCTTGATCGCGTCTGGGGACGCCTCCAGCCAACGCACCACGTCACTCCTGACAAGCCGGGCACGTTCCTTGAAGCCGAGGGCGTCCAAGTTCTGGCGCAGGATAGCAAGACCGCGCTCCTGCTGGTCCACGAACGTCACGCTCGCAGCGCCTCGCGAAAGGGCCTCGATGCCGAGCGCCCCCGAGCCGGCGAAGAGGTCGAGCACCCTGGCACCTTCGATACGAGGGCCGACCATGTTGAAGATCGCCTGCTTGACGATGCCCTGTGTCGGCCGGATGTTCTTGGGCGCTTTCAGGCGGCGGCCGCGAGCCTCGCCACCACTCACGCGCAGCCTGCTCATCGGCGGACCCTGATCACCCCATCAGAGCGCATCACACCAATCCTTGCGCCGTGCCGGAAACCGCTCGCACTTTCAGCCGGAATCGCGACCAGCAGACCGCCGCTGGTCTGGGCGTCGCAGAGCATCATCTGATCGAGCTCGGACAGGCCTCCCCACTCGACGTCGTTGCGAGACGCAGCGTGGTTGCGGCGGCTTCCCGCCGGGAACAGGTCTCTTTCGGCCAGCGCTCGCACACCGTCGAGGAAAGGCACAGAGTGGAACTCGAGATCCGCGCCGCCCTCCAGGTTCTGCAGGTGACCGATCAGGCCGTAGCCGGTGACGTCGGTGGCGGCCGTCGCGCCGGCCTGGACCATCGCCTCGGAGGCTTCGCGATTGAGGGTCATCATCATTTCGATCGCCTCGCGTTCAAGTCCCGGTGGGCACAGGCCACGCTTGATGGCCGTGGTCACGAGGCCCATGCCGAGCGGCTTGGTGAGAAACAGGGCATCACCCGCACGCGCCCTGTCGTGGCCGATGACCTGGTCTGGGTGCACCTCGCCGATCACGGCGTAGCCGAACTTCGGCTCCGGGTCGTCGATCGAATGGCCGCCGACCACCGCCACACCGGCTTCGCCCAGCTTGGCCGCTCCCCCGGCCACGATCCTCTCCAGTAGGCCTGCATCCAGCTTCTCGCGCGGAAAGGCCGTGATGCCGAGGGCGAACAGCGGGCGCGCGCCGACCGCGTAGATGTCGCTCAGGGCGTTGGCGGCCGCGATGGCGCCGTACTCGTATGGGTCGTCGACGATGGGCGTGAAGAAATCGACCGTCGCCACGAGCGCGCGGTCGGGCGCGATGCGATACACCGCCGCGTCGTCGCGTGCGGCCGCACCGTGCAGCACGTTGGGGTCAACGATCGGGGGCAGCGCCCCGAGTACCTGCCCTAGCTCCACCGGGCTGAGCTTGCAGGCTCAACCCGCCCCGTGGCTGTACTCCGTCAGGCGAAGCGGCGAGAGCTGCTCCTTCTTCATACGTGTGCTAAGTATCCGTTGTGCCTGAGAGCAACCCCCCACCCGGCGCGCTAGGCGCTCCGACCTCCGCGGCAAGCGGGGAGATGTAATGCCTCTTGTGTTTGCCGCGATCGCGCCGCACGGCGGCATGGCGGTCGCCGAAGCGTGCAAGCCAGAGGAGCGCGACGTCGCCATCAAGGCACGCGAAGGCATGGAAGAGCTTGGCCGCCTCTTCGACGCCGCCGAACCGGACACCGTCGTCGTGGCCACGCCGCACAACGTGCACATCTCGAACACGTTTGGCGTCGTGGTGGCGAGCCGAGTCGCGGGACGCCTGGACGGAATCTCGCCTCCGGTCGAGCTCGACGTGCCATCCGACATGCAGCTCGCCTGGCGCCTGCTCAAAGCCATGGGCGCGGCAGGCTTGAGCGTGGCCGGCGTGAGCTTCGGTGCCAACGATCCCAACACCGCGGTCGCGCCGATGGACTGGGGCGTCCTCATCCCCCTGTGGTTCATGGGCGGCCGGCGCAAGCCGCCGGTCCCGTTCGTGGTCGTCACACCCGCACGCCAGCGATTCCGACCGTCGCGTCGCCCTGATCGCGAGCGCGGATCACGGTCACACGCACATGGAGAGCGGGCCGTTCGGGTACCACCCCGCCGCCGGTGAGTACGACGAGCTGGTCACCGACCTGGTCCGGCGCAACGAGCTCGAACGCCTGGTGGACGTCCGTCGGGAGCTGGTCGAGAACGCCAAGGCCGACAGTTGGTGGCAGATGCTCGTCCTGCACGGCGCGACCGCCGGCTGGAAGGGAAGGTTGATCTCTTACGAAGCCCCTACTTACTTCGGAATGTTGACGGCGGTGTACGGACCAACCTAGCTGATCGAGGTCAGCTCCAGCCGCCTGGCGACGGCGGCCTTGAGCGCTCGATGTTTCTCCAGCCCTGGATCCGCGGTCAGCACGCGCTCCGCCTCCTGCCGGACTTCGTTGAGCAGCACCGGGGTGCGTAGCGAATCCATCGCGGCGTCGGACATGCCGTGCTGGCGTGGTCCCATCAGCTCGCCCATGCCCCGGATGCGCATGTCCTCCTCGGCCAACGTGAACCCGTCGCGGATCCGCTCCACGAGCTGGAGGCGATGCAGGGCGAGCTCTGACGGATCGTCGCTCAGCAGAAGGCACCAGCTCGGCGCGGAGCCTCGCCCCACGCGGCCGCGGAACTGGTGCAGCTGGGCCAGGCCGAAGCGCTCGGCGCCCTCGATCATCATCACGGTCGCGTTCGGCACGTCCACGCCGACTTCGACCACGGCGGTCGCGACCAGGACCTGGATCTCGCCGGCGACGAACCGCTGCATGACCTGGTCTTTGTCTTTAAGGCGGCTGTGGATCAGGCCGAGCTCCAGGCCCGCGAGCTCTTCCTTTTTCAGGCGCTCGAACTCTGCGCTCGCCGACTTCGCGGCGAGCGACTCGGACTCTTCGATCAGCGGGCAGATCACGAACGCCTGGTGTCCGGCCGCGACCTCCGCGCGGACTATGTCGTATGCCTGGTGGCGCCCGTCTGGCTCGATGACCGTGGTCGTGACCGGGCTCCGGCCCGGCGGCATCTCGTCGATCACCGAGAGTGTCATCTCCCCGTAGCTCGCGAGGGCGAGCGTGCGCGGGATGGGGGTTGCGGTCATGGCGAGAAAGTGCGGCCGGCCGGCGCCCTTGCCCCTCAGCAGCTCACGCTGCCTGGTGCCGAAGCGGTGCTGCTCGTCCACGACCGCAAGGCCGAGGTTTGCGAACTCGACGTCGTCCTCGATCAGCGCATGCGTGCCCACGACGAGTGCGCAGTGGCCCGATGCGGCGGCCGAGCGTACGCGCCGGCGCTCGGGCGCGCCCTGGCTGCTCACCAGCAGCTCCACCGTGAGCCCGGGGAAGCTCTCCTCGAGGTACGCGCGGAACCGCTGCAGGTGCTGCCTGGCCAGGATCTCGGTCGGCGCCATCACCACCGTCTGCAGTCCCGATCCATGGGCCATCGCAGCGCAGGCGCCGGCCACGGCGGTCTTGCCTGAACCGACGTCGCCGTTGAGCAGCCGGTTCATGGGCACCGGCTTCTCCATGTCCTGGAACGCCTCCCACATCGCCTTCCGCTGCGCCCTGGTCAACTCGAAGCCAAGGCCTGCCTTGAACGCGTCAATCACGTCTTGCCGAAAAGGAATCTGCGTCGCGGGCTCGGCCGCAATGTTCGCGCGCATCATTGCGAACGCGGTCTGCAGCTCAAAGAGCTCGGCAAACGCCATTCGCTTGCGCGCGGCCTCGAAGTCCTGCAGCGAGTCGGGCCTGTGCCCGCTGCGAACCGCTTCCGCGACCGTCACCAGGTGGCTGCGCTCGCGCACGTCCTCCGGCAGCACGTCCTCGATCTGCGTCGCGAGCGGCAGCGCGGCATCCACCCAATTGGCGATCTTCCGCGAGGTCAGACCCTCGACCAGGTGGTACTTCGGCGTCATCTCGCGCAACTTCTGCGGTTCGCCCGCCGCATCCAGGCGTTCGTGCTGTGGATTCACCATCCCCGGCTGTCCGCGATAGCGGATCTTTTCGACGACCCCAGCAAACGCGACCAGGTCACCCTCGCGAAGCTGTCCGAGGATGAACGGCGAGTGGAACCAAACCACTCGCATCTGCGCGCCGCTCTCGTCGGCGACCGTGGCTTCGACCAGACGAAGCCGGCGGCGCTGGGTCACCACAGGTTTTATGGAGAGAACGGTCGCGATGACCGACGCCTGCGCCCCAGGGACCAGGGCCGAGATCCGCGACGGCGTGTAGGTCTCCCACCTGAAAGGCAGCGTCAGCAACAGGTCCCGGATCGTCCGGATGCCGAGCTTGGCGAGCAGCCTCGAGTACTTGGTCCCGACATCCCTCAGCTGTTCCACGGGTGCGTCGAGGGCGCGCGGAAGAGCGAGGATCGACATCTAGGGTATTTTCGGAAACCAGGTGCGGGGGAAGCGTGCTGAGATCGCGTTCATCTCCATCCTGATCATCGGAATGGCTTAGCGCGCCTGCCTTCCACTCGGGCAAACCACACCAGTTGGCCGGCGAGCAGCGTGACCAGCAGGACCAGGGCCAGTGGACCGAAGCGCGCAAACGTGGACCACGCCGCCGCGATGATGACCAGGACCACGGCGCTCTGCACCCAGTCGCCGACGAACAGGCCGACCACCCGCATCGCCGCGGCCCGAAGGACGCTCACGCGATTGCAGGCCGCCGGATCAGCATCACCGCGAGCCGCGAGGCCAACACGTACACCGCGACGAGGCCCAGGATGGAGACGAAGTCGAGCGGCCACTCGGCGCCCATCCCCTCGGCCGCCCAGAACGTGCCCAGGCTGGTCAAGATGATGCCGACCGCGTACTTGAGCGTGTTCTCAGGCACGCGCGCCAGAGGCTTGCGGATGGCGAGACCCGCCGCGCCGACTGCAATCGCGGCCGCGACGCCGCCCGCGGTCGCGAGCGGGAGCTGATTCTCGGCCCCGCCGACCGCGATCACGATGAAGACGACCTCCAGTCCCTCGAGGAACACGCCCTTCAGGGCGAGCACGAAGCCGACCCAGTCCCGGCCGGCCGCGGCGGATCCGAGCTGGGAGACGGTCTGCCTGTACGCGTGCTCCTCGTCGTGCATGGCGACGACTCCCGCCGAGCGCAGGACCGCCTTGTGCAGCCACCGCAGGCCGAAGAGCAGGAGCAAGGTCCCGACCACGAGCTTGAGCGCCGACTCCGGTACACGGGTGACGATGAGCTGACCGAACAGGACCACGAGCACGGCCAGGGAGAGGACGGCCGCGAGCGTGCCGAGGAGGGGCGCGCGCCAGCCCCGCGTCAGGCCCACGGCGAGCACGATCGTCAGCGCCTCAGTCGCCTCGACAGCGGAGCCCAGGAACGCGGCCCCGAAGATGAAGAGCTCCTGGCCCATCGGTTGAGAGAAATAATGACCGCATGCGGACTGGGCTCTACGCGGAGGACTCCATCACGCGTCGCGTGAATCGCGAGAACGTGCTGCTCCTCGGTGGTGGACGGGCGCTCCTGATGCAGCTCGCGCATCCCAGGGTGGCGGCCGCAGTCGAAGAGCATTCAGATTTTCGGTCGAGGCCGGTTCGCCGCCTGCGCAGGACGGTCCGGATGACGATGGCAATCGTCTTCGGCGACGGCGACACGGCGCTCGCCGCAGCGCGCGTTGTCAACCAGACGCACGCCCGGGTCCGTGGACGTGAATACCGCGCTCTCGACCCCGAGCTGCTGCTCTGGGTCCACGCGACGCTGGTCGACTCGGCCCTGGTCACCTACGAGACGTTTGTCAAGGCGCTGACGGCACGTGAGCGCGAGGACTTCTACCAGGAGTCGAAGCTGCTCGGTGAGCTCCTCGGCATCCCCCACGAGAAGTTCCCCCGGTCGCTGCGCGAATTCGAGGGCTATGTCGACGCGATGGTGGCGGGGAATGTGAGCGTGAGCCCTCTCGCCCGGGAGCTCGGCGCCCTCGTGCTGCGGCCGAAGCTGCGACTTATGCCCGGACCCGCCATGATCCCCTTCGAGATCGTGACCGCAGGCCTGCTGCCGCCGGCGCTGCGCGAGCAGTACGGGCTCGCGTGGGGCCAGGGTCAGCAGAGACTGTTCCGGCTCCTGGTGCTGGCGGTGCCGCGACTGGTCGCAGTGACCCCACCGGTGCTTCGGGTGTGGCCTCTGCCCGGTCGCAACGTGAAGCTGGCTTCTAACTTCGCCCTTACTTCTTGAGGTACACGAGGCCCAGGGCCCTCGGCCCCGTGTGCGTCCCCAGCACGCAGCCGATCTGGCCGATCGGGATCTCCATCTCGGGCAACTCTTTGCGCAGCTCGCTCGCGATCTGGGCCGCCTCGTCGGGCGCCTGCGCGTGCATCACCGCCAGGGTCTCCACGGGCATCTCGGTGCGAAAGAACTCGACCATGCGTGGGATGGCGCGCGATCGCGTGCGCACGCGGTCGATCGACTTGATCTCGCGGTTGGCCACCAGGAGCAGCGGCTTGAGGTCGAGCATCGTCCCGATCATCGCTTGCGCCCGGCTGACACGCCCTCCCATCTCGACGTAGCGGAGCGTGTCGAGCAGCGCCAGCACGCGCGATCTGGGAATGCGCTCCTGGACCGCGGCCGCAGCTTCTTCAAGGGTCGCGCACTCCGCGGCGATGCGGCACAGAAACGCGATCGGCATCGAAACGGTCTGGCTGTCGATCACGTTGACCTTGAATCCATCCACGGACGAGGCGCCGACGCGCGCGGCCTCCGCCGTCGCGGACAGCTGCTCCCCGATGTGGATCGAGATGCAGCCGTCGTGGTCGCGGGCGAGCCTGGTATAGACATCGGCGAACTCACCTGGCGAAGGGGCTGAGGTGGTCGGCAGCGTGGTCGACGCAGCAAGCCGCGCGAAGAACTGCTCGTCGGTCATGTCGACGCGGTCGCGAAAAGATTCCTTGCCGAACAGGACTTTGAGGGGCACGATCTCGATCCCGTAGCGATCGCGCCACTCGTTGGGCAGGTCCGCGGTCGAGTCTGTGACGACCGCGAAGCTACGAGCCAAGCGAGCTATTCGACGGAGAGGATGAACGGGTAGTGATGCTGGCCGCCGTGCTGGACCTCGACCTCGAGGCTGGGGTAGTTGTTGCGGATCTCCGACTCGAGCCTGGCCATCTCGGCGTCGCTCGCCTGCTCGCCACGGTAAACGGTCACGAGCTCGTAGGCGTCCGGGCCGAGTCTGCCCAGCGCCTTGTTGACCACCTCCGCGTAGTCGTCCCCCGCGAACTCGAGGCGATCGTTGATCAGGCCGATCACATCACCCTTTTTGACCTTGACGCCATTCGACCTCGTGTCGCGCACGGCGTGCGTCACCTCGATCGTCTGCACGCGTTCTGCCTCAGCGTTCATGGCGCCCAGGTTTTCCGCCGCGGGCCGTTCCGGTCTGAACGCAACGACCGCGGAGACCCCCTGCGGAACGCTGTGGGTCTCGACCACGTGGACTTTCTTCTTGGTCAGCCCGATCACCTGCTTGGCGGCGGGAATGACGTTGCCGTTGTTGGGCAGGAGGACGACTTCCTCGTACGGGACGGATTCGATGGCCGTCAGCATGTCCTGCGTGCTCGGGTTCATCGTCTGCCCGCCCTCGATGATCGAGTCGACCCCCAGGCCGCGGAAGATCTCGACCAGGCCGCGGCCGGCGACGACCGCGACGATGCCGATGCCGTTGGGCCGCAGGCCGTTCCGCGCGGCGCCTTCGCTGTCAAGGATCCGCCGGTGCTGTGTCGACATGTCGCCGACGTTGAGCTTCAGGAGCTTGCCGTACCCGCCTGCGAGATTGATGACGCTCGTCGGGTCGTCTGTGTGCACGTGGACCTTGACGAGCTCCGGCTCGCCGACAACAAGGACCGAGTTGCCAAGCGACTCGATCTGGCCGCGGATCAGCTCGGTGTCCAGGTTGGTGCCCTCGATCAGGAACTCGGTGCAATAGCCCCATCCGCCTTCGGGGAGATCGAGCGAGACCTGCGCCGCGGGTGGCAGGGTGGGCTTCTTCACGTCGGCGAGGGCGGCGAACGCCGGGTCGGATTCCTCGATCGTCTTGAGCATGCCCTCGAGGATCAGCTGGAGCCCAAAACCGCCGGCGTCCACGACCCCCGCGTCGCGCAGGATCTGGAGCTGACTCGGCGTCTTGAGGACGGCTGCCCGGGCGCCTGCCGCGGCGGCGGCGATGACGCGCGGCACAGTCGCGTCAGGCGTGCTCGCTGCGGTGGCGGCGGCACGCCCCGCTTCGCGGGCGACAGTGAGGATGGTGCCTTCGGTCGGCTTGTTGACCGCGCGATAGGCGGCGTTGGCGGCCTCCTCGAACGCCGCGGCGAGCTCGGTCGGGGTCAGCGAGCCCTTGCCCTCCACGGCGCGCGCAAACCCGCGAAAGATCTGCGACAGGATCACGCCCGAGTTGCCGCGCGCGCCCATCAAGCTGCCGTGCGAGGCGAGCTTCGCGATCTTGCTGACCTCGGCCGCGTTCGACTCCTTCACGTCCTCGACGGCCGACTGCAACGTCAACAGCATGTTGGTGCCGGTGTCGCCGTCGGGCACCGGGAAGACGTTGAGCCGGTTTACTTCCTCATGGTTCGAGGCGAGCCACTGCAGGCTGCCCAGCAGCGCGCGCTTGAAGAGCGGGCCGTCGACACCAGTCACCTTGATGGCGGCCACCATTCAGGAGCGTTCTTCCCGAACGCCCTGCACGTTGACGTTGATCCTCACCACCGGCACATTGACCGACCGCTCGACCTCGAACTTGACCGTCTCCTGCAGGTTGTGTGCGACCTCGGAGATGCGGATGCCGTACTGCACGATCACGTACACGTCGATGGCCAGGCCGTCCTCGACCTGGACCACGTCCACCCCTTTGTCGACGTTTTCCCGATGGAGGAGCTCGGCAAAACCGTCGCGCAGGCCTCGCCCCGCCATGCCGCTGATGCCGTAGCAGCGCGTCGCCGCGTGGCCGGCGATGGCGGCGACGGCCGATGGGAACACCTCGATCCTGCCCCACTGGCGGGACTGGATGAGCGCCGTCGTCGTCTTCGAGGCCATCTGAGGGCTCATGGTACAATTCGGGTCCGCGCGCAAGCGTTTCTGCGCTGCCGCGCGCCTCCACTCCAGGCAGAAGGTAACTCATGGCCAAGCAGTGCGCGATCTGCGGCAAGACGCCGCAGTACGGACATCACGTCAGCCACGCCAAGAACCGGGTCAACCGGAGGTTCCTGCCCAACCTTCAGATGGGCCGGGTCACGGTGAAGGGCGAGACTTTCCGGGCGCGCGTCTGCACCCGCTGCCTGAGGACTTACTCCGCCTAGAACATCATCCCGTGAGCCTCGCCCAGGCGGTCGAGGTCTTGGCGCAGAGCGATCCAGACCCGCTCCTGCGCGTCGCGGCCAGGGACCACGGTCGTCGGGTCGTCGACCTCGGCGGTGAGCTCGGGCCGCTCTACCATCTCCGCGAAGAGCAGCGTCCACGCCCGGGGCACGACCTCGTAGATCGCGTATCCGCCGCCGCCCAGGGCCAGCCACCGTCCTTCGCACAGCTCGTGCGCCAGCTCGTGGAAGACGCGTCCTACGTGCGGCCAGATCCGCGTCGTGTTGGCGAGGTGCGCGAGCGGGTCGAGGTGATGCGAGTCGCAGCCGTCCTGGGTCACGAGCACAGTCGGCTTGAATCGACGAAGCAGGGCCGGCACGACCTTGTCGAACGCAAGCAGCCACGGCTCGTCCCACGTGTACGGGACGAACGGCATGTTGGCCGCAAAGCCTTTACCCTTCCCCACGCCCGCGTCCTGCGGGAAACCGGTGCCTGGAAAAAGCCAGCGGCCGCTCTCGTGGAGGCTGATCGTCAACACGTCGGGATCGCTCTGGAAGATCCCCTCGACGCCGTCGCCGTGATGCACGTCGACGTCGACGTAGGCGACGCGATGACCTCGTTGCTTGAGCCACTGGCAGGCGATCGCCGCATCGTTGTAGGTGCAGAACCCGGACGCCCGGTCGCGGTGCGCGTGGTGCAGTCCGCCGGACGGGCTGAAGGCATGAAGGGCGGCGCCGCCTTCGATCGCCTCGGCGGCGACCAGGGAAGCCCCCACGACGACCGCCGTCCCATCGTGCAGTGCGTCAGAGATCGGGTTGTCGGCCGAGGCGAAGCCCGCCGCGTCGATCGCCTGCGCAGAGACCTGCCGTCGCTGTGCTGGATCGCTTAGCTTGCGCACCAGGTCGACGTACTCGGGGGAATGCACCAGCTCGAGCTCGCCGATCGTCGCAGGTCGCGGTGGCAGGAGGTGCGAGTACTCGATGAGGCCCGTGGAGCGGATCAGCTCGACTGCGAGCTTGACCCGGATCGGCTGTAGCGGATGCTCGTCGGAAAGCTGGTGCTTCATCAGAGCATCGCCGTACACGAGCACGACCGGTCCGGACACGGGTGCTTACGCTAACGCAGCATGTTGTTCGAATCGGTCCCTAACTTCTCCGAGGGCCGTCGGGACGATGTCATCGACGCGATCGCGAGTGCGACACGCAAGGCGTACGTGCTCGACACCGACGCCGACCCGGACCACAACCGAGTCGTCGTGTCCATCGCAGGCGGCGTGGAACGGATCACCGACGCGTTGCTCGGTGCGATCGACGAAGCCGTCGAGCGAATCGACCTGCGAGAGCACCATGGCGTCCACCCGCGCGTCGGTGCCGCCGACGTCGTGCCCATCATTCCACTCGGTGACACCCAGCTCGATCAGTGTCGCGAGCTGGCGCGCTCGATCGGGGAGCGCCTCTGGTCGGAGCTGCACGTCCCTGTCTACCTCTACGGCCACGGCGAGAACCGCACGCTTGCGGACATCCGCGCCGGTCGGGCCAAACTCAGCATCGGAGGACCCGGCCTCCACCCGACGGCGGGGGCGGTGTGCATCGGAGCGCGGCGCGCGCTGGTCGCCTTCAACGTCATCCTGTACGAGGTCGACCTCGTCTCGGCGCGAGCGATCGCCCGATCGATCCGGGAGTCTGCGGCCGGCTTGCGCGGGGTGCAGGCGCTGGCCTTCGAGCTGCCAGGGCCGCGCGTCCAGCTCTCCATGAACCTGTTCCGCGTCGACGAAACGACGCCGGCTGACGTCATCGCCGAGCTCGAGCGGCGCGGAGTGGCGCTCGGTGCGCCGCAGGTCGTCGGACTGTGCCCGGCCGTCGCCGCGGGGCCGGCGGCCGATGGCCGGCTGCTGGAAGCCCGGCTGGCGTCGGTGGCGGCGACAGCTGCCGCAAGCCGGCTCGAGGAGCGTGCTGACGAGGAGAGCCTCGCGCTCGCGAAACGCCTGGGCCGCGAAGCCGGCGAGCTCGCCCGGCTGCCGGCCGACCAGGACGCCATCCTCGGGGGAGCGGAGCGGGCGGCGGCGCTGGTCCGTGTCCTCGAGGCGTCGCGGCTGCGAGACCCCGAGCTAGAGGAAATGCTCGAGGCGGCCGCCGTCGGTTTTCGGGCCGCGGTCACGCCGGCGACCGAAGGAATCTATCGCGCCCGGATCGAGGCCCTCGACGCCCGGCTATGACGGGGTCGTGGTATCGAAAGTCACCGTGCAGGCACCGCCGTTGACCTCGATCCGGTAGCGGTTCGCGGCACCGGGGAGGCCGGCCGAGTCATAGCTCAGATGCCCGACCGCATGCATGTTCTTGCCGTCCGCGGTCAGGTTGACGGCTCCTCCGGAAACCTCGACCGAGGCCTCGGTCCCGCTCGGACGATGGATGCGGACGGTCAGTGCGCCGCCGTTGATCTCCACCGGCACTACTCCTGATGCCGGACCGAGCGTGATCTCGTCACGCGACGCGCCGGAGTTGAGAGAGACGGACGTGACGTGCACGCGGGCCAGGTCGAGCGTGCTCGTAGTCGCGCCCGTATTCAGCTCTACCGTCCACTGGACGCCCGGGTTGAGCTGCAGGTTCACCGCGAAACGTCGGGTCTGCAAGAAAAGGAAGTTGCTGCCGGGCTGGCTGATGGTCAGCGTGCCGCTCGCGGTGTCGAGCCCGACCTGCGGCTTCGGCCCTGAATACTCGATATGTGCCCGATACAGGTCGGAGCCTCCGTCGGCCGCGCCGGCGATGTTGACGGTGGCCGCACCGGCTTCGATCTCGAGGTGGGCGCTCGCGATGTCGCCCCGCTGTTCTGACGACTCGAAGCTGTGCGTGGCGCTGGGGCTCGGGGCCACCGTGACGTAGGCGGCGGCGCCGACGATTGCCAGCAGGACGATCAGCGCCGCGGCGACATCGCCGGCGGTCCCGTGCACTGTGCGCCGGAGGATCAGCTCGATGCCGATCACCACCAGGACCAGCGGCCACAGGTTGATGAGCTGGTAAAGGCGGTCGACCGGGATCTGCCCGATGTTGACCAGCAGCGCGACCACACCGGCGAGGATCAGGACCGCCGGCCAGATGAAGGTGCGGTAGCGGTAGGTGTAGCGCATCAGCGCGTGCTCACGTTCACCTTGAGCGCCCCGCCCTGGACCGTCACGTCGTAGCCGTCGACGGCGGCGTCGAACTCGTGCGATCGCCACTCGCGGCTGCCGATCCCGTCGAGATGCGCACCGTCGGCCTGGATCTGGACTGCGCCACCCGAGGCCTGGACGCCGATCGCCGCACCTGCCGCCCGCACGATGTTCACGGTCAGGGCGCCGCCTTCGATCCGAATCGGGACGTTGCCTTTGGGCGTGCCCAGGTTGAGGTCGATCTGGCTCGCCCCCGTCCTGCACTCAAAGGCCGAGAGCTCTCCCATCGAGAAATCGAACTCGCCGCGAATCGCGCCGGTGCTGCAGCTGACCTCCCATGGGATCGCCTCCGTGACCTGGGTGTCGATCCGCAGCCTGCGCGCGCCGGCGAACCAGCCAGGGCGCTGGCTGATGCGGACCGTTCCCGAGGCGCGGTCGAGGCGAACCTCTGGCGCCGTGCCGCCGTGCTCGATGTGTGTCTTGTAGAGCTCGTCGCCGATGGACGCCGACCGGACCTCGATTCTCCCGCTCCCGACTGCGATCTCGAGTTTCGCCTTGCTGAGCTCCTCTCGAGGTTCGGCGCTGTCCACGTCTGCTGTCGCGCCTCCGGGGCCGATCCTGGCGGCGAGCAGCCACAACCCGAGCGCGATCAGCAAGACCGGCCATACGTAATCCCAGTTGACGTTTTCGAGGATCCCCGTGTTGGCCAGCAGAAAGAGGAGGCCGAGGACGACGAGCACGCCACCCCAGAAGATGCTCGGCCCCCGGTTCCACATCGCGGTTCAGCGCCAGCCGCGGCGGAAAATCAACCAGACACCGAGGGCAATGAGCACCACCGGCCAGAAGATGTCCGCCCGAAGCCAGTCGAGCAGGCCCAGGTTGTGGAGCAGGAAGTACACGCCGACGACGACCAGGACCGCCGGCCAGAAGAGCTCGTGTCGCCAGACCTGCCTCACGCGGGCCAGTGTAGTGGCGAGGCCGCCGGGCAAGCGCAGGGCGCACTTCCGATCAGACGGGCGCGACCACCTCGAACAGCCCCGGCCTTTCCTTGCTTGCGGCTTCGATCAGGTCTGGTCCCGCCACCGTGGTCTGGATCGCGGGCGCGCCGAGCAGATACGCACTCGTGACGCGACGAAGGTCGTCAGCGGTCACCTGCAGCAGGCGGTGCTTGAAGCTCTCTCGCGCCCGGCGCGTGAACCCCGCCGCTCGGTTGGTGGCCTCTCGCCGTCCTTTGATGTCGGGCGATTCGAGCGGGTCGACGTCTCCGCACGCGCCGAGGATCGCCTCCTTCAACGCCTCCGGATCGATCGGTGCGTCGATCACCCAGCGCACGGCACTGTCGAACGCGTCATATGTGCGAACGATGTTGGGGTCGCGATAGGAGCCGAAGTAGAACGTTCCGCTGGCCACGCCGGCCTGCGCGTAGGCGCCGTACGCGCCGGCTTTCTCCCGGATCTCCCGGTGCAGGAAGGTGTCGCGGAGGTAGTTGGAGAGGACAAGCAGCGCGGGTGCGTCCGCGTGCGTGTAACGCACGGTCTTGAAGATGCGCACGTTGAAGGCGACGGGGACGGGCGCGGTGCGGGCCTCGGCCCCGCGCTCCAGCGCTTCGAGCTTCACCGGCTGTCCGTCGCGGTCGCCGTCCGCAAGCGCGCCGAGCAGCCCCGCGAGGAGTTCTTGAAGCGGCTGCACCATCGACTCTTCGCAGGTGACGACGATGCGAAGCGCCCCCGCCCGGAACAGAAGCTTGCGGACATCGTCGAGACGGTTGATCACATCACCAAGCGACTGCTCGTCCAGGCGCGCCAGGCGGCGCATCGTGTGCAGCATGCCGATCCCCTGCAGCCGGTCGTTGATCGCGCCTTCGGAGGTCAGCTTGGAGTGCGCGCGCAGCAGCGCGAACTGGAAGCCGAGACCGGCGAGTGAGCTCTCGAGGCGGGTGGTGATCTCCGCGATGACCTCCTTGAGGCGCTTCGGCTCGACCTCGAGCCGCGCCAGGAGGTCGGTCAGGAGCTCGATGAAAGGCTTGGCGTTGCGATCCAGCGCGCGCCCGGCGATGACGAAGGACTGGATGTAGTCGTCGCGCTCGGCGAGCGACTGCACCTGCGCGGCCGCACCAAGCCCGCCGGTGACGGAGGCGATGCGGCCCGCGATCTCGGCGTACCCGAGGCCGGCCGCGCCGCTCTGCGTCAGGGCGCGGCTCAGCAACGGGAGGAGGTCCTTCTGCTCGGCGCTCAGGGATGAGAAATCGCTGCGGATGTCGAGATAAGTGATGCCGTTGGTGGGCTGCGGATAGAACTCAACCCTGGCCCGACGGACGTCGGCGTCGCGGCTCGGCACGTCCTCGAACCTCATCGGGATGTCGGTGAGCTCGAGCGTCGGCAGCACGGACAGGTCCTGCTTGGCGTCCTGGTCCGCCTTCAGGCGGAGCGCGTCGGACACGATGCGGACGCGGTCCGACTCGCCGAGCTGCGACTCGATGGCCGCCAGCCGGTCGAGCTCCTCCTGGCGCTGCCTCTCCTCAAGGCCTGTGTCCGGGACCACGGTCAGAAGCGCGCGGTGCGTGTTGTCGAGCAGCTCGGAGCGGATCAGGTTCTCGAAGAAGCGGCCTTCGGCACGCGCGGCCTGGAGGCGCTCCAGGTCGGCGTCGAAGTTGAGGGCGCTGAAGGGGTCGCCTTCATAAAGGTATGCGGACAGGGAGGCGAACAGCAGCCGGAGCGCGAAAGGGAAGCCCGCGTTCGACCGCTCGCGCTTCTCGAACTCCAGGTGGTGGATGGCCGCGTCGACCTGCGTTCGGTCGACGCCCTTGTCCGCCAGGCGCTCGAGGGTGTCGAGGACGACGCGCTGCACCTGCTCGGCATCCTCGGCGGCGATTCCTTTCAGCCCGGCGCCGAAGACAGCCTCCTTGAAGTCGTCGTGGAGACCACTGCCGTCGGCGAGGGCGCTGCCGAGACCGGAGTCGATCAGGGCCTTGCGCAGCGGCGACCCTGCATTTGAGAGCAGGACCTCCGCCAGCACCTTCATGGCGAGGGCGCGGAACGAGTCGGCGCTGGGGACCGTGACCCAGGCCGTGAGCGCCTGCGCCTTTCGCGTGTGGTCCTCGCCGGCGACCGCGGGATACGGCTCCACGGCGGCTAACGGCCTGTCGAGGCGCTGAACATCCGGGATGCTCGAGTCGATGTCGATGCGCTGGAATCTCGTCAGCGCGTCGCGCTCGATCGCGTCCAGCGTCGCCTCGAGCGATTGGTTCCCGTACGTGTAGAACCGCGCGTTGCTCGGGTGGTAGTAGCGAGCGTGGAAGTTGCGAAGGGCTTCCCAGGTCAGGTTGGGGATGTCGCGCGGATCACCGCCCGACACGTATTCGTAGGGCAAGCCTTTGAACAGCGTCCTGCCGACGGCGCGGTCGACGGCTGCACCCGGGGTGGCCAGCCCACCCTTCATCTCGTTGAAGACGACACCCTTATAGCCGAGGCCGCTTGCAGGGTCGTCCGCCTGCTCGAACTCGAACCGAATGCCTTCCTGCTTGAACGCGTCCTCTGTGAGTCTCGGGAAGAACGTCGCGTCCAGGTAGACCTGGAGCAGGTTCATGAAATCCTTCGCGTTCCGTGTGCTGAAGAGGTACATCGTCCAGTCCGAGCCGGTGAGCGCGTTCATGAACGTCGAGAGCGAGCGCCGGGTCATGCTGAAGAAGGGATCGCGGACCGGGAAGCGCTGCGAGCCGGCGAGCACGACGTGCTCGAGGATGTGGGCAACGCCGGTGGAATCGCTCGGCGGCGTCCGGAAGAACACCGCAAAACCGTTGTTGTCGTCCGGACACTCGATGTGGATGTGGCGCGCGCCGGTGCGTTGATGCTCGAGCTCCAGGTATCCACCTTCGAGACGCTCGAGAGGTTCGCGCCGGGTGATGGTGTAGCCGCCGATCGTTTCGAGGGCGCCTGCGGTGGCCTTGGCCATGTAAATCCTTGAGTCTAGGATGTGACTCGTGTTCAGTGAGGCGGAGCTCGAGTTCCTGCGCTCGCAGCGCCTCGCACGCTTCGCCACGGTCGGGCCGACGGGCTGGCCTCACGTCGTGCCTGTGATGTACACGATGAACGACGACGGCTCGCTCGACTTCGACGTGGATGGCGTCAAGCTCCGCAACCTGTCCTCCGAACCACGCGCGGCGATGGTCGTCGACGCGATGGGTCCCAAGCGCGGCATCGCGATGCAGGGCCGCGTCGAGCTGATCGGCCCCGAGAGGGCGCGCCTCAAACCGGCCCGTAAATTCGCCTGGGGCCTTTGATTCGAAGCACGGCCTTGTCCCTGGCGCTGGCCATCGGCACCGCGGCCTGCAGCTTCGGTCCCCCATCAGTCACGTCTCCCTCACCGACCGCTTCGGCGAGTGGAAGTCCGGCGATCTCGGCGGACTGGGCCCAGTACCACCACGACGCGGGTCGTACGGGTGTCGGACCGTCGGAGCCCGCGATCAGCAATCCAAGCGTGGCGTGGAGAGCAGACGTCGACGGCGAGGTGTACGCGTCGCCCTTGATCGTCGCGGGACATGTGATCGTGGCGACCGAGAACAACACGGTGTACTCGATGGACGTGTTCACCGGCGCCACGGTCTGGACGCGACATCTCGGCGACCCGGTCGACTCAGCGACGCTGCCGTGCGGCAACATCCAGCCGGTCTCGGGGATCACCGGCACGCCAGCCGCGGATCCGGCCAGCGGGAGGTTGTACGTGGTCGCGTACCTGCGGAGCCATCACCACGTGCTTTACGCGCTAAGCCTGGTCGACGGCTCTGTCAAGTGGCAGCAGGACATCGATCCGCCGGGCTCGACGCCCCAGGCTCAGCAGCTGCGCGGTGCCCTCGCGATCGGATCCGGGTTCGTGTACGTGCCGTTTGGCGGGCTGTTCGGGGATTGCGGGCAGTACCGCGGATACGTGGCCGGCGTCCCCCTGAACGGGGGCGAGGCTCGGATCTACGCGGTGCCGGCTGGGCGAGGCGCCAGCATCTGGGCGCCGCAGGGGCCCACCGTGGATGCCGATGGCAGCGTCTACGTGGTGACCGGCAATTCGTTTGGCCCTGGGTTCGGGTACAGCGACTCGGTGATCCAGCTGGCGCCGGACCTGCGGAGCGTCAGGTCGTACTTCGCCCCTTCGAACTGGGAGGCGTTGAACAGCGGCGACGTGGACCTGGGATCGGTGGGTGCGACCCTGCTGCCAGCGCTGGGGCGGGTGTTCGTGATCGGCAAGGAGGGCGTCGCGTACCTGCTGCGGGCTGGTTCGCTCGGTGGCATCGGCGGACAGGTGGCGTCGCGCCGGGTGTGCGGAGGGTCCTATGGAGGCACTGCGTGGTCGGGCTCGACGGTTTTCGTGCCTTGCACGGACGGGCTGTATGCGCTGTCCGTCTCCGCCTCTTCCATCGACATCGCCTGGCACGTGAGTCACCCCGCGGACGCCTCGCCGATCCTGGCCGCCGGCGCCGTGTGGGCGATCGAGCCGGGGTCGGGCAACCTCTACGCGCTCGACCCGGCCAACGGCAGGACCCTGTACTCGACAGGGGTCGGATCGCCGAAGCGCTTCAGCACCCTGGCGGCCATCGAGGGCTTCGTCGTCGCGCCCGCGGGCAAACAGGTCGTGGCGGTGTCGGTCGCCGGCTAGCCCTGGATCTCGCGCAGGAGCTTGGCCAGCTCGAGGGCGGCCTCCGCCACACGAGCTCCTTCGTTGTTCTTTTGACCGGAGCGCGCGAGCGCCTGGTCGAGGTCATCGGTGGTGAGGACGCCAAGAGCGATCGGGACGCCGGTGTCGAGCTGGACCTGCATGACGCCGGAGGCGGTCTGCATGGCCACGATGTCGTCGCCGATGACGCTGCCGAGCGTGATGATCGCGTCGGGTCCGCCCTTCTCGGCAAGGGCCAGGGCGACGACCGCGATGTCGAGTGCTCTCGGGACCCAGTACACGTCGGGATCGTGCACACCGTGGCGCTCGAGCGCCTCCCGAGCTCCTCGCAGCAGCCGTTTGGCAACGTCCTCGTCGGCTGCACGCGCGACCACGATCGCGATGCGAAGGTCTGTGCCGTCGAGGTTGGGCGTTGCGCCCGTCTCAGCCACGCGTTGAATTACAGCAGGTGGCCGCGGTTCCCAGGGGACGCGGCTCAGCCGGCTGGCTGAGCAATTGCACAACCGAATTAGGTCTATGAGATTCTCCAGCCTGCTTTATTGCGCTGGATCCGATTTCTTGTTGCGTTGGCTTGCCTCGCCTCCTCAGTGAGCTGAAGAGTGAGTTATAGGTGAACAAGCCCTCGGGCTATTAGTACCGCTCAGCTCAAAAAGTTGCCCTTCTTACACCTGCGGCCTATCAACCTGGTGGTCTACCAGGGCCCTTACCCGGTTAACCCGGTGGGAGACCTTATCTTGGAGTTGGCTTCGCACTTAGATGCTTTCAGCGCTTATCCAAACCGGCCATGGCTACCCGGCGCTGCCACTGGCGTGACAACCGGTACACTAGCGGGCCGTTCAACCCGGTCCTCTCGTACTAGGGTCAACCCTCCTCAA
>WNGB01003520.1_pt1 | contig 24529 bp, 28 predicted proteins | sample 5400681 | NCBI WGS metagenome assembly WNGB01 (sample SAMN13153367, study PRJNA577476) | soil metagenome | isolation source: 115 cm soil or saprolite under grassland replicate 2 | place: USA:California | collected 2016-06-15
ACAGCCTCGATGAGGCCATCGCCCATATCCGGCGCCACGGCTCGGGGCTCGCCGAAGCCATCGTGACCAGCGACCTGCGGCGGGCCCGGCGCTTCACGCAGGAGGTGGACGCCGCGGCCGTCCTCGTCAACGCCTCGACGCGTCTCGTGGACGGCTCGCAGTTCGGGATGGGCGCCGAGATGGGCATCTCGACCTCGCGCCTGCACGCGCGCGGGCCCGTGGGTGTCCGGGAGCTGACCACGACCAAGTTCGTCGTCATGGGCGACGGGCAGGTACGGGAGTAGCGGGCCCGGTGCTGAAGGTCGGCATCTTCGGAGGCTCGTTCAACCCCATCCACTTCGGGCATCTCCTCCTGGCCGACGACATCTGCGAGGCGATCGGGCTCGACCGGGTTCTCTTCGTGCCGGCGGCCCAGCCGCCCCACAAGCCGGCCGCCGAGCTGGCCTCGGCGGAGCACCGGTACCGGATGACGGCCCTCGCGGTGCACGAGCACCCGCGCTTCGCCGTCTCCGACCTCGAGCTGCGGCGCCCCGGGCCTTCCTTCACGGTCGATACGCTCGCCGCGCTCGAGGGCCAGGGCGACCTCTTTCTCCTGATCGGCTCCGAGACATTTCTCGACCTGCTCGCCTGGCGGGAGCCCCGTCAGGTCGCGCGCCTGGCCCGGCTCCTCGTCGTCCCCCGCACGGGCGCCGCGTTCGATCCCGACGCTCCGGCATCCCAGAAGGTCCTGCACGAGCTGGGGCTCGGGGCCTTCGGCGCAGTCGGAGGCCCGATTCTCCACCGCGCCGCGTCGCTGCCGATCTCGGGCTCGGATCTCCGCCGGCGCGCGCGAGAAGGTCGCAGCCTGGCCTATCGGATGCCGGAGGCCGTCGCGGCCTACATTCGCGAGCACCGTCTCTATGGGCCGCGCCCCTGATGGCGGCGCTCACCGCCGAGGCCACGGCCCGCCTGGCCGCGCGTGCTGCCATCGACAAGAACGCCGAGAAGCTGGTGGTGCTCGACCTGCAGGGGCTGTCGACGGTCGCCGACTTCTTCATCGTGTGCACCGCGCGCTCGACCACGCAGGCGGACACCATCGTCGAGGCCGTGCGCGCGGCGCTCAAGGCCGCGGGCTCGCGTCCACGGCACCAGGAGGGCAGCGCCGAGAGCGGCTGGCTGCTCCTCGACTACATCGACGTGGTCGTGCACGTCTTCCTCGAAGAGACTCGCGGCTTCTACGCGCTGGAGCGGCTATGGGGCGACGCGCCGCTTCTGTCCGTCGAGGGCGGCGGGGGCACGCGCGATTGATTTCCGCTGGGGGGCGTGGTAGCCTTCGCCGTTAATTCCGGCCGCCCTCCGGCCGTATTGCAGAGGAGACAGGGATGAGAAAGGACCGCGTGGCTCAGTTCCGCAAGAAGCTGGAGGAGAAGCATCGCCAGCTCGTGGAAGAGGTGGGCAAGAACGTGCTGTACGGCAAGGGCCCCGACGACGACTCGACCAAGGACCTGGGGGACCAGGCCGCGACGTCCTACAACCGTGAGTTCCTCTTCGAGCTGGGCAACGGAACGCAGCGGCTCCTGAAGGAAGTTGTCTCCGCGCTGCAGAAGCTGGACGACGGCAAGTTCGGCGACTGCGAGCGGTGCGGTGAGCAGATCGCAGACAAGCGTCTCGACGCGCTGCCCTTCGCCCGCTACTGCATCGCCTGCCAGCGGGCCATCGAAGAAGAAGAGCGCACGGCCGCAGGGTAGCGCGGCCGGGGGGCCTGCCGTCGTGTCCGTCCGCTCGGGAGTGCTCCTCGCCCTCGCTTTCGGCGCCGTCGTTGCCTACCTCGCGTCCCTGAATACCGACCGCGTTCGCGTGACCCTGGGGGCCGACTGGAGCTGGGACCTGCCGCTGCCGGCGCTCGTCGTCGGCGCCTTTCTTCTGGGCGCGGGGCTCGCGCTCTTTCTGGAAATCGTGCGCGACCTCGGCCGGACCTACCGCGAGCACCAGCGGGTGCGCAGCGCGCGGCGGGTGGAGTCGCTCGCGGAGCTCTACCATCGCGGCCTGGACGCCCAGCTCTCCGGTCGGTCCGAGGCGGCCACCGAGGCCTACGGCCGAGTCCTGAGGCGAGAGCCGGACCACGCGCAAGCGCATGCCCGTCTGGGAGACATGGTCCGCGTGGCACTTGCCTCCGCGCTCGGTCGCGTGTACTTCGAGCTTGCCATGCTGGACGAGGCGGCGGACCAGTTCCAGAAGGTCGAGGTGCGCACCCCGGATCTGCCAGGGCTCCACGCTTATCTGGGCGCCATCTTCGAGCGCCGGGGACAAGCGGTCGACGCCCTGGCCGAGTACCGGCACGCGCTCGAAAGCATCGGCAGCTTCGAGTGGCCGCACGGCTGCGCCGCGTGCGGCGCCGCACACGGTGGCTGGGTGGACCGCTGTCCATCGTGCCGGCGCTGGAACACGTCGCGTCCGTAGTCGCGCCCGACCGGGGCGTCCGGCCGTGGCTCACGGCTGCGCTCGACCTCCTCTTCCCGCCATTCTGCCCCGTCTGCCGCGCCGCGCTCGGAGTCGGCCGGCGCGATCCGCTCTGCGGGGCGTGCTGGGTGGGCATCGAGCGGATCGCGCCCCCATGGTGCCGCCGGTGCGGCGCGCCGCTCTCGATCGAGGGACTCTGCGGGGAGTGCCGCACGGGCCGCCGGCCCTTCGCGTACGCGCGCGCGGCCGCGCGCTACGGCCCGATCGCGCGCGAGGCCCTCCACGCCTTCAAGTTCGGCGGCCATCGCGCGCTGGCGGCGCCGCTCGGTGATCTCCTCGCCGAGCTCGGCATGGCGGTGCTCCCGGGCGCCGCGCCCGACGTCCTCGTCCCGGTGCCGCTGCACCCGAGTCGCCTGCGCGAGCGCGGCTACAATCAGGCGCTGCTCCTGGCCGCGCGCCTCGGGCGCGCCTGGGGCGTGACCGTGGCGGCGGGCACGCTGGGACGGAGCGTGGCGACCGCCTCCCAGACCGATCTCGACGCGGCGGCACGCCGCAAGAACGTCCGCGGAGCCTTCGCCGTACTGCGGCCCGAGACCGTCGCCGGGCGCCATGTGCTGCTCGTGGACGATATCCTCACCACCGGCGCCACGGTCGGCGAATGTGCCCGGTGCCTCATGGCAGCGGGCGCCGCCGCGGTCGGCGTGCTCACCGTGGCCCGGGTCGATTGAAGCCTCGCCGCCCAAGCTTGCGCGCCTCGGCTCTTGGCCCCTATAATCAAGCTTCCTGTGGGCGGAAGTGGTCGCCAATCCTCAATAATCATTACCGAAGGAGCACATCATGGGCGTGCGGGTCGGGGTCAACGGGTTCGGACGGATCGGCCGCGTCTTTTTCCGCGCGGCGCTCACGGCGCCGGAGATCGAGGTGGTCGCGGTCAATGATCTCGCCGACGCCAAGACGCTGGCGCACCTGCTCAAGTACGACTCGGTACACGGCATTCTCGACGCCGAGGTGACCCACAAGGGCGAGGCCATCTTCGTCAATGGCCGCGAGGTGCGCGTCTGCTCCGCGAAGGACCCGGCGACGCTCCCGTGGGGCGAAATGGGCGTGGACATCGTGGTCGAGTCCACCGGCGTCTTCCGCGACAAGGCCATGACGACCAAGCACCTGCAGGCCGGCGCCAAGAAGGTCATCATCACCGCGCCGGCCAAGGACCCCGACATCACGATCGTGCTGGGCGTCAACGAGCAGAAGTACGATCCGGCCACGCACGAGCTCGTCTCGAACGCCTCGTGCACGACCAACTGCCTCGCCACCGTCGCCAAGGTTCTGCTCGACAACTTCGGCATCAAGCGGGGCTTCGCCTCGACCGTGCACTCCTACACAAACGATCAGCCCATCCATGATTTTCCGCACAAGGATCTGCGACGGGCGCGGGCCGGCGCGGTGAGCATGATTCCGACGACCACCGGCGCGGCCACGGCCGTGGGGCTGGTGCTCCCCGAGCTCAAAGGCAAGCTCGACGGCATCGCCATCCGCGTGCCGACCGCCAACGTCTCGGTGCTGGACCTGACCGCCGATCTCGAGAAGCCGGTGAGCGTCGCCGCGGTCAACGACGCCTTCCGCGCCGCGGCGGCCGGCGCCCTGCGTGGGATCCTCGACGCGACGGACGAGCAGCTCGTGTCGGTGGACTTCAACGGGAATGCGCACTCGTCCATCGTGGACCTGCCGTCCACCGCGGTCATCGACGGCAACATGGTCAAGGTCCTTGCCTGGTACGACAACGAGTGGGGCTACTCGAACCGCGTCAAAGATCTCATCCGGTACATGTCGAAGTTGCTCTAGCTTGGCCAAGCTCAGCGTCGATCGCCTTGATCTCGGCGGGAAGCGGGTCTTCCTCCGGGCGGACTTCAACGTCCCCCTCGAGGACGGGCGCGTCGCCGAGGACACGCGTATCCGTGCCGTGATGCCGACTATCGAGCTGTGCCTGAAGGCCGGCGCCTCGCTCCTCCTGGCCTCGCACCTGGGCCGCCCCAAGGGCGCGCCCGACCCGCGGTACTCGCTCCGCCCCGTGTCCGCCAGGCTCCAGGAGCTCCTCGGCCGCCCGGTCCCGCTGCTGCCCGATTGCGCGGGGCCCGAGGTCGAGGCGGCCGCGGCCGCGCTCGGGCCGGGTGACGTCGCGCTGCTGGAGAACCTGCGCTTTCACGCCGAGGAAGAGGCCAATGACCCGGCCTTCGCGCGGCAGCTCGCGGCGCTGGCCGACGTCTACGTCGACGACGCGTTCGCCGCTGCGCATCGCGCCCATGCCTCGATCGAGGGCATCGCCCACTTCCTCCACCCGGCGGCGGCGGGCCTCCTCATGGCGGCCGAGCTCGAGGCCCTGGGGCGCATCTTCGAGCGTCCTGAGCGGCCCGTGGTGGCGATATTGGGCGGCGCGAAGGTCTCCGACAAGCTGGGCCTCGTCGAGCACCTGCTGGCGCGCGTGGACGGGCTCCTCATCGGTGGCGGCATGGCCTACACGTTTCTCGCCGCGCTCGGTCACGGCGTCGGCCGCTCGCTGCTCGAAGCGGACCGCGTCGACCCGGCCCGGAGCATCCTCGCTCGGGCCCGCGCCCTGGGCGTCCGCGTGCGGCTGCCCGTGGACGTGGTTGCGGCGCCGGGGCCCGACAGCGTGGACGGCATCCGCACCGTCGGCGTCCGCGACATGCCCGCCGACCTGATGGGCCTCGACATTGGCCCGCTCACGGTGACCCAGTTCTCCGCCGCCCTCGCGTCCGCCAAGACCATCGTGTGGAACGGGCCGCTCGGCGTCTTCGAGAAGGCGCCCTTCGCCGCCGGCACCTTGGGGGTGGCGCGGGCCGTGGCCGAGTCGGGTGGCTTCTCGGTCATCGGCGGCGGCGACACGATCGCCGCGGTCCGCCAGGCGGGCGTGGCCGACCGGATCGGCTACACGTCGACCGGGGGCGGGGCCTTCCTCGAGTTGCTCGAGGGACGCGTGCTGCCGGGCGTTGCCGCTCTCGACGAGGCGGCCTGATGCGCACGCCGCTCGTCGTCGGCAACTGGAAGATGCATAGCAGCATCGCCCAGGCGCGGGAGCTGGCGCTGGCGGTCCGCGACGGGCTCAAGCGCCCCCGCGGCGTCGAAGTGGTGCTCTGCCCGCCCTTCACGGCGCTGCCTGCCGTTGCCGAGGCGCTCGCCGGCTCGCCCATCGGCTGGGGCGCGCAGAACGCGCACTGGGAGGACCAGGGCGCCTTCACGGGCGAGATCTCGCCGGTCATGCTGGCCGAGCTCGGCTGTCGCCTCGTCATTCTCGGGCACTCCGAGCGCCGGCACCTCTTTCGCGAGACGGACGAGGAGATCAACCGAAAGGTGGCGGCGGCGCTCAGGCACGGACTCACGCCGCTCCTCTGCGTCGGCGAGACCGCCGAGGAGCGTCGCCAGGGGCTCACCTTCACCGTCGTGGAAGGCCAGCTCCGGGCCGGCTGGGCGGGGCTCGGCGCCGACCTGCTGGCGCGATGCCTCCTGGCCTACGAGCCCGTCTGGGCCATCGGCACCGGGGTCAATGCGACGCCCGCGCAGGCGGGGGAAGTCCACGGCTATCTCCGCGGTCTCGTCTCCGAGCTCGCGTCCAAGGAAGTCGCCCAATCACTCCGTATCCTCTACGGCGGCAGCGTGAAGGCGGACAATGCCGCCGCGCTGACCCAGGAGCCAGACATAGACGGCGCGCTCGTCGGGGGCGCGTCGCTGCAGGCGCCCGGCTTCATCACCATCGCGAGAAAGTCGGCCGCCAAGGGCGGCCCCTCAAAGGAGTGACCTCGGCATGTTCACGTTCCTCGTCATCATTCACGTGCTCGTCAGCCTGATCATCATCGGCATGGTGCTCCTGCAGGCGGGCAAGGGTGCCGACATCGGCTCGGCCTTCGGCGGCACCGGCAGCCAGGCCGTGTTCGGCTCCATGGGCACGCCGACGGTTCTCGGCAAGATCACGACGGCCGTCGCCATCGTGTTCATGGTCACGTCGTTCTCGCTCGCGGTGCTGGCGCATCGGAAGGCCACCACCATCATGCCGGCGTCGGGTCCCGGCGCGGCCGCCCCCGCGGCCCCGGCTCCGGAGAAGAAGTAGGATGCGCGCGTTGGGTGGGACCACCCTGCTGACACTGGCCGCGCTCTTCGCGCTCGGCGGCGCGGGACACCAGGCAGCCGTTGCCGCAGACGAGCCCGCGAGTGCCAGCGACAAGCCCGCCTACGGCGACACCTATGTCCAGGCCTCCATCGGCGACATCACCGGCCTCATCCCCAACATCACGTCGGACAGCGCGTCGCACGAAGTGGGGGGGCTCATCTATGACGGCCTAGTGCAGACCGACAAGGACCTGAACTGGTCGCCGCTGATGGCCGAGTCGTGGCAGTTCAGCAAGGACTGCCTGACCCTGACCTTCAAGCTCAAGCGCGGCATCAAGTGGCACGACGGCAAGCCCTTCACGGCCGACGACGTGCTCTTCACGTACAAAACCATCATGAATCCGAAGACTCCCACGGCGTACCGCGACGACTTCGAGCCGGTCAAGGAGGTCCAGGCGGTCGACCCGACCACGGTCCGCGTCACGTACTCGCAGCCCTTCGCCAAGGCGCTCGGGAGCTGGAGCACGGCCATGCTGCCCAAGCACCTGCTCGAGAAGGACGTGGACCAGGGCAAGCTGCGCGAATCGCCGCTGAACACCCGACCGGTCGGCACCGGGCCGTACCGCTTCCAGGAATGGAAGAGCGGCGAGAAAGTGGTGCTGGTAGCCAACAAGGACTACCACGTCGAAGGGCGGCCCTACCTCGGCAAGATCGTCTACCGCGTCATCCCGAGTCAGGCGACCATCTTTCTCGAGCTCAAGGCCAAGGGTGTGGACATGGCCGTCCTGACGGCCATCCAGTTTGCCCGCCAGACCGACTACGCGGCGTTCAAGAAGGACTACGCCAAGTTCCGTTACCCGGGCAACGCCTACACGTACTTCGGTTTCAACCTGAAGGACCCGCGCTTCGCGGACAAGCGGGTGAGGCAGGCCTTCGCGCATGCCATCAACAAGCAGGAGCTGATCGAGGGCGTCGTGATGGGACTCGCGCGCGAGGCGACGGGCCCGCTGCGACCCGGCAGCTGGGCCTTTACGGACAAGGTCAAGCGCTACGAGTACAACCCCGCCAAGGCCAAGGCCCTCCTGGCCGCGGCCGGCTGGATGGACAGGAACGGCGACGGCATCCTGCGGAACAAGGATGGTCAGGCCTTCACGTTCACGATCCGGACCAACCAGGGCAATGAGGAGCGGAAGAAGGTCGCCGAGATCATCCAGGAGCGGCTCAAGGAGATCGGCGTCCAGACAGATATCCAGACCATCGAGTGGGCCGCCTTCCTCAAGGAGTACCTGAAGCAGAGACGCTTCGAGGCCATCGTCATGGGGTGGGGCACCGGCCTGGACCCCGACCAGTATCCGATCTGGCACTCCTCCCAGGTCGGCCCGGACCAGCTCAACCACATCTCCTACGCCAATCCCGAGGTGGACGCACTCCTCGAGAAGGGGCGCCTCTCCTGCCAGCAAAAGGACCGCGTCCCGACCTATTACCGTCTCCAGGAGATTCTGGCCGAGGACCAGCCGCTTGTCTTCCTCTACTTCAAGGATGTGCTGCCCGTGGTGTCGTCGCGCGTGCGGGGCATCAAGCCCGCGCCGGCCGGCATCGGCTACAACTTCATCGACTGGTTCGTGCCGAAGCAGCTCCAGCGGTATACCTCGGGCTAGATGGCCCTTTTCGCGCTACGCCGGCTGGTGCTGGCGATCCCGCTCCTGATCGGGATCACCTTCATCTCGTTCCTGGTCATCCAGCTGGCGCCCGGCGGGCCGTTCGACTACCTGCGCGGCGAGGAGACGAGCCAGGATCCGAAACTCATCGAACGGCTGAGCAAGGAGTACGGTCTCGACCAGCCGACACACGTGCAGTACTGGCGCTGGCTGACGCGCATCGTCCGGCTCGACTTCGGGCGATCGTTCCAGCCCGACGCCCGCCCCGTCCTGACCAAGATCGGCGAGCGTCTGCCGATCACGCTGTTCCTCAACGTCCTCCAGCTCCTCATCATCTTCTCGCTCGCCATCCCGATCGGCGTCGCCTCGGCGACGCGGCAGTACTCGCTCTTCGACAAGGTCACCACGATCTTCGTCTTCATCGGCTTCGCCACGCCGGATTTCTGGCTGGCGCTGCTCCTGATGATCCTCTTCGGCGTGCAGCTCGACTGGCTGCCCATCTCCGGGCTGCGCTCGCTCAACGCCGAGTACCTGACGTTCTGGCAGCGGCAGTGGGACTTTCTGAGCCACCTGGTCCTGCCGGTCTTCGTGGTGGCGTTCGGCGGCCTCGCGGGGCTGTCGCGCTACATGCGGCAGAGCATGCTCGAGGTGATTCGCCAGGACTACGTCCAGACCGCCCGGGCCAAGGGGCTGCCCGAGCCCGTCGTCATCGGCAAGCATGCGCTGCGCAATGCGCTGCTGCCGGTGGTGACCATCCTCGGCCTCTCGCTGCCGGGGCTCATCGGCGGCAGCGTCATCATCGAGAGCATCTTCGCCATCCCAGGCATGGGCCAGCTCATGGTCCAGTCCGTCTTCTCCCGCGACTACCCGGTCATCATGGGCAACCTCGTCATCGTCTCCACGCTGACGCTGCTCGCCAACCTCTTCGCCGATCTCGCCTACGGGATGGTGGATCCGCGCATCCGCTTCTCGGCGCGTCGCCGGCGGCGCTAGGGTGGCCGGCGCCATGCCCGGCCTGGTGGCACGGCGCGGCGCGGTCCGGCTCTTCTGGCGGACCTTCTCGCGCAACCAGCTCGCCTGCTGCGGTCTCGGCGTGGTGGGCGCGCTGGTCCTGCTGGCGGTCCTGGCCCCCGTCCTGGCGCCGTGGGATCCGAACAAGCCGGACATGAAGAAGGTCCTGGCCGGGCCGTCCGCCAAGCACTGGCTCGGCACCGACCAGATCGGACGGGACGTGCTCTCTCGCGTGCTCTACGGCTCCCGCATCTCGCTGGCCGTCGGCTTCGTCTCGGTGGGGATAGCGACGATGATCGGCATCGTCCTGGGCGCCGCCGCCGGCTACCAGGGCGGCATCGTCGACGCGATCGTCATGCGCCTCGTGGACCTCATGCTGGTATTCCCCCGCTTCTTCCTCCTGCTGGCCGTGCTGGCGTTTCTCAAGCCGTCCATCTGGACCATCATGGCCGTGATCGGGCTCACCGGCTGGATGGGCGTGACGCGGCTGGTGCGCGCGGAGTTTCTCACCCTCCGCGAGCGGGAGTTCGTGATCTGGTCGGAATCGGTTGGAGCGGGAGGGGTGCGCGTCATCTTCCGGCACATCCTGCCCAATGCCATGGCGCCGGTGCTCGTGGCGATGACCCTCGGCATCCCGGCCGCCATCTTGACGGAGTCGGGGCTCTCGTTCCTCGGGCTCGGCGTCCAGCCGCCCTACGCGACGTGGGGCAACATCCTCAATGACGGCAAGGACCTGATCACCTATGCCTGGTGGCTGACGCTCTACCCGGGACTGGCGATCCTCGTCACCGTGCTCTCCTACAATCTCCTGGGCGAGGGCATCCGCGACGCGCTGGACCCGCGGCTGCGGCAGTCGGGCGTCGGACGTGCGCTCCGGCTGGGCCGCTGATTGACAAGGCCGTCGGGGGCGGGGCATACTCGGCCTTCGCTGGCGCCGAAGTGGCGGAATTGGCAGACGCGCACGTTTGAGGGGCGTGTGGGGCAACCCGTGGGGGTTCGAGTCCCCCCTTCGGCACCATGAATCGCTAAGCGGGCGTGGCGCTTAGTCTACTCGGTCGGCCCGGAGTTTAGCGGGAGTATTTCGGGAGTACCGCAGTGGCCTCCTCCGCAGTGACCGTCTCCACCCCCTCCATCCGGTGCATGAGCGCGCTGCCGTCCCGCCGCGTCCGGTTCGGGATGTAGCGAGCGTAGACGCTGAAGAGCATCTCGGGGCTCGCGTGCCCCAGCATGGCCGCCACCCAGGACGGCGCCTCCCCAGCAGCCAGACTTCGTGGTTTCGCGACTGCGGCTGGCCGACCCTCGAGGAAAAGATCAAGGACCTCGCCTCGTACCACACCCAGCCCGAGGACATCGGCCGCGTCGCCAAGGCCGCGAACCCCGGCAAGCTCGTGATCACCCACATGATGCCGGGCTCAGTGCCAGCCGAGCTCGAAGCGGCCGCGAAGCGCCAGTACGCCGGTCCCGTCACCGTCGGCGAAGGCCTGCAGGAGGTTTAGGCCCCTCACCCCAACCCTCTCCCCAGAGGGGCGAGGGAGCTTGGAACCCTCTCCCCCACCGGGGGAGAGGGCAGGGTGAGGGGGCTACTCCACCCGCAGCGCCGCGAGCACCGCGCGCGCCCACTCGCTGTCGAGCGCCGGCACGGGCGCGTAGGTCAGTCCGCCCCTGATGCGCGCTCCCGCTTCGCCCTCGGCCGCCTCATCCTCGAGTACGTCCTCCACGATCAGCTCGAAGCGCGCCAGATCACCCGAGAGCACCGGCGCGCCCGAGGCGCGGCACTTGACGTAGGTCGTGACATCGGGCTCGACGACAAGCAGTGTCGCCACGCCTCGCGTCTCGAGATTGCGCCGCGCGCTGCTTCGCGCGTCGACGGCGACGCGGATCACGGTGGCGCTCACGGCCAGGAGCTCCAGGTAAGAGCAGAGCATGGGATGTGGCCGACCGCGATCATCCGCCGTCAGGAGCGGCAGCGCCCGGCCCAGGAGGTGCGGCAGACCCTGCTGGGAGAGGCGCTTCTGCAAATCGGGAGGCAGAGCGGGGCCGAGGCTCCGGCTCATCGCTTGAGGTTCGCGGCCAGGAAGGCGCGCACCTGCTTCTCGGCGTCCTCGTGGGCCTTCGGGTTGTACTCGATTGTCGCGCCGAGGCCTCCGCGCGCATCCGAGACGGTCCGCCGCCCTATGATTCCGGCGCTGTCGAAGGCGTGATAGGCGTCACGATAGACGACCGCGGTGATGCGTCCGCGCGTGCGGGCAAGGATCTCGCACGGCGCCGCCGGCGTCCAGTCGTCTTTGCCGCCGAGCAGCATGAGCACGGGCGTCGTCCCGGGCAGCGTCTTCCAACCCGTGCAGGTCGGGTAGAAGATGATTAAGGCGCGGATGTCGACGTCGGGATACTGGGCTTCTGTCGCCGCCGCCCACATCAGCGTCCAGCCGCCGTGCGAGTAGCCGATGGCGGCAATCCGCTTGCCGTCGATCTGGGGCAGAGTCTTGAGGTACCTCGCCGCGACATAGACGTCAGGAGCGCGCATCTGCCCCGTCAAGGCCGCGCTGCCGCCGCAGAGACGCTTGAGCCCGCGCCCGCCGAAGCTGTCCAGCACGAGTGCCGCGTAACCCTCGTGACGGAGCCACACCGCCCAATCCTTGATATGGGGACCGACGCCGCCACAGCCGTGCAGCAGGATGATGGCCGGGAAGGGACCCGCGCCGCGCGGCGTGGAGAGCTCGGCCGTAAGGGTGGCGGGAGCGGGTAAGGTCACGTCGACGGAGTGCGTGTCGGCCCGCACCGTCCCGAGCCACAGGGCCACGAGAATCACCACGAAGGCCGCCCGGCGCGCCACTTTCACGAAGAGCTCTATAGCTTTCGGTTGCTCTCGTCGCCAAGCTCCGGTATGGTCCGTGAGTCATGCCCACGCCCTCGCATCTCGCCTCCTGATGCGCGCGCTCGTCATCGGCGCCTCCGGCCAGGTGGGCGCAGCGCTGATGGACGCGCTGAGCACGCGCGGCCACGAAGCCCGCGGCACCTACGCCAACCATCCGGCTCCCGGACTCGAGGCTCTCGATCTCAGCGACCACGCCGCCGTCGCGCGCGCCGTGGCCGCGGCGCGTCCCGACTGGGTTTTCTGCCCGGCGGGACTCTCTCACGTGGACTACTGCGAGGATCATGCGGACGAGACGATGGCGGCTGTGCCGTCGGGCTCGTGGGGTGGCCGGCGTCCGAGTATGGGAGGTTATGTCACGGGAACGGGGGCCACGAGTGGGGTGACCGCCGCCGGAGGGTGTTGATGTTGGCTATCCTCTTCACCGGCAAGGCGCCGTGGACCGTCATCGGCGAGGTGGTGGAGGCGGTGCGCATCCCGGTCACGGGCAACGGCGACGTGCGCTCGACGGCCGAGGCGCGGCGGATGGCGGACGAGACGGGCTGCGCGTCGGTGATGATCGGCCGGGGCGCGCTCGGCAGCCCGTGGATCTTCGACGAGAGCTTCGACGCGCTCGGCGCGGAGGCGCAGCGCGACCACAAGGACCGGATCATCATCCGCCGGCACATGGCGCTGATCCAGGAGCACTGCTTCGACCGCTACGCGCTTTCGCAGATGAAGAAGCACCTCGCCTGGTACACGGAAGGGCTGGTGCGCGCGACCGACTGCCGCGCCCGCATCTTCCAGACGAAGAGTCCCGGCGAAGTCTGGGAGGTCTTCCAGGAGTACTGGGAGGGCCTCGGCCCGCCCCGCGGAGCCCGTCGCCGTCCTCTAGTCCACTCCCCCTCACCCTGCCCCCTCTCGTCGGCCGATTCCCTCTCCCCTCTGGGGAGAGGGCAGGGTGAGGGGCGCTCTACCTCCCCGCGAGTGCTTGACCGCTCGGCCCGGCGGGACTTACGCTCTTAGCCTATTTGGGCCTTCGCGGCCCTGCCGCCGGCCCACTGCCCACACCCGCTGGAGGGCAACATGGCCTGTCCCCGGTGCTGGAAAAAGCCTCCACCCGGCGCCGCGTTCTGCCCGAAGTGCGGAGCGGATCTCAAACCGAGCGTCCGCCGCCAGCACCCCGCCGGCACCGACCCGAACCTGAACGCCATCGCCAAGACGGCCGCGCGGCTCTGCGACGCTCGCGACGCCCAGATCTTCCTCGTCGAGGACGCAACCCTGCGCCTCGTCGCCCAGCACGGATCGCTCCGCACCACCAGGCAGCTCGGAGAGCCCTTCCCCTTGACCCGCAGCGAGGTCCACGGGCGCGCAGTGCTCGAGCGACGCGTGATCCACGTCCGAGACATGAGGGCGGCGGTCCGGACGCAGTACCCCGTGCTCGAGCCTCGGCAGCGGGCAACGGGAATCAGGACGATGCTCACTGCGCCTCTTCTCTCCGATGGCGCCACCATAGGCGTCATCGCGATCCGGCGCACCAAGGTCCGCCCCTTCACCTCCAAACAGATCACCCTCCTCGAGGCCTTCGCCCAGCACGCGGCCACGGCCATCGACAAGACGCGCCTCGCGCAGGTCCTGGCCGAGGCGCTGGAGCAGCAGACGGCGACCAGCGAGATCCTCCGCGTCATCGCCAGCTCGCCGACCGACCTCCAGCCGGTGATGGACGCGGTTACAGAGAGCGCCGCGCGCCTCTGCGGGGCCTACGACGCGAGCATCTTCCGCCGAGAAGAGGACAGTTTGGAGCTCGTGGCCCACCGGGGCCCGCTTGCTGGTCCCATCGGGCTCAAGCTGCCCCTAGTGCATGGTCTGGTCTCGGGGCGCTCAGTGCTCGAGCATCGGACTATCCAAGTGGCCGATGTCCAGGCCGAGGCTGAGGAATTCCCGGATAGCATTGTCTTCGGCAAAGAGTTTGGCCATCGGACCTTGCTGAACGTTCCCCTGTTGCGGGAGGGGGTAGCCATTGGCGCCATTCAGCTCCGGCGCGCCGAGGTGAATCCCTTCACGGATAAACAGATCGCCCTTCTTCAGACCTTTGCCGACCAGGCCGTCATCGCCATCGAGAACGTGCGCCTGTTCAAGGAACTGGAGGCCCGCAATCGCGACCTGTCCGTGGCCCTGGACCGCCAGACGGCGACCAGCGAGATCCTGCGCGTGATCGGCAGCTCGCCGACCGAGGCGGAGCCCGTGTTCGACGCCATCGTCAGGAGCGCCGTGCGGCTCCTCGGCGGCTTCTCGGGCGCTGTCCTCCGCCTGGTCGGCGACGACCTCCACCTGGCGGCAATTACGTCGACAAGCGAATTGGGAGACGAGGCGATCAGGAGGCGGTTCCCACTTCCTCTTGGCGACACACCGGTACAGGCGCAGGTGGTTCGGGAACGCGCTCCGTCCGTCGTGAGCGATATGGAAGTAGATCCCCGGATCGATGCCGAAATGCGCGACGTCGCACGGGCGCGAGGCTATCGCAGCATGCTGCAGGTGCCGATGCTTCGCGAGGACACGCCGCTCGGTTTGATTAGCGTCACGCGCCGCGAGCCAGGGCCCTTTGCCGACGAGGAGATCGCGCTGCTCCAGACCTTCGCCGACCAGGCCGTCATCGCGATCGAGAACGTGCGCCTCTTCACCGAGCTCGAGGCGAGCAATCGCGACCTCACGCGCGCATTGGATCAGCAGACGGCAACGGCCGAGATCCTGCGTGTGATTTCCACCTCGCCGACCAACGTACAGCCGGTCTTCGATGCGATAGTTGAGAGCGCTGTGCGGCTGTGCGAGGCACGATTAGGTGCTGTGTTCCGCCTGGATGGCGAGCTCGTTCGCCTGGCCGCTCACCACAACTTTAGCGAGACGCAGCTCGCCCTGCTTCAGGCGAAGTACCCGATGACGCCGAGCCTTGGCCATATCTCGGGCCGGGCGATCCTCACGGGCACCGCTCTTCAAATACCCGACATCATGGCCGACGAGGAATACCGCAGCGCGGAGGCTAAGGAGGCTGGTTTTCGAAGCCTGCTTGGCGTGCCAATGGTCCGCGGCGGGCGCGCCATCGGCTCGATCGTTATCTATCGAACGGAGCCCGGCCACTTCGCGGACACGCAGATCGAACTCCTCCAGACCTTCGCCGACCAGGCCGTCATCGCCATCGAGAATGTGCGGCTGTTCAAGGAGCTGGAGGCGCGCAATCACGAGCTCACCGAGTCCCTGGAGCGGCAAACCGCTACGAGTGAGGTGCTCAAGGTCATCAGCCGCTCGGCTTTCGATCTTCAGCCCGTCCTCGAGACGCTCGTTGAGAACGCCACGAGGCTGTGTGGCGCTGATTGGGGGGTCATCTTGAGACCAGACGGCGAAGTATTTCGCATGGCGGCCGTCTACGGCGGCTCACGCGAGTTTAGGGAATTCGTGGAGCGAAATCCGATCCGGGCCGGGCGGGTAAGCATCTCCGGGCGTGTCGCCCTCGAACGCCGGGTGGTGCATATCCACGATATTCTGGCCGATCCTGAGTTCAAGCATCTTGAGCATCAGGAGAAGGGAGGATACCGGACGGTGCTGGGGGTCCCCATGCTCCGAGAGGGGACCCTGGTTGGCGTATTTTTCCTGACCAGGAATGAAGTCCGGCCCTTCACGGAGAATCAGATCGAGCTGGTGACGACATTCGCCGACCAGGCCGTCATCGCCATCGAGAACGTGCGCCTGTTCAAGGAGCTGCAAGCGCGGACGCAAGAGCTCACCCAGTCCGTCGAGCAGCTGACCGCGCTCGGCGAGGTCAGCCGGGCGGTCAGCTCGACGCTCGACGTCGAGACGGTGCTCGACACGATCGTCTCGCGGGCGAGCCAGCTCGCGAGCGCGGACGGGTGCATGATCTACGAGTACGACGAGGGAACGGAGCAGTTTCATGTCCGAGCGACGCATAATCTCGACGCGGACTTCACCGAGGTCCTTCGGGGCTCGCCCTTCCGGAAGGGCGAGGGAGTGATGGGACGCGCGGCGGAGATGCGCCAGCCCGTCCAGGTTCCCGACATCACGCGGCCAGGCGCGTACCAGAGCAGCCTCCGTGCTGTATTCATCCGGGCCGGCTATCGAGCGGCGCTCTCCGTCCCGCTCCTCCGGGAGGACCAGGTCATCGGCAGTCTCTCACTCACGCGGAAGACGCCCGGCGACTTCTCGCCGGAGATCGTCGAGACGCTGAAGACCTTCGCTACCCAGTCGACTCTCGCAATTCAGAACGCCCGCCTGTTCCACGAGATCGAAGACAAGGGCCGCCAGCTCGAGGTTGCGAGCCGGCACAAGTCCCAATTCCTCGCCAACATGAGCCACGAGCTCCGCACCCCGCTCAACGCCATCCTGGGCTATACGGAGCTCCTGCAGGACGGCATCTACGGCCAGATCCCCGAAAAGGCGCAGGAGACCATGCAGCGGGTGGACCGGAGCGGCCGGCACTTGCTGGCCCTCATCAACGACGTCCTCGACCTCAGCAAGATCGAGGCCGGGCAGCTCACGCTCTCGCTCGGCGACTACTCACTGAAGGAGGTCGTGCAGACGGTGGTGGCGGCCCTGGAGCCGCTCGCAGCGGAGAAGAAGCTCGCGCTCACGGTGACCATCGCGCCCGACCTCCCGGTCGGGCGCGGGGATGACCGCCGGCTCAGCCAAGTGCTCCTGAACCTGGTCGGCAACGCCGTCAAGTTCACGGATGCCGGCGAGGTCCGGGTCGACGCCAAGGCTCCCGACGGCACCTTCCTGGTCTCGGTGTTCGACACGGGGCCGGGCATCGCCGCCGAGGACCAGGCGCGCATCTTCGAGGAGTTCCAGCAGGCCGATACCTCGAGCACGAGGAAGAAAGGTGGCACGGGGCTCGGTCTCTCGATCGCGAAGCGCATCCTCGCGCTCCACGGTGGGCGCCTCTGGGTCGAGTCCGCGCTCGGGAAGGGCTCGACCTTCTCCTTCACGCTGCCAGTGCGCGTCGAGCGCATGGTGGAGGACACATGAGCCGGCGCATCCTGCTGATCGAGGACCACGAGGACAATCGCCGGATCGTCCGCGATCTCCTCGCGCCCGCCGGCTACGAGGTGGTCGAGGCGGTGACGGGGGAGGAAGGCGTCGCCATGGCTGGCACCCATCACCCGGACTTGATCCTGATGGACATCCAGCTCCCCGGCCTCGACGGCTACGAGGCCACGCGCCGAATCAAGGCCAACCCGGCGCTTCGACAGATCCCGATCATCGCCGTCACCTCCTACGCCCTGAGCGGCGACGACGTCAAGGCGCGCGAGGCCGGGTGCGATGCCTATGTCACCAAGCCCTTCAGCCCCCGCGCGCTCCTGGCCAAGATCCGAGAGTACGTACCGTGAGGACACCACCTCACATCCTCATCGCCGACGACAACGCGATGAACCTGGACATCCTCCAGACGCGCCTCGCGATTCACGGCTACCAGATCGTGACGGCGACGGACGGGCAGGCGGCGCTGGACCTTGCCCGGGAGAGGCAGCCCGACCTCCTCCTCCTGGACGTCATGATGCCGGGTCTCGACGGGCTCGAGGTCTGCCGCCGTCTACGCGCCGATGCCTCGCTGCCCTTCATGCCCATCATCCTCGTCACGGCGCGCGCTGACTCGAAGGATGTCGTGAGCGGACTCGATGCCGGGGCGGATGAATATCTCACCAAGCCGATCGACCAGGCTGCGTTGGTGGCTCGAGTCAAGTCGATGCTCCGTATCAAGGCGCTCCACGACACGGTCCAGGAGCAAACGAGATCGCTCGAGCGTCAGGCCGGTGAGCTCTCCGCCTTCAACCGGACTCTCCAGGAACGGGTCGGGCAGCAGGTCACGGAGCTCGAGCGGATGGGGCGCCTCAAGCGCTTCTTCTCCCCCCAGCTGGCCGAGCTGATCGTAACCGGCGGCGCAGAAGACCCGCTGAAAAGCCATCGTCGGGAGGTCACGGTCGTCTTCCTCGACCTCCGCGGCTTCACGGCCTTCGCCGAGACCGCCGAGCCCGAGGAGCTGATGGCAGTCCTGCGCGACTACCACGCCGAGATGGGCAGGCTGATCCTCGAGCACGAGGGCACGCTCGAGCGCTTCACCGGCGACGGCATGATGATCTTCTTCAACGACCCGGTGCCGGTGCCGAATCCGGCCGCGCGCGCGCTCCGCATGGCTGTCGCCATGCGCGAGCGTTTCAGCGACCTGAGCGCGGGATGGCGCAAGCGGGGTTACGACCTCGCCCTGGGCGTCGGGATCGCGCAGGGCTACGCGACGATCGGCGCGATCGGCTTCGAAGGGCGTTGGGACTACGGCGCTATCGGGACGGTCACCAACCTGGCCGCGCGGCTCTGCGGCGAGGCCAAGGGCGGGCAGGTACTCGTCACCTCGCGCGTCGCGGCAGCACTCGAGGACCTCATCGAGTGCGAGGAAGTCGGCGCGCTGCCTCTCAAGGGCCTGCTCAAACCCGTCCCGACCTACAGCGTGGTCGGCCTGAGACCGACCGCCACGGCCTAGACGCGGCGCCCGCAGCGCGATCATGGCGCGCCGCCAGTGGTTCGAGCGCTTCTTCGACGCCGACTACGTCGCCCTGCTCAGGGACACGAATCCCCTGCGCGCAACACGGCGCCAGGTGGACTTCCTCGTGCGGAGTCTCAGGCTCCCAGCCGGGGCGCGGGTCCTGGACGTACCCTGCGGGTACGGCCGCCACGCCGCGGAGCTTGCGCGCCGAGGTTTCCACGTGGTCGGCGTCGACCTCTCTCGCGCCATGATCGCCGAGGCGAGGCGGCGGTGGACCGAGGGGAACAATCTCCGCTTCATGCGAAAAGACATGCGGCGGCTGAGGGTCACGGGAGAGTTCGACGCCGTGATCAACATGTACACGAGCTTCGGCTACTTCTCACCGCGTGCAAACGTGGCGGCTCTCAGGCGACTGACCCGCGCGCTTCGGCCGGGCGGCCTGATTTTGATCGACCACCGCGACCCGGGCCACGACTCGCGGCTGCCCCAGCGGCTCTGGTACCCCGCCGGGCCGCATCGATACGTCCTCGAGGATCGGCGCTTCGACCGGCACACGAACGTGACCCGAAGCACCTGGCTGATCGTCCCGGCCGGAAAGCCGACAGTGATACGAAAGACAACCCGGTTCCAGGAGTACTCGCTGCCGCAGTGGCGGCGATTGTTCCGCGAGGTCGGCTTGCGGTTCGTGAAAGCCTATTCCGGTTACGACGGGCGGCCGTACCGTCCCGTCTCGAAGCGGCGGCTCATCGTCCTGGGCGCGCGCGTGCGGTGAGGTTCCGGTACCACCCTCCTGACAGGACGAAGCGCGGGAAGGTCACCCACTGCTCGGCGAAGAAACGGCTCAGGAAGTCGGCCGGGCCGTCGAACGGAGTCGGCATCTCGGGCTCCAGCTTATGACCTCGGCCCTGCACCGCGAGGGCTCCCGCCATGCAGATGACGCCCACGGCCGCCACGGCACCTGAGCGCGTCAGAAGCCCGCTCAGAAAGATGAGGGTGCCGATCTGGAAGAGCGGCACCGTGACGATGTGGAGCAGGAGGTTTAGGCGGTTCTGGTGCTTGGCAGCGTAGTCACTCCACTGCCACTCGAGCAGGCGCTTGCGGATCATGCTCTCCCCGGCTCGTCGGGCTTGAGGAACTCGCGCCCCTTGGCGAAGATCTGGAAGATCACCGAGGCGCGGAAGAGCACGAGGAGCACTCCCGGTAGCCTCCCTGGAGATCCACCGGCGACTTCCACTCGAGCGCGGTCGAGATGTTCAGCCCCGGCAGGAGATCGAAGAAGTACCAGAAGTACGCGTCCGGGAGCTTGTAGAGCAGATCTTCCGGCCTTTCCAGTCCTGTGTATTGGACGACGCCCATGCGCGCGAGCACGTAGGACACGGCTGCGAAGATATACACGCACACCGCCGCGCCCCCGAGCAGAACGCCGGCCGCCGGCAGAGGCAGCACCTTGCCGTCCGGGTTTCGAATCCATTCCTTCGTGAGCAGTCCGAAGAGCCACGCCCACGCACCAGGAGCGGCGAGCGTGAACGCGAGGGCAGGCCAGATAAGCCCCCACCCAAGAAGCTTCTCCATCGGACCCGCCCGGCGTACCGGTGCCGCCCCGTTCCGACCGCACACGGTGTCCATTTCCCGGCCGAGGATGCGGCCGCGACGGACCTGTGGCCGCGAACTGAGAATCCGGCGAGACTGAGGACGCGCAATGAATAGGACCGAAGAGGAAAGAACAGTGAATGAGTGGGAGAATCGTGGCGATGTACGAGGCTGAGGAAGCTACCGGATGCCGGTGAGCACGCACTCTTCGGAGGAACTGATCCGCTTCATCGAAGCGGCGGGTGAGAATGCCAACATCGACGCTAAGGGACCGATGGAGTGGGACGGCGGCGAAGCGTCTGCCGGTCTGACGAAGGACATCCTCGGTCTGGCGAATAGCCGAGATGGTAGGGTCATTGTCGTTGGAAGCGTGCCGACCAGATGCTCGCCATGTTCCAGGCCATCCTGAAGGGGCGTCCGCTGCTGGCCGAGAAGCCGGATGAGGAGCTTTTTCAGGTAGACGCTCAGGAAGTTCGAGCGGCCCTCGAATCAGAATTGGAGGGAGAGAGCAGCCGGAGAGCTTGGACCTTCCTGTGCCATCCGGTGCGTTACCAGGCGAATCGTTGGGAAGAAACGGACATGCTGGAGAGGATCATCGAAAAGAGCGTTGTTCGGATTCGGCGGGAATTCCCATCATTCATCCACGACACGCACGTTCGAGAATGGGGTATTTGCAATCGGCGTTCTGAGGACGCCTTTGGTTTGACCCGTTCCGGCTTTTTCCTCTCTGCTCGGCTGTTCCGGGGAAAACACCCTCACGTTCAGGAACCCGTGGCAACCCAACCCCGACATTCCTGCCGGTCAGTGGCTCGATTTCACACTGAACCTGTCCCTGGTGATTGAGTTCTTCATGTTCCTGGCGAGATTTGCTGAGAACTTCGAGGTCGGCGAAGAACTAGTGTACGAAGTGGGGGCGGGGCCGCTGGCTGGTCGCCGCCTCGTCACGATGGACGCCAACATCAACCTTGACCCCACAGATCCGTGTCGGGCTGCGACGTTCCGGCGGAGAAAGGTCGTGACGGTAGAGACGTTACGAGCGTCTTGGGAGGACGAGTGCGCCAAGACGCTCCGCTGCTTCTTGGAGTTGTTTCCCGGCCCCCGGATTTCGAGCGAGATACTCATGGAATGCGTCGAGAAATTCAAAGGACGGAAATTCTGAGCAGGCTTGCGAGGGCCATCCCACAGAAGGCCCGGCGTTTTCCTAGAGGGAGCATGAAGGATCGCAGAGGAGGGGCATTGATCGGCTTGGCAGTGCCAAGGCAAGAGCCCGAGCCTCGGCAGGCCATGACTGAGAAACTGAGGGCGGGCAGGGCTGTTGGCCCGTAGGGTCCACCATGCCGAATCTACGACTACTCGTGCTCTTGACTATCCTAGTCGTGCTCACTGTGGTCGCCGTTATCGTCAACTTCAAGACAAACGATGTGTCCGCCTATGGCAGCATCGTGTCAGCAGGCGGTAGTCTCCTCGCTGTCATCTGGTTCACGGCGAGCCTCTGGTATCAAGCAAGGCAACTCAACGAGCAGAGAGCGCAATTCGCGGCTCAGTTCCATCATCTCCAGGAATCGAGCCGTCGCGATTCCTTGCTCATGGCCAAAGGAATCCTCGAAGCTGCGGAGCGGCGCGCCATCGTCCACCATGGCGGAATCTCCTTGGTAACGGAGCGTGCTCCTCAGTACTTGAGCTTTGCTGAACTAAAACCCATTCTGGAATCCGCGAATCCCGATACCGTTCTCGAAGCCTTCAATATCTGGATGAAAAAGGAGGGCGCCGCACTGACGTTTCTCCGAGGAATAAAAAGTGCGGCTGAAGTCTACCTCCGAAGTGTCGGGAGGTCATCCGACATCGACTATGCGAAGCCGCCGGAGGAGTTCGTTTACATCTACGGCACATGGTTCTGGAACCAGCCGTTCTTCGAACAGTATCAAGGTACTGCAACGCTCCTCTCTGAGTTCATGGTAAGGCTCGAGCCGGGCCGCACCTCAGCGCAGCTTGCATTCCTCGCAGCTTCAGCAAAATCTGGCCACGACAAATACATGAAGATGGATAGGATCCGCGAGGATATACGCGAGCACCAAGAGCGCGGGCAATCCGTTACCCAAGATTGCGGAAGGTCTTTGATCTACTATGAGTTCCGTGACTCAGGTGGACGAGGTCGGAGTCAAGAGATGCTGGCTCACGCTCCTGGGGTTGGCATTGGCCGCTTGGGCTGTTGCGGGCTAGAGAGCGAGTCACGACATAAAGGTCGTCTCACATCCCCTATTCCGACAGGCCTGATATCCGAGTAGACGGGCAGGCCACCTGGAACTGTACGGGCGGAGTAAAACGGGAGTACACCCAGACTGAACGCCGCTATCCTGGTGTTACTCCATGTCACCTCCCGCTATGATCAAAGTGCCTACAAACGAATGGAAATTCGCCCAGAGATGAGAAACTCCCAGGATCGGCCCGAACGAGTCCCCCCTTCGGCACCATCCCTTCCTCGGAATCTTGGCGGCATCCCCGCTCCTGCTCACCCCTGAGGCATGGCAGGCACGTTCGTCGCGCGGCGCCGTGGTGCCTATTGCGCTTGTGAAATGTGTGCCATAATGACGCCACCCCGACGGGGAAAAGGACACGCATTCATGGGACTTTCGCTCCCCCTCCTCGACTCATCCGGACCTGTGTCCACGCCCAAGCCGGCGTGGCTGAAAGTGCGTGCGCCGGGCGGGCCCAACTTCATCCGCTTGAAGGGCCTGCTGCGGCAGTGGAATCTCCACTCCGTGTGCGAAGAAGCGCACTGCCCGAATATCGGAGAGTGCTGGGAGGACTCGACGGCGACCTTCATGATCCTGGGCGACACCTGCACCCGGAACTGCGGCTACTGCGCCGTCGCCCACGGCAAGCCCGTGTGGGAAGATCGCGAGGAGCCAGAGCGCGTGGGGCGCGCCGTGCGCGAGCTCGACCTCGAGCACGTCGTGATCACCTCGGTCAACCGGGACGACCTAGCCGACGGCGGCGCGGGCGTCTTTGCCGCCACGGTGCGGGCCATCCGCCGCGAGGCGCCGGGCTGCCGCGTCGAGCTCCTGATCCCGGACCTGCAGGGCAGCGCCGCCGCCCTCCAGGCCGTGATCGCCGCCGGGCCCGATATCCTGAACCACAATACCGAGACCGTGCCGCGCCTCTACAAGGTCGCGCGTCACGGCGGCCGCTACGAGCGCACGCTCGAGCTCTTCCGCCGCGCGCGGCGCGCGGCGCCGAAGCTCCTGACCAAGTCGGGGATCATCCTTGGGCTGGGCGAGGAGCGTCCAGAGCTCTTGCAGACCATGCGCGACCTGCGGGAGGCGGACGTCAATATCCTCACGCTCGGGCAGTATCTCCGACCCTCGGTCCAGCACCTGCCGGTGGCGCGGTACTACCCGCCCGATGAGTTCGCGGAGCTCGGCGAGCTGGGGCGCGCCATGGGCTTCGCCCATGTCGAGTCCGGGCCACTCGTTCGCTCCTCGTATCATGCCAAGCGGCACGTTCCGACCGCGGGAGCCTGACGTGGAATATCTCCCGATCCTGATGGTCTTCGCGGTCTCGGCGGCGGTGGCCGGGGCGCTGCTCGGCATTCCGGCCCTCATCGCGCCCAGGCGCTACTCGGCGATCAAGATGGAGCCGTTCGAGTGCGGCAAGGACCCGGTGGCGCTGCCCGAGGGACGCTTCGCGATCAAGTTCTCGACGATCGCCATCTTCTTCATCATCTTCGATATCGAGCTCCTCTTCGTCTGGCCCTGGGCCACGGTGTTCCGCAGCCTCGGGTGGTTCGGCTTCTCCGTCATGCTCGTCTTCCTCGGCATCCTCATGCTCGGCTACCTCTACATCTGGCGGAAGCGAGGTTTCGAATGGGAGTAGGCTCCTTCTTCACCTCGAAGCTCGACGAGGCCCTGGGCTGGGCGCGGAAATTCTCGATCTTCCAGTACCCGTTCGTGACGGCGTGCTGCGGGATGGAGTACATGGCGACCGCCTGCTCGCACTACGACGTGGACAGGTTCGGCGCGGGGCTGCCCCGGTTCTCCCCGCGCCAGGCCGACGTGCTCTTCGTGGTCGGCACCATCAGCCACAAGATGGGGCCAGTACTCAAGCGCGTGTATGACCAGATGTGCGAGCCCAAATGGGTCGTCGCCTTCGGCGTCTGCACGTGCACCGGCGGCTTCTACGACAACTATGCGACGGTCCAGGGGATCGACACCATCATTCCCGTGGACGTCTACATTCCCGGCTGTCCGCCCCGTCCCGAAAGCGTCATCGACGGCCTGATGAAGCTGCAGGACAAGATCGCGGCCGGCGCCCAGCGCT
>WNGB01004051.1_pt1 | contig 24524 bp, 21 predicted proteins | sample 5400681 | NCBI WGS metagenome assembly WNGB01 (sample SAMN13153367, study PRJNA577476) | soil metagenome | isolation source: 115 cm soil or saprolite under grassland replicate 2 | place: USA:California | collected 2016-06-15
GCCATGGCCGTCGTGACGAACTGGCTAGGGTCGCGGCCCGGGCAGGTGGTGGGCTTTGCGATCAGCGCCTTCTTCAATATCCACCACTACTTCACCGACGGCGTGGTGTGGAAGCTGCGCGATCCCGAGGTGCGGGCGGACCTGTTCGGGCACCTCAAGGCTTGAGAGTCCATCTCCTCGACGGCACCTACGAGCTGTTCCGGCATTTCTACGCGATGCCGCGCCAGCAAACGCGCGACGGCCGCGAAGTCGCCGCGATCATCGGCGTCGTGGGCTCCGTCCTCGGCATGCTGGAAGGCGGCACGACCCACCTCGGTGTTGCCACCGATCACGTGATCGAGTCGTTCCGCAACGACCTCTGGGCCGGCTACAAGACGAGCGCGGGGATCGAGCCCGAGCTGTTGGCGCAGTTCCATCCGCTGGAGGACGCGCTGCGCGCCATGGGCGTCGTGGTCTGGGCAATGGAAGAATTCGAGGCCGACGATGCCCTCGCGGCCGCCGCCAAGCTCGCCGCCGAGTCGGCCGCAGTCGAACAGGTGATCATCTGCACGCCGGACAAGGATTTGAGCCAGTGTGTGCGCGGCGAGCGCGTGGTGCAGCTCGACCGCCGCAAACGCGAGCTGCGCGACGAGCGCGGCGTCGTGGCGCGCTTCGGCGTCGGCCCGGGGTCGATTCCCGATTACCTCGCGCTCGTCGGCGATTCGGCCGACGGTTTTCCCGGTGTTCCGGGCTGGGGCGAAAAAGCGTCGAGCACAATCCTGGGCCGCTACGCCCATCTCGAACGAATCCCGACCAACCATGCGCAGTGGGACGTACCTGTTCGCGGCGCCGCGCGCCTTGCGGCAGCGCTCGCGGAGCATCGTGAGCTGGCGATCCTGTTTCGCACGCTGGCGACGCTCAGGACCGACGTGCCCGTGTTTAGGGCGGTGGACGAATTGCGTTGGCGCGGTCCGGCGCCGGAATTCGAGCGCGTCGCCCAGCAGCTGGGGGTGCCCGGCCTGTGGGATCGCGCCCGGCGCATCTCGCTGACCGACGGCCCTTAACGAACGACTATCTGAAAGACGGCAAGGTCCGCGGCGTGCTGCTGTGGAATACGTGGGGCCAGGTCGACAACGCGCGCGCGATTATTGGGACGGCCAAGCGCCTTGAATAACCGGCGGTCAAGAAACAACTGCGGCGGTCAAAAACAAAATGCGGCGGTCACGTCGAGCCGACCGCCGCCGTTGCAGTTTGACCGCCTAGTGCGTTGACCCGCCGATCGTCACGGTGATGTGCCGCCACTGTCCCTGCCTGAAGCGCAGTACGCTCAAGACGCACCGCGTCGCATGCCCCGCCAGGATCGCCAGCCAGATGTCGATTGGATCGAGCGTGCCGGTCCGCTGAATCACGAAGCAAATGCCCAGCGGCACGAGAATCTGCGAAATCATGGAGATGTACAGCGGACTCTCGGTGTCGCCGGTGCCCTGCAGGCCGCCGGTATACGCCAGCGCGACCGTGATGAAGAGTCCGGAGAGGCTCAGGACGCGCAGCAGCTGCACCCCGATGTCCACCACCACGGCGTCGTGCATCCCGAAAACCCCTAGCAGCTGCCTCGGCAGGAATAGGAAGAACAACCCAACGAACACGGCTACGGACAGGCCATAGCGCGCCGCGATATGTACGGCCTGATCGGCCCGGTCGGGGTGACCCGCGCCGAGATTCTGCCCGGCGACCGCGGCCGCCGAGCCCATCAGTCCCACCGACGTCCAGGTGATCAGCGAGAACAGCTCCGTGTACGACACCGCGAACGCGCCCTGCGCGGCGGCGCTCTGCGCCAGCGATCCAATGAACGACAGCATCAACACGCCGCCGATGTTCATGGCGATCCCCTGGATCCCCGTCGGCAGACCGAACCGGAACAGCTCGCGGATGATCGTCCAATCAGGGCCGAGCCCGCGACCGCGCGGGAAGGCCACGACCCACCCGCCGGTCCACAGTTTCCAGAGGGCGTAGACCGCTACCAGGCCGCCGGTGATGCACGTGCCCATCGCCGAGCCGCGCGTCCCGAACGCGGGAATCGGTCCGAGCCCGCGGATGAGGACGACATTCAGCAGGAGGTTCAGGACCGTCATCGCGATGCCGAGCATCATCGGCGTGCGCGCATCGCCCGCCGAGCGCAGGGCGCCGCCCAGCATGAAGAAGACCATCATGCCGCTCGAGAAGCCGAACATGATCCGCAGGTAGGGCAACGCTTCGCCCTGCACGGCCGGCGACGCGTTTACGAGATTGAGCAGCAACGGGGTCACGAGGTAGCCGACCGGAGCCAGGATGCCGATCGAGATGCCGATCGCCGTGAGAAATGCCTGGTAGACGACGCGGTCGACCTTATCCGGCTCCCCGGCGCCGGCGAACCGTGCCACCAGGACGCTCATGCCCGTAAACAGCGACGAGATGAAGACGATGACGACGAGAAAGATCTGCCAGCTCACGCCGATCGCGGCGTTCGCCTGGTAGCCGACCAGGTTGCCCACGAGTACGTGATCGACGATCCCCTGCAGACCGCCGATCGCGTTGGTGAGCATCGTCGGCCAGGCGATTTTCCACACCGCCTGCCGCAGCGGCCCCTCGACGATCGAGCGGTCGTAGCGCGACGCGGTTTCCGTCACTCAGCTGACCGGAAACGTGCTACGGCGTCGGGCGAGCAGTGCGTCGAGGCTCCACCGACCTGCCCCGGCTGCTGAGAAATAGAGGAACGTGAAGCAGTAGAAGATGGCCGGCGCGCCCTGATTCAAAACCGGCCAGAAGCCGTTCGGGGCGTGACCGATGAAGTATGCAAACGCCATTTCGCCGGACAGAATGAACGCCACAGGACGGGTGAACAGGCCCAGGAAGAAGAGTGTGCCCCCGACGACCTCGATGACCCCCGCGAACCACGCCAGCGATCCCACCGGCGCCGTGCCGCCGCCCGGCATGATCGCGGCCGGGAAGGCGAACCACTTTGCCGAACCCACTTGGAAGTACAGGAAGGCCACGACGATTCTGAGAATACTCAACAGCTGCGGCGCCCACTCCTTTTTCACAATGCCTCCCGTTTGTTGAGCAGCAATTCGCGCTCCCGAACGTTCTGTGTGAGCTCCGCCGCCCTCGCGAGCTCCGCGCGCGCTTCCTCGAAACGGCCGAGCTTGGCGAGGAGATCCCCGCGCACACTCGGCAGAAGATGATAACCCGCCAGGCTCGGATCGCTCGTCAGCGCATCGACGACCTCCAGTCCCGCCGCCGGCCCAAACGCCATCCCCAACGCGACCGCCCGGTTCAGCGCCACGACCGGAGACGGGATCAGCTGCGCGAGAGCGTCGTACAACGCCACGATGCGCGTCCAGTCAGTCTCCGCTGCCGTCCGGGCGCGCGCATGACACGCGGCAATTGCCGCCTGGAGTGTGTAGGGTCCTGAAGCCCCGCCCAGCGCTTCCGCGCGCGCCAGCGCGGCGAGACCACGCCCGATCAAGAGATGATCCCAGCGGCCGCGGTCCTGGTCCAGCAGGAGAATCGGCGCACCGCCCGGCCCCACGCGCGCGCGCATGCGCGACCCCTGGATCTCCAGCAGCGCCACGAGCCCATGCACCTCCGCCTCGGCCGGAGCCAGCTCGGCGAGGATGCGGCCCAGGCGAAGCGCATCCTCGCACAGCGCCGGCCGGACCCATTCGTCGCCCGCGGTCGCCGAGTATCCCTCATTGAAGATGAGATAGATGACCTCGAGCACCGACTCGAGCCGCTGCGCCAGCCCCGCGCCGCGGGGGACCTCGAACGGCACGCGCGCCGCGGCGAGCGTGCGCTTGGCGCGTACGATCCGCTGCTGGATCGTCGACTTCGGCACGAGGAACGCGCGCGCGATCTCGTCGGTCGTCAAGCCGCCCAGCAACCGCAACGTGAGCGCGACGCGCGCTTCGGTGGTGAGGACCGGGTGACAGGCCGTAAAGATCAGGCTCAGCAAATCGTCGCCCACGTGATCGTCGATCGCCGCCGCGAGTGCGGGCTCGGGACTGACTTGCCGCTCCTCGAGCTCGCGGCCCAAATGCTCGTGCTTCTTGCCTTGCATCTTCTGGCGCCGCACCTGATCGATGGCTCGATGTTTGGCGGTGGCCATGAGCCAGGCACCGGGATTGTCCGGCACGCCCGACTCCGGCCACTGCTCCAGCGCGGCGACCAGCGCGTCCTGCGCCAGGTCTTCCGCAACGCCGATGTCACCGGCGATGCGGGCCAACCCGGCGATGAGTCTGGCGGATTCGATCCGCCAGACCGCATCGATGGCGTCAGCAGCCTTCTGACGGGTCATCCATCATCTGCCGCACTTCGACTTCCAGGTCCTGGTCCCACAGCCCGATGTGGGCTTCCAGAAAGCGCTGCGTCCACTCCATCGCTTCCTGCTTCGAGGGGACGTTGAAGATCGCGTACCCGCCGATGATTTCCTTCGCCTCCGTGAATGGCCCATCCGTCACGGTGATCTTCCCGTTGGCCAGTCGGGCCCGCGCGCCCAACGCCGTCGGCCCAAGGCCACCCATTCCGCCAAACACACCCTTCTTCACCGCGTCCTCGCTCAGCTTGTTGATCCTGTCGATGAGGGCCGGCGACGGCTGCGCGGCGGTCTCACGGGACTTCACAATCGTCATGAATCGCATGGTTATTTCCCCGAGCGTTGCTTGTTCTTGGCGATAGCCGCGCGCTGCCGCTCATCCTGCTGCCGCAGCTCGGGCGTGAATTCTGCGCCGAAATCCTCCGTCTCGAACACCTGCCGGATCTCCACCTCTTCGCCGTCCCCGAACGGGGCGCGCTTGAGCCATTCGATCGCCTCTTCCTTCGACCGCACCTGCCACAGCCAGAAGCCGGCGATCAGCTCTTTGGTTTCCGTAAACGGTCCGTCGCGCACGATCCGCTGCTTCCCCGAGAACTGGACCCGCACGCCTTTCGAGCTGGCTTGCAGTCCTTCACCCGCCAGCATGACACCGGCCTTCACCAGCTCATCATTGAACTTCCCCATCGCCTCGAGGATCTTCCGGTCCGGCAGGGCGCCCGCCTCGGAGTCCTTGTTGGCTTTCACGATCACCATGAATCGCATGGCCGAATCCCTTTCTTGATTGGGTTCCTGTCTGTTTCCGTCCGCTCACCTAAGCGTCGAACGAACCCTGGCGAAATCGACATATTTCAATCTCATTGTGGTAGCCCCATTTACGGTCTTGAGGAGCAGCCATGTGCCGGAACATCAAAACGCTCGCCAATTTCGAGCCGCCCGCGACCGACGATGAAATTCGCGCTTCGGCGCTGCAGTTCGTGCGCAAGCTGAGTGGCGCGACGCACCCCTCGCAGGCGAATGAGGCGGCGTTCAACGGCGCCGTGGATGACGTGACCACGATCGCCCGCCGGCTGATCCATTCGCTGACGACGAAGGCCCCACCCCGGAATCGCGAGGAAGAGGCTCGTAAGGCCCGGGAACGCGCGGCGAAGCGATTTGGCTAAGACTGGCGTCGCGATCGGAGTCGTCGCGCTGTGCGTCCTCGGCGCGATCACGGCGGACGTCATCATCCACGGTCCGCTGACTCGTTTCGATACCACGGTGCTCGAGTCGCTCCACCGCCACGCCACACCGGGGGGGGCGACGTTCTTTGCCGCGATCAGCCGCTTGGGCTCACCCGGTGCCATGACGGTGCTGGCACTCAGCGGCGTCCTGCTGCTCGCGACCCGGCGTGAGTGGATCGTGCTCGGCGGTTGGGTGGTTGCCTTCGTCGGCGCCAGGCTGATCTATATCTTGTTGAAACTCGCGATCCACCGTCCCCGGCCAGGCTCTACCGCCGCGTTGTTACAGCAGGCCAGTGGCTGGAGCTTTCCGAGCGGCCATGCGATGGGCTCGTTGGTCGGGTACGGTATGCTCGCGTATGTGATGTTATTGCTCGTCCCCCGCACTCGCCGCTTTCAGCTGCCGATTGTGACGGGCACGGCGCTGTTGATCATCGCGATTGGCGTCAGCCGCCTATACCTGGGCGTGCACTACTTCAGCGATGTCGTGGGTGGCTATGCCGCCGGCGTATTGTGGCTGTCCGCCTGCGCAGCGGCCGTGGAGGTGCGGCGCGGCACTCCAATTAGATAGTCGTTGGCTGGATGCCCTGGCTCGGATTCGAACCGAGACGCCTTGCGGCACTGCCCCCTCAAGACAGCGTGTCTACCAGTTCCACCACCAGGGCGGGCCGCAGAAACCTAGGCGACGCGCGACGTCGAGGCAACCGTTCCCGTACGCCCTCGCTGCTCGCGCAAACTCGCGCGGTGCATAGCTTGTCGGCATGGAGCTGTGGGTCGCGTTCGGGTTCGGGGCGGCGGTAGGCGCGCTGATCGGCTATCTGCTCGGTCGTCACAAGCAGGTTCCGGAGCCGGCACGTGCCCGTCCCGCGCCCCCGTCACAGCCTCCACCATCCTCGAAATCCTCCATTGCCTCGCCGGACGTTAAGCACGTTGTTCTCGACGAAGGCTCCGCCAACGTTCTCAACGCGCTGAACAACCGCCTCGCCGCGATCGGCGCGCTCGCCGATCTGCTGCACGGCAGTCCGCTCGATCCGGAGCGCGCGCGCGCCCTCGTGTTGTTGCACGGCGAGGTTCGCCGCGCCGCCGAGATCACGAGCCATTTCCTCGAGCTCGCCGCGCATCCGGCGGGGGCTGCAGAGCCGTGCGATGCGGCCGTCGTGATCAACGGCGTGCTGGCCGAACGCGAATCGACGTTCCGCGAGCTCGGCGTGAAAGTCGTGCGGTCGGTGCCCACGGACCTGCCGATGGTCGCCTGTCCGATGGCGCAGCTCACCGAGATGCTGACGAAGCTGCTCGACTTTTCGCTGCGCCGGCTGCGCGCGGCGCCGCCACCGCGCGAGCTGCGGATCGACGTGATCGCGACGGGACCGTCGGTCGTCGCGTCACTCTGGGATTCCGGCTCGCCCCTGGCCGTGGAGGCCGAGCAGCGGCTCACCTCGCCGTTCCGCTTCACGCAGACGGGCGGCGGCGGTGAGGTGGAGTTCGCGCTCGCCCGCGCGCTCGCGCAGTCGGCCGGTGGCAACATGCGGCTGCGGCCGCGCGGCGGCAGCACCGGTGCCGAGGTCGTCATGACGCTGCCGCGCAGCGTCCTCGGCGCGCAGGCCCCGCTGTCGACCCCGGCGGAAAACCTGCCGCGCATGCGCATTCTCGTCGTGGACGACGACGCGGTGAACCGCCAGGCGATGGTGCTGCTGCTCGAGCGGGAGGGACACCAGATCGTGGCGGTCGAGAATGGGCTCGAAGCCATGGAGCGTCTGGGCGACCGCGACAACACCTTCGACGCCATCGTCACGGACCTGCAGATGCCGCGGCTCGGCGGCCGTGCGATGTACGAGCAGCTCGTCACCAGCCGGCCGCTCGTCGCCAAGAGATTCGTCTTCGTCACGGGCGATCAGGCCCGCGGCGAGACGCGGGCGTTTCTGGAGAGCTGCGGGCAGCCCTCGGTGACGAAGCCGTACGATTTGGGTGATCTGATCAATGCGATCGGGACGGTGTCAAGAAAGAAATGATGATTGATCAATGATCATTGATCAATGATCATTGGGCGTTCGCTACTAGTTCGGCGCGTGCACTCGTGGCCCGCCGTAATCGCGTTCGCCCCCAATGCCCGGCCCTGCCAGCTCGAGCCCGCCACGGTCGTTATTGATCCGCGCGATGAACTGACGAATTGACCCCGGGAATGGCGCCGTGCGGCCATGCTTGCCGAATGGATCGGTATACCACACCTCGGGGCCGCCTGCGTTGTCGATGAAGTTCGAATTGACGTCCACGACCCGATCCGTGCCATCGAATTCCGACCGCGGATCGTCGAACGTGATGCCCAGGATCGTGCCGTTGCTCGTCGACCTGGCGCACGCCCCACCCCTGGCCGCGTTGCCCGCCGGCGTCACTTCGTAGCACACGTCAATCGGCCGTCCGGTAATGCCCGCCAATGCCGGATCGTAGAAGCGGCTCGGCAGCGAGACCTGGAAGTAGGGGTTAAAGAAGGCGAGGGTGTGCCCGTCCTCCCGCCTGACGGAGTTCGACGTCTGCCAACTCTCGTGCAACGCCCCGAAGTTGGAGAACTGTCCGGCCGGGACGAGAATCTCGCTATCGACGCAGGTGCGATCGGGAATGATCCGCACGCCGCCGCCATCGGGCGAGTTCGCGGGCGTCGCCGGTCCGACCACCACGGTCGTACCGTCGCAGCTACGCTCGAACTCGCCGGGGGTGCCGATTGCCGCCAGCATCGTGATGTGCATCTCGGTGCCGTCGGTACAGCGGATATGATAGACCAGCTCGTGCAGATTGTTCGTGAATGCGTCTTTCGAGTGCGTCCCCTGATGCAGCTTGGTGAGGATGTCGCAGCGCACATCGAACAGCGCATCCGCAGCGTCGCTGCCGAAGTGCATCCGGACGTCGTTCTGCCATTCGACCTTATGGCCGAAGTGATCTTCGTGCCTGGTCGTCAGCGGATCGTACACGTCGAGTTGCTCGTTGGCGTAGCCGAACGGAATAGGCCCGACCTGGCGGTACAGCGCCGAGCCGCGCGGATCGCGACCGTGATCGTGACCGAAGGAGCAGGCCGTGACGGGGTCGATGGGCGGATGCCAGGTGGGGTAGAGCTTGTGATCGGGCCCGACGACCGAGTACGCATCGTGCTGTGCTTTCGTGCAGTCGTCATTCGCACCCGGCGACCAGAGTCCAAAGGACGCGGCATTGCCGGTGGCGGGGCCGTAGTCGGGCGCCGCCGGACTATCGTGACATGCTGCCGACAGTGTGGCGGCAGCAATCAGAAAGGGCAGCAGGGATGCGGGTTTCATGAGTGCTCGGTAGCTCATGTTCGCCTCGGGCCGGGCGTCCAGCCGTGACCGTTGTCACTTCCAAATGGGCCACAGCAATTGAGTTATAGTGGCGATATGCGAGCCGGTGCGATCATCCTGTTGAGCCTTGCGGTGGCCGCCCCACGCACGGGGGCGGCACAGCGGCGTGAGGCATCTGGATTGTGGTACAGCGTGGGCGTGGCGCCGGGCTGGGCACGTATCACGTGCGGCATCTGCGCCGGGCGTAGGACGACAGGCCTCTCCGCATTCGTTGGAGTCGGCGGCAGTAGCGGACGCGCGGTGCGCGTCGGCGCCGAGTTGGCCGGTTGGCGCCAGCGCGACGGCGCCGTAACCCAGACGCTGCTCTCGTTCGGTGCCGCCGCGTACTGGTATCCGAACGCGCGGCGTCAGTTGTACCTGCGGGGCGGCGCCTCGCTGGTGATGCATCGCGCCAACGACGGCACCGACGTGGTCACGTCATCGGGCATCGGCCCCCAACTCGGAATCGGCTACGAGTATCCCGTGAGTCGGGCCTGGCGGCTCGCGCCCTTTGCGTACTACTCCGTGGGTGTGTTCGGCGGCGACGTGAAGTTCAACGGCGGCCAGGCCGCGAGCGGCGCTACGGTGAGTTTTCTTCAGGTAGGTGCGGCGCTTCGCCACTAACGCGCCGAATGTTCAATGTCCAATGATCAGTGATCAGTGATCATTGGACATTGATCATTGGACATTGATCATTCCGCAGGATGGGCCGACTCGGAATCGAACCGAGAACCTACTGATTAAGAGTCAGTTGCTCTGCCAGTTGAGCTATCGGCCCTCGTTGGGGGCGGCGGAAAAATCATCAGGGGCCGTGGGAGAGGCAAGGGAACGACTCGGCAATCCAATTCTCGTCCCCCATTCGTCGGTCAGCTTGAACGTCTCACTCATCGGAAACCGCAGCACCCACAGCCGCCGCGCCAAATCCTTCAACGACCAAATGACGGTCCGCTGCACCTCGACCGAGGACCACTGCCCGAATTCGTTGTGGGCCAGATCCGTTCGCAATGCCTCGGCGATGCTGGCCGCTACGTCTTCATGCTCATGCTGATGTCCCTGTGATGGGACTTTTTTGGTTCCCTTTTGGGGACCAGAGCCTTCACCCCAAAGTACCCACTCCAGCGTAACGTCTGGGATGCCTAGATCTTTGGCCTTCGTGACGATCAGTCGCGCCACGTCGGCGGGAAACTTCTCCCGATGCGGCCATTTCTTTATTGCGGCTTCGGTTACCCCGCTTCCCAGTGCGGCGGCGAACTGCCGATAGCTCAACGAGATGCCGTCCCACGGACTGAAGACATCCAGTAGCACAGCCAGCCTGCTCGCCACTGGGACTCGTTTCGGGCCGATTTCGGGATTGACAGGTGACAAAATATGCCTACTTTCGGTGTCGTGGAACGGCAACAGTTAGGCCTATTCCGTCTCACAAACTGTCTCACCGCCCCAGTGCAGTCAAGCGCCCAGCCCTTGGAGCCCCTAATGAAGGTCGTTCGCCGCTCACTCATGGTGTTCGCGCTGGCGCTGTCGGTAGCGCGCTGCGCGGACCAACCCACGGCGGTGAAGGCACCCGCGGGTCCCCAGTTCCTGCGCTGGGCTGATGCACCGCAATTCTCTGCGAAAATCGATCCTCGCGCGCGCCGCTCCGGAACGATGGCCCTGACGCCTCCCCTGAGTCTCGATCAGTATGCCGTGTCGTTCTGGGCGGTGCGCGGCGAGTCGCGCTCGGTACACATCAATTACACCAGCTCCATCGATACGGACACGCATCCGTTCCTGCGGCTCACCACGACCGACCCGCAGTTCGTGCCGGGCGTCGGTGAGCTCGCCATGGGCGACTCGGTGCTCGTCACCGTCATCGTCGACACGGCCGACATCGGCGTGTCCCTCGAGCCGCACGGTCTGCAGTTCGGCGCGCCCGCGCAGATGCAGATCTGGTACGGCGGCGCCGGCGGCGACTTGAACGGCGATGGCGTAGCCGACAGCACCGACATGAAGATCGAAGCGAAATTGCTCGGGCTCTGGTACCGCGCGACGGAGATTGATCAGTGGTCCGCCTTGTCGACGACTCAGTCGCTCGACGAGAAGTCGTTTACGTACTCGCTGCCGCACTTTTCGCGGTACGCGATCGCGAGGTTGGCGGAGTGGGTGGTTAGCTGGTAAGCGGGAGATAACACTCCAATGTCCAACGACCAATCACGCGATCAGCGCCTCCTCGAGGCGTCGCCCGTCGTCGCCAAAGCCCGCGCACTCGCGGCCGCCGGCCATCACGCCGCGGTCGTCGAGTTCCTGGGCGCGCGCGCGAGCGAGCTCGAGGACACACCGACCCTCGCCCTGCTGTACGGCATCGCCCAGGCGCGGCTCGGCCGTCACGAACAAGGTGTCCAATGGATCGACCGGGCCCTCGCCCGGGCGCGCCAACTCAATGAACGCGGCGTCGAGCGGCATGCGCTGAACGCGCGCGGCGCGATCGCCCTCGTCAGCGGCCATCTCAGCGAAGCGGCCGATTATTGCACGCAGGCGCTGATGGCAGCGAGCCGGGACGGCGATCATGCTACGACCGGCCGCGCGTCGAATAACCTGGGCATTCTCAGTCATCTGCGCGGCCGTCACGCCGAAGCCATCTCCTCGTGGGAAATCGCGGCCGCCGCGTTCCATCGTGCCGGCTTGCAGCTTGGCGTCGCCGAATGCCAGCACAACCTGGCCAACGCGTATCGCGAGCAGGCGGCGTTGGACAAGGCGCTGGCGACGGCCGACCAGGCGGTCTCCTCCGCCGAAGCGACTCACGACGAAGACCTCTTCGCGTTGACGCTGCGCGGCCGCGCGGAAATCCGCGTCGCGCGCAGCGAGCCCGAGCTGGCCCGCCGCGAGCTCGACCGGATTCGCGTCATCCGCGGCCAAATGCCCGATCCCGTCGCCGAAGCGGAAGATCTGCGCGTGGTGGCCATGGTGCTGGTGGCCGAGAATCAACTGGCGCGCGCCGAGAAGTCGCTGCGAGAGGTCATCGGGCGGGCGGAGCTGCACGCGCGGCTCCTGCTCCAGGCCGAGGCCACGCGCGACATGGCGAGCCTGTTGCGGCGCGCCGGTCGCACCGCCGAAGCGCAGGCCGCGGCGCAGTCCGCCAAGGGCATTTTCGCCCAGATGGGCGCCGAAGGCGAAATTCGAAAGCTCGCGGATCAGGGGTGGGACGAGGCGTTTGCCGCCGAGCTCCGCGGTTCGCTCGCGCCGATCCACGTGGCGCAGCAGTACGCGGACGCAGGCAAATACGCCGAGCTGCTGACCTACCTCGAGCAGCGTTCGCAGGACGAGCTCGAAGAGTCCGCGCTGCTCACGCTGCTCCTGGGTATCGCCCACAGCCGTCTTGGCCGTCTCGAAGCGGGGCAGCAGTGGGCGATGGTTGCCCAGCTGCGCGCCCGGTCGTTGAAGGACCGGATGATGGAAGTGCGGGCCCTCAACGTCTGCGGCGCCATCGCACTGGAGCGTGGCGGCATCGACGAAGCCACGTACTTCTTCACGCGCGCGCAGGAAGAGGCGATCGACGGCAACGATCTGGCTACGGTCGGCCGGTGCGCCAACAACCTCGGCGTCATCGCCAACATGCAGGGTGACTATCGCCGCGCCGTCATCGCCTATACGCGCGCGATCGCGTCCTACGAGCAGGCGCACTTCGCCCGCGGCGTGGCGGAAGCACGCCACAACCTCGGCATCGTGTGCCGCGCCCAGGGCCGGCTGGACCGCGCGATGGAGATCGCGGAGATCGCCATTCAGGAGGCGCAGGCGTTGGGCGACCAGCAGATCGTCGCCCAGGCCATCGCCGGCCTCGCGGAGATTCACGTGGCGCGTGGTGAAGGCGACCGCGCGTTGGCCGAGATCGAGCGTGCCATCGCCACCCACCGGGAGCTCAAGGATCCGGTGCGCGAGGCGGAAGACCTGCGCATCAAGGCCGGCGCACTTGGCCTGGCCGGGCGGCGTGAGGAAGCGGAGACCATGCTGCGCGACGTCATCGAGCGCGCGACCGAGCACGGTCGTCCCCTGCTCCACGCCATGGCGGAGCGCGATCTCGCGAACCTGCTGATCCACGCGGGCGACGTCGCGGCCGGTAAGGCGGCAGCCCAGCGCGCACGCTCCTCGTTCCAGCGGCTTTCGGCGCGCGCCGAAATCGACAAGCTCGACGACTTGCTGGAGACGGCATGAGTTTCCAGCACCACAAGCTCGAGAACTATGCTATCGGCTGGTAATCCGGTGGACGAGCGACGCAGCGGGATCGAGCGCCGATCCGGCGGCGACCGCCGCGGGCCGTCCGCCGTAGAGGAAGCGGCGACGCTGCCCCTGCAGCGCGTCTTCCCCCACGCGCGGCTCAGCGAGAGCGAAGCCGCCGAGCGGGCCGCCGCGATCGAAGCGCATCGCCGCGAGCTCGGGTCGCGGCTGGGCCGCAACGTCGGCGCCGTCGTCGCGGCGGTCGACTACATGCTCAACATCAGCGGCGATCTCGTCTCCCCGACGATCGTCGAGCACGAGGCGCTCGAGCTGCTGGAGCACCGCTCGGTCACCGATCCGCTCACCGGGCTGTTCAATCGCTATCATTTCGATGCGACGATGAATCGGGAGATCGCGCGCTGCCGCCGCTACGGCGTGCCGCTCTCACTCCTCCTCGTCGACGTCGATCGCCTGAAGCTGATGAACGACCGGTGGGGCCATCACGCCGGCGACCAGGCCCTAGGCCGCGTCGCGGTGGCGATTCAGAAGAGCTTGCGCGGCACCGACATCGCGGCCCGCCTGGGCGGCGACGAATTCGCGATCATCCTGCCCGACACCGATGCCGTCGCCGGCTTGATCGTGGCGACACGTATCCGCCGCAACCTGGTCGAGCACGCGTCCACGATGGTGACCGTCAGCGGTGGGCTGGTCGAGCTTCCCCGGGATGGCGTCGAGGTGTCCGCGGCGCAGCTGATGCTGGTCGCGGACCATGCGTTGTACGCCGCCAAGAACACCGGCGGCAACTGCATCGTGCAGCGGGAGTATCAGGAGGGGGAATAGGGGTTTGGGATTAGGGACTGGTGAAAAACGTTCGCTCCCCAATCCCCAGTCCCCAACCCCTAGTCCCCAGTAGTCAGTGCCCCCAAGGGGAATCGAACCCCTGTTCCCACCTTGAAAGAGTGGTGTCCTAGCCGTTAGACGATGGGGGCGGCGGGAGTAGCGGTAACGGGATTCGAACCCGTGTTTGAGCCTTGAGAGGGCTCCGTCCTAGTCCCCTAGACGATACCGCCAGGCGGGGGGCGCGTGAATATCGCCGGTCCGCGCGGATGCGGTCAACCACCCAGCCGATCCCGCAGTTGACCTTCCAGTTCGGATACGTACCGTTACTGGCCCGATGAAACGCATCTTCTCCAAACTGGTGCCCGAAGTCCCGATTCTCGCCGCGGCGGCGCTGCTGGTGACTCTGCCGTCGCTGCGCGGCACCGCCACGGGCCTCGCCACCGTCTTCCCCTTCACCGTCGTCGCCGCTGCCCTGCTGCTCGGCTGGCGCTTCAATCGCTCGCGCCTGGTCTTTGCCATCGCCCTGTTGGCGCTGACGGAATACCTGCTGCTGCGGGGCGCCGATACGCCGCGGGATCGTTTCTTCTTCCACGCCCTGACGTTCCTGTTGCCGATCAACCTCGCGCTCGTCGCCCTCCTGCCCGAGCGCGGCACCCTCACGCCGGCCGGACTGATGCGCTGGGTGCTGCTGGGGGTGCAGGTCCTCGTCACGGTATTTCTGGCACGGTCGTTCCCGGACAAGGCCCTCAAGTTCCTCACGACCCACCTCGTGCCGGCGCGCTTCACCGCCTGGACGCCGGTGCAGCAGCCCTCAATCATCGCGTACCTCGTGATCGGCGTGCTGCTCACCATGGCTTCCCTGCGCGAGCCGCAGTCGCCGGTGCGCGGCTATTTCTACGCCAACATCGCAATCTTCGCCGCGCTGTCGTGGCCGGCCGCGGGACCGGGCCAGGAGATCTGGCTCGCGTCCGCCGGACTGATTCTCGTCGTCGCGGTCATCGAGGCCTCGTACATGATGGCCTACCGCGATGGCCTGACCGAGCTGCCGGGCCGGCGCGCCCTGAACGAAGCGCTGCCCCGCCTTTCCGGACAGTTCACCGTCGCGATGGTCGATGTCGATCATTTCAAACGGTTCAACGACACCTACGGCCATGATGCCGGGGACCACGTCCTCCGGCTGGTCGCGGCCCGACTGGCGCAGGCGCCGGGCGGTGGGACGGCCTATCGCTACGGTGGCGAAGAGTTCGCCCTCGTCTTCCCGGGCAAAGGCCAGGACGAGTGCCTGCCGCATCTCGAGGAGCTGCGCGAGATGGTGGAGACCCACCGGTTCACGATGCGGCGCCGGTTCCGGCCGCGGGTCAAGCCGAAAACGGACAAGGGGCGCAAGAGCCGCCAGGCCATCATGATCACCGTCAGCATCGGTGTGGCCGAGCGCAATCATCGAAACATGTCGCCGGATCAGGTCGTGCAGGCGGCGGACAAAGCCTTGTACCGCGCCAAGGAGGCTGGCCGAAACCGCGTATCGACGTAGCTTCGCCCCATGCGGCTGAGCTGCTTCCTTCTTATCTGCTGCTGCACTGTGGGGAGCGCCCAAAGCGCGCCTCCCGCCCCGTCCCGACTGTTCGTTGAGCCAGCGCCCCCCCCGCTGACCCTGCGGTTGGAGGGAGATCTACGCGCGTTGACGCGCGACCGGGGCACGCAACGCAAGGACCATACGGCCACGTTGCGCTACGGCGCCGATGGGGACACGGGCTCCATCGCGGTGAAGCTCCGGACGCGAGGCATCTTCCGCCTGAAGAACTGCGGGTTTCCGCCCATCCGCCTCGACCTGCCCTCGCACAAGGTCAACGACACGCCGTTCGCCGGCGAGGACAGACTCAAGTTGGTCACGCATTGTCAGAATGACCGCTTGTTCGAGCGGAATCTCCTGCGCGAGTACGCGCTGTACCGCGTGTTCAACGCCGTGACCGACAGCAGCTTTCGCGTGCGGCTCGCGCACGTCACCTACGTCGATTCCGCGCGCCACGACACCCTGACCCGCTACGGCTTCCTGATCGAGTCCGACACAGCACTCGCCCGGCGTATCGGCGCGGCTCCGGTCCCGGCGGACAACCTCTACGATCCGCTCATGGACCCGTCGTACATGACGCTGGTCGCCGTGTTTCAGTATCTGATCGGCAACAGCGACTGGTCCGTCTGGAAGCGCCACAACATCGCGATCTTCCAACTGGGCGCCGAGCCCAAGCCCTTACTCGCGGTGCCCTACGATTACGACTTCTCCGGGGCCGTGAACGCGCCGTATGCGACGCCGCCCGAGCAGCTCAAGATCCAATCGGTGCGCCAACGTGTGTACCGTGGCTTTTGCCAGCCGGACAGCGTGTTGACACCGGTCCTCGCCCGGTTTCGCGCGGCGAAGGACTCCATGTATGCGGCGGTCCGCGCGGTCCCTGATCTCCCCGAACGCGACGTCCGCAATGTGCTCGAGTATTTCGACGAGTTCTATCAGGTGCTCGGGAATAACGGATCCGTGAACCGCCAATTCGTGCGGGGCTGCCGCCCCATGCCCCGATGAGCGAGCGACGCGCGTTTGGCCTGGTCATCCGGCTGGTGGGCTACTACGTCGCGCTGGCGGCCGTGGCCTGGCTGGTCGAGCAATCGATCCCCCGGTGGGGCCGGTACTTTGCGGAGCGAACCCCGGGCGCGGCCGCCGTCGCCATGCTGGGCGGTCTCGCGCTGATGTGCCCGGTGGCGTGGTTGTACATGCGCACCAAGCCCAAGGTGCGGTACGACGCCTCGCTCGTGCAGACGGTCATCGTGCTCCCGATCGTCATCACCGGCGTCGTCCTGATCGTGCGCGACAGCGTCGCGCTCGCCTTCAGCCTCGCGGGCATCGTCGCCGCCGTGCGCTTTCGCAATACGCTGCGGGACACCAAAGACGCCGTCTACATCTTTCTGGCCATCGCCGTGGGACTCGCTGCCGGCGTGCAGGCGTTCGCGGTCGCGTTCGTCGTAACGGTCATGTATCTCGCCGTGGTGCTCGTGCTGTGGCGCTTTGACATCGGCGCCGAGCCTCCGGCGGAACGCTTCCGCGGCCGGCTGATCGTCGAGGCGGCCTGGGCGCCCGGCCTCGAGCTCGCGGTCGCAACCATCCTCGATCGCTACACGCGCCGCTGGAAGCTGCTCCGGACCGAATCGACCGCGTTGACGTTCGCCGTGCAGCTGCGCCGCGAGGGCAGCCCCGAAGGACTCGTCGCCGCCGTACGCGAAGAACCCACCAAGCAGGTCACCGGCGCGCGGTTCGAGCCAAACGTGTCGTGACGCCGCGCTGGGATGCTCCGGACAGGGACACGCTCCGGCGCGTTCTGGCCGATTCGCCCCGCCCAATCGGGCCACAGCGCTCGCTGTTCTTCCGCGACGTGTACTTCGACACGAGTGCCGGTGATCTGCGCCAGCGCGGCGCGCGCTGCCGCCTGCGCTTCGCGCCCAACGGTGCGCAGTGGTTGCGGGTCTGGCTGCCCGACGGTACCCACAGCGAATCGCCCCTCCAGGAGCTCGATGTCACGCGCGCGCTGGGCGGGGACTCTCCCCCCGCGCGCCGGTTGCGCGCGCTCACGGACCCGGGCCGGCTCGCGTCCTGGATCGAGCGAGAGGTCGAGCGGACCTGGCGGACATTTCGGCTTTCAGCACTTCCCTTGCCGCTTTGCGACCTCGTCGCCGATGTCGTCACCGCGCGTCGCGGCGAGCTGACCGCACACCTCTTCGAGCTGACGGTCCGGCCACGGCCCTGGGGTCACGGCGCCGCGCGCCGCCTCGGGACCGAGCTCGAGCAGACGTTCCGGCTCCGGCCCGCTGGGACCGATCCGCTGCTCCGCGTCCAGGCGGCCTTGGACGCAGTCGAAGGAGCATCGATCGCGCGCGAGCTGCGCGGCGAGCGCGAGGTCGCGCTCATCGCCGTGGAGCACGGTCGCATCGCCTTGTGGCGCGCCGGCGCCGAGCTGCGATTGCCGATCGCCAAGGGCAGCGGCGAAGCCGCGTGCCGCGCGGCCCTGCGTGAGCTGGTCGGCGGCGGGGAGGGGCAACTCCGGCTGCTCGGCGTCGTGCCGCGCACCGGCGACCGCGTGCCGCTGGAGGTGTGGACGGCGCGGCGGCTGCATCGCAACTCGACGCCCGGCAGCTTTCAGTGGTTCGCCCCGGCCGAGCTGCTGGCGCGCGTCGGCTCGCCCCTCCTGCGCGATCCCGGAACACTCGCCGCACTGACCGTCGCCGCGCGCTCTCCGCTGCTGCCCGAGTGGTCGGGAGCGCCGTTCGGGGAGGTGGAGGATCCCGACGCCGCTCCCGAGGCCGTCGCCCGCGCCAGCCGCGTCACCTTGAGCGAGCTGCGCGCGGCGCTGCCTTCGGAAGAGTCGAAGGATCCAGCCCGCGAGACCCCGGAACAGTTTCTCAACCCCGAGCTCTCCTGGCTCGAGTTCAACGGGCGCGTGCTCGCGCTCGCCGAGGACAGCGGCACGCCGCTCGCGGCGCGCCTGCGGTTCCTCGCGATTTTCTCCACGAATCTCGATCAGTTCGTCATGACGCGGATCGGCGCGCTCAAGCAGCTCGTCGCCGCAGGGCAGAACGTGCGCGCGCCGCAGGGCGGCGGCTTTCGCCCGCAAGAAACGCTCGATGCGATCGCGGTCCGGCTCCATCCCGTGATCGCGCGACAGTATCGCGCCTTTCACGCACTGGCCGCGCCGCTCGGGATCGTTGGTTGGGAAGCGCTGAGCGACGATGAACGAGGCAGGATGCGCACGCGCTGTGGGGACGAAGTCCTGCCATTTGTCAGTCCCAAGGCACTGACGCGCGCGCCCGGTCACCCGTTTCCGCTGGTCGGCGACAGGCGCATCGCGTTGCTCGTCTCCATGCGCGATCGTCCCGCGACGCCGGTGCACTACGCCATCGTCGAGATCTCTCCCGAGCTGCCGCGATTCCTCTCCGTCTCCGCGGCCCGCAGGATCGCGATCGAGGATGTGGTGCGCGCCAATCTCGACCTTCTGTATCCGGGACGCGTGATCGCGGCCGCGCATGCGTTCCGCCTCACGCGCAGCGGCGACCTGCAATTGGACGAGACGACGACAGCCAACTTCCTGCAGGCAATAGAGGAAGAGCTGGCGCGACAGCAGCACCGCCCGGTCCTGCGCATCGAGCTCGAGGCGACGACGCCGGCGCCGCTGCGGGATCTGTTGCAGCGGGAGCTGCAGTTCGAGGAAAGCGAACGCGAGAGCACGCTCAGCTCCGCCGATGTCTACGTCGCCGACGGGCCCATCGACCTCGGCGGACTCCATGAGATCGCCGGGGCGGCAGGACTGCCTGACTATCCGCCGTTTGTCCCGACGGAGCGGTTCGCCCCGGATCGGCCGGTGGCCGCACAGCTCGATGAACGCGACGTCCTGGTGCATCACCCCCGTGATTCCTTCCCCGCGAGCGTGGAACGCTTCATCGCGGAAGCGGCCGATGATCCCGAAGTCCAGGCGATCAAACTCACGCTCTATCGTGTGGGAGATGCCTCGCCCATCGCCGAGGCGTTACGCCGCGCCGCAGCGACGGGAAAGGACGTGTCGGTGATCGTCGAGCTGAAGGCGCGCTTCGAGGAAGCCCGCAACATCGCGTGGGCTCGGAATCTCGAGCGAGACGGCATCCACGTCGTCACGGGGCTGGTGAGCCTGAAGACGCACGCCAAGATGGCGCTCGTCGTGCGCCGATCCTCCGATAGACGGGTGCGCCGTTACGCACACGTCGGTACCGGCAATTACAATTCCGACACCGCCCTCGTCTATACCGACGTCGGACTGTTCACCGCCGACCCGCGGGTGACCGCCGACGTCCATTCGCTCTTCAACGAGCTGACGGGCTCGAGTGACGCACCCCAGGTGGCCTTGCCGCACCTCATGGTCGCGCCCACCGATTTGCTCGAGCGTGTGTTGGCGCTGATCGATCGCGAGGCCGCGCATGCGCGCGCCGGCCGACCGGCGCGCATTCGTGCCAAGCTCAATGCGTTATCCGATTCGACCGTGATCCAGGCGCTGTATCGGGCCTCGCAAGCCGGTGTCGACGTCGATCTCGTGGTACGCGGCATCTGTACGCTGCGGCCAGGAGTGCCGGGGTTGTCCGAGCGGATTCGCGTCGTGAGCATCCTCGGTCGCTTTCTCGAGCACGCGCGCATCTACCACTTCGCGAACGGGGGCGCCGCCGACGAGGAGTACTACATCGGGTCAGCCGATTGGAGGCCTCGCAATCTGCGGCGCCGAGTAGAGGTCGTGGTCCCCGTGTTCGACACCGCCGCCCGGCGGTCGTTGGACACAATCCTGACGCCACAGCTGACCACGCCGGCGGCATGGGTGCTGCGTCCGGATGGGGGGTATGACCGCCCGGAGCCCTCGTAAGGCTCTCCTGACACGCAAAACGTCGTGACACGTGACCTTGCATCATCGTATGACTTCTTTAATGGTGAACATATGAGCACGGTCCGCGCAGAACGAATGCGCACCCGAGCCGCGGTTCTGGCCGCGCTCGTGGTCGCCACGCACGGCGGTGTCGTGCTCATCGGTTGGGCTCCTTCACCCAGCTTCATCCCGATGGCGCCCACGACGGCGCTCGCGTTTCTCGCATTGAGTCTCGCGCTCGGATCGCGACTCCTGGCGCCCCCAGGGTCCGCGGTGCGGAGCGCGGGCACCGGGCTTTCGTGGGTCGTCGCCACTCTGGCGCTCGTCAACCTTACGCTGCCGTCGGTACTCGATCAGGTGCTCGGTGGCACGGGACAATTCGGTAGCGTGCGTCTCGGCGTGATGTCGCCCGTGACCGCCGCGGCGATCATACCGTTGGCCCTCGCGATCGCGGCCACGGGACCGCGCCCGCACTACGCGGGCGCGCTCGCGACGATCGCCGCCATCGTCGGCGCTACGGTCGCGCTCGGGTACGCGTATGGCACGCCGCTCCTCTATGGGGGCGGCACCATTCCCGTCGCCCTGCCGACGGGCCTGAGCCTCCTCGTTCTTGGCATCGCCACGGTGGTCGCCGCGGGCCCAAACGTGTGGCCGCTCGAGCGCCTGGTCGGTGATCAGCCCCGCGCGCGCATGCTGCGCGCCTTCCTCCCGGCGACTGCCGGGTTGGTCGTGCTGATCGGCCTACTCGATTCGCGGCTCGGCGCGGTGTTCGGCGGGGATCGCGTCCTGATCGCGGCCTGGTTCGCCGTGCTCGGCGCCGCGCTCGTCGCCTTGCTCGTGTCGCGCCTCTCCCGGCATATCGGCGATCAGATCGACGGCGCGTACGCAGAAAAACAGCGCGCCGAGCAGGCCTATCGCGAGATGTTCGAGCAGTCGGTCGCGGGCATGTCCACAACCCGCGTCTCGGATGGTGAGGTCCTCGTCTGCAACGCCGCATGCGCGAGGATATTCGGCTACGATTCGCCGGCCGAATTCAAGGAACAGAAAGCGCGCGATCTCTGGTGGGATCCGGCGGACCGGGACCGCATGGTGGCTGCGCTGCACGAGACACCGGTGCTCCGGAACTACGAGGCGCGCGTGCGGCGCAAGGACGGCAAACCCGCCTGGGTGATGGCCAACGTCACCCTGCACCACGACGCGAATGGTGAGGCGCTGATCGAGAGCATCCTCATCGACGTGAGCGATCGCAAGTCGCTCGAGCAGCAGCTCTGGCAAGCCCAGAAACTCGACGCCCTCGGCAGCCTCGCCGGCGGAGTGGCGCACGACTTCAACAATCTCCTGACGGCGATCATCGGGTATGCCGACATCCTCCTGGAGGACCTGGGACCGCAGTCCCGCCACGCCGAGGACATCCAGGAAATCATCAAGGCGAGCGGTCGCGCGACAGCACTGACGCGCCAGCTGCTGGCCTTCAGCCGCCGGCAGCCGTTCGAGCCCAAACCGTTGCGGCTCGACGAGCGCGTGCTGGACATGGAAAAGATGTTGCGCCGCCTGCTCGGCCCGCCGGTGCGCCTCGTGACCGCGACCGACACCGACCTATCGGCTGTCCTCGCAGATCCCAGTCAGATCGAGCAGGTCGTCCTCAATCTCGCCGTGAACAGCCGCGACGCGATGCCGCAGGGCGGGACGCTGACCATCGAGACGCGCAACGTGCGGATGGACGAGCCCTACGCGCACGGTGCCTCGGCGGTCCCTCCCGGCGCGTACGTGATGCTGGCGGTGAGCGACACGGGATCGGGCATGAGTGCCGAGACGCTCGCCCGGCTGTTCGAGCCGTTCTTCACGACCAAGGAGAAAGGCAAAGGCACGGGACTTGGGCTGGCGACGGTCTATGGCATCGTCAAGCAGAGCCAGGGTCACGTCATCGTGTACAGCGAGCCGGGCGTGGGCTCCACCTTCAAGTGCTATTTCCCGGTGAGCGAGGTTCGCCCCCGCGTGTCGCGCCCGGTGCAGGCGCCCATCGAAGTGCGCGGGACCGAAACGATCCTGCTCGTGGAAGACGAGGAGCCGATCCGCCTGCTTGCCGTCACGGCACTCGAGCGCCTCGGCTACCGGATTCTCGCGGCGAGCGACGGCGATACCGCGATGTCGCTGGCGGCTCGGCACGATGGCCCGATTCACCTGCTGCTGTCGGACGGTGTGCTGTCCGGCGTGCGCGTTCCGGAGCTGCTACGCCGGATTGTCGGGCAACGGCCCGAGACCCGGATCCTGCTGATGTCCGGGTATTCGCAGGAAGCGGTTATTCGCAGGAAGCGGTATTCCAGAACGATATCGTCGCGCCGAACACCGCCTTCCTGCCCAAGCCGTTCACGATCCGGCAGCTCACCGAGCGCGTGCGCGAGGTGCTCGACTCCGCGGTCTAGAAGGTTGAGTCGTGAGTCCGGACGTACTGTCTCGTTATGCTTTTTGGCGCGGCCGGGAGCAACCTGCAAACGGGATCGGTGTACCTCCGAGCACAAACCCCATCTGCCCGAGGCGCCGATGAGACAGACCCTGCTGGTTGTCGCAGCACTCAGCTTCTGGCCCGTCCTAGCTGTTTCCGGTCAACAGACGCTCCCACCGCTCAGAATCGGCGCACACGTCGCAGGCAACATGATGAACGGCCCGTTCGACATGTATCGCGTCGGCGCGCAGCTCGTGATTCCGCTCGGGCCGCGGCTCGCGTTCTATCCTGCCGTGAGTCGGTTTCTCGATGACGCCGAATGGGAGTTAAGCGCGGCGCTCCGCTACCGGCCGTTCGGGAGTCGCGAGGGCTCGTCGCCGTTGTATCTCGGGGTGGGTGCCGCCGGGATCAGGTGGGCGTCCATCGGCCGGGGGTACGATCTCTTGATCACCGGTCTCGAGCTTCCGAACGGACGGTTGCGTCCCTACGCCGAGCTGCAGTTCCTTGGGGCCGTCTTCAAGCTCGTGGACCCCTCACAAGACTTCGGCGTGCAGGCCCACGCCGGCGTGACGTGGGCCGTGCGCTAGCCCATTTCAGGGCAGGAAGCCGCGCGCCACGCCGCCCGGGCAGTTGTCCGAGTGGAAATTCACATAGAAGTCGCTCGGGTTCGCGAGCAGCTCGGCCAGCGCCGCCTCGGCGCTCGCGAAATGCGGATTGCCGACAAAGATCCCGGTTTGTCGGATGTCGATATGCCGGTCGGTCAGGTTGAGGTCGACGCCGACGGGACTCGACAGCCACCAAATGATGGGTCCCGTCGCCGCCCCCGGGGCCAGATGATGAATGTGTCCGAACCGGACGCTCTCATCGCTCTTGTTGTTGAGGACCACTACGGATTCGATCGTCCCATCCCGCAGGATCTTGATCTGCGCGAGCCCCTGCGATTCGGATGCGCAGGCCGGCACTTCGATATCGGAGCGCATCTGCGTATTGAATACAAGAGGGGGCGCGTCATCACTGGCGACGCTGCTGGCGAGAATCGGGACGTTTTGACTTGAAGTGCGATCTGCGGTGGGAGCTGAACCGCTGCAACCGGCGACGGCGAGAGCGGCGACCACCCTACACCAGTGACGCATACAGCCTCCTCGTGTGGGACGACGGATACGGCTGGTAGGTCGAAACTACCTCGTAACCGTTCTGTCGCAAACACAAGGCGCGGCAGGTGATCATCCACCCACCGCGCCTCGCTTCTTGGCGTTAGACGTCGCCGCCATCACGCCGCCTTGGGCGTCTCGCTACCGCCCGCGCCCACCTCCGGCGCGCCCTTCGGCTTGATCGGCCCAAAGACGTTGCGGACGCTGGCCCACTCGCCCATTACCTCCGCGTTGCTCCGGAACCGGTACCGCATCAGCCCGTCGAGCACCCGCACCTGCTCGGCGATCTCGGCGTCGACCGCCTTGAGATCGGCCGTGGCGCCGATGTGCTCGCGCCGGCCCGCACGCGAGGATTCGAGCGTCTGCTCGAACTCCGCGAGTGCCAAGCCGAGGTCTTCCAGCAGGCTCGCCTGCATGCCGTGGCTCACGAGCAAGTCTTTCTGCTCGTTCGCCTTCGCCAGCAGCCCACGAACCGCCGCCACAAAGACTCGGTGACTGACCTTGAGGTGTGGCATCTGAAATTGCGCCACCAGGTCGGGATTCACCTTCGACGCCGCCTGGCTGACGGCCTTCAGATACCTGAGGAGCGCCGTTT
>WNGB01003522.1_pt1 | contig 24520 bp, 19 predicted proteins | sample 5400681 | NCBI WGS metagenome assembly WNGB01 (sample SAMN13153367, study PRJNA577476) | soil metagenome | isolation source: 115 cm soil or saprolite under grassland replicate 2 | place: USA:California | collected 2016-06-15
GAGCTGCCCGAGGTCGCCGCCACCCAGTACCTGCTGCCGAACTTCGGGCCGGCGTCCGGCCGTTCCAGGTAGGCCTGCAGGTCGGCAAGCCGGAGCGCCGGGTCGGTGCTGATCTGGTCGAAGTTGTCCATCAAGGTGGACCGGATGCCCGACGGGGTCTTCACCCGTTACGGGCTCAGCCCGGCAGGCGTCGCCCAGCTGCGCGGGCAGTTCACGGCCTGGCCCCGGCCCTGACCGGGGGGCGACTTGCTTACGGGCGGATGTGCGCCGGCAGCCCGAAGCGAGTCAGATCGGCGTCCAGGAAGGCAGTCACCTCGGCGACGTGTCCGCTCCGGATGGTGAGAACATCGAGGCCGCCGGGCAGGTAGTGCCCGGCGGCTGCGGCTGGCTGGGGTCACCCGGCCGGCCAGGACAGATCCCGGCCCGCCAGCGCGAGCACCCGGTCCAGCGCCGGCGCGCCGCCCGGCAGCTCACGGGACGGCCCGAACGCCACCTCCGGGCCTGCCGGAGCGTCCGGACTGGCGAACATGCCCAGGAAGGTCCCCGCCGCGTCCACGAGCTCGGGTTCGGCGGCGTAGGGCTGCCCGGTCGCGCGGGCCATGTCCCAGCCGTGCACCACCAGCTCGTCGGCGACGGTGATGCCGACCATCTCCGCGGGCGCGTCCTGGCTGGCGATCCGGGTCATCCCGGTCCACGCCTCCGGCCCGGCCCAGGCCCGGGCCAGCGCGGCGAGGTCGGCCGGGATCCGGTCCCGCCAGCCTTCCCCCAGCCGGGCCGCATCGCCGGAGGGCGTGTGGTTCACGTACGGGCTGGCGGTGTCCTTCTCCGCCGCGGCCCGGAAGGCCAGCGCCAGCCCGCCGATGTGCTCGATCAGGTCGCCGAGGGTGTAGGCCGGGCAGGGCGTCGGGCGGCCCAGCTCCTCGTCGCTAACCCGCGCGACCAGGCCGGCCAGCCGCTTCGCCGCGGGCGTGAGATCCACCATCTTGTCGCTCATGCTGTGTAGGACGCCGCGGTGGCCGGGAAGTCATCGGCCGGGCGCCCGGCCAGTCGTCCGCAGGCGGCGCACACCCGGTGAGTAGCCTGGTCAGACGGTTCCCGTCCTAGGAATGAGACACCATGCGCAGCGGCCTCATCACCCACCCGGAGAAGGTGCTTTTCCCTGAGCGCGGTGAGACCAAGGCTGATCTGGCCGAGCATTACCTGCGGGTCGCCGGGCCGCTGATGCGGACCATGGGCGGGCGGCCGGTGCTGCTCCAGCGCTTCCCGGAGGGGGCCACCGGCCCGTCGTTCTTCCAGAAGCGGGTGCCCAAGAACGCCCCGGACTGGCTGCAGACCACGACGGTGTCCACGCCCAACGGCACCACGTCGCAGGCTCTGGTCGCCGCGGACACCGATCACGTGCTGTGGGCGGTGAACCTCGGCTGCCTGGGCTTCCACGTCTGGCCGTATCTCGCCGACGATCCGGCTCACACCGACGAGCTGCGGATAGACCTCGACCCGACCCCCGGCGTGGTCTTCCCGCAGATCCAGGAGGCCGCCCGCGAGCTCGAGCGGCTGCTGACCCAGGTGGGCATCACCGGCTACCCGAAGACGACCGGGAACCGCGGCCTGCACGTCTACGTCCGGCTCGAGCCGCAGTGGGACTCCTATCAGGTCCGGGCGGCCGCGGTGGCCGTCGCGCGCGAGCTGGAACGGCGGCGGCCCGACCTGGTCACGGCCGCCTGGTGGAAAGAAGAGCGCGGCCAGCGGGTGTTCGTGGACTACAACCAGAACGCGCCGCACAAGACGGTGTTCGGTGCCTGGTCGGTCCGGGCCCGGCCCGGCGGGCAGGTGTCCACCCCGCTGTCCTGGGCGGAGATCGACGAGATCCACCCGGATCAGTTCACCCTGGCCAGCCTGGCCGCCCGGCTGGCCGGTACTGGTGACCCGTGGCAGGAGATGAACGACGAGCCGCAGTCGCTGGAGCCGCTGCTGGCCATGAGCGAGCGGGACCTCGCCGCGGGGCTGCTGGATGCGCCCTGGCCGCCGGTATACCCGAAACAGCCCGGCGAGCCGCCCCGGGTCGCGCCCAGCCGGGCCAAGAAGCCGTGAGCCCTCGTGGAACACGACGTGACCGCGGGTGTGCCCGGGCGTGGTGAGGGTGTCGGGATGCGTCAGCCCTCAGGGGCGGCGCCATCCGCCGGGCACGGCCGACTCTCGCACCATGGGCCGGCCGGTATAGGTGAGCGCGCCTGGCCCAGACCGGATGCACAGCAGCCGTAGGCCAGTGGGCGGATCGGCGAGCCGGGAACCTGCTCGCACCATCCCCCGGCCCGTCGAGGGCGCATCAGGCAGGCTGCAGGGCAGGGGCCGCGAGGGATGAAGCGGAACCCCGGAGCAGCTCGGCATCGCTGTCGCCGTCCCCGGATCGACCACCAGGAATACCGGGCCATCTCCGGCCCCGGCCAGGACTGCCCCGGAACTCAGTCCCGTGGCCGCCGCCGGGACCTCTGCGGGCCTGCCGGTCATGCCCGGCTCCTCAGCCGCGCGTCGGCCTGGACGGCTGCGGTTGCTGCGGCCGGGCCGGCGCGCGCTGGTCGAATCTCATCCCGAGGAACTCCGACGCGATCCGCACCCGTTGCATGGCCAGCGTGCCTCCGGCCAGCGCCCAGCCGTGCGCATCGCGGTGCAACCGCTCGATCTCATACTCCGCCGAATAGCCATAACCGCCGTGCAGCTGAATGGCCAGGTCCGACACGACCTTCGCGGCCTCGTTGGCGGCGCACTTGGCGATGGACGCGGCCAGCGGAGTCGGCGCGCCGTGTCCTGCGCTGGTCGCCGCGTTGTAGATGAGCAGCCGCGCGGCTTCCACCCTGATCAGCATGTCGGCCAGCGCGCCCTGGACGAGCTGGAACTCGGCCAGGGGCCGGCCGAACTGCCGTCGCTCGGCGACGTAGCGGGCGGAGCGGTCCAGCGCCGTCTGCGCCACCGCTAGCGACATTGTCGCGTTGCCGAGGCGTTCGATCGAGAACGCGGTGAACAGTTTGCGGAAGCCGCCGGCCGGGACGATGAGATTTGCGATCGGCACGCGCACGCCATCGAGGTAGATGTCGGCGGAGCAGATCCCCCGGAACCCCATTAGGTCTTCCTGCGGCCCGAAAGACACCCCGCCGGCATCCTTGTCGATGACGACAGCTCCCAGGCCCCTGGCGCCCAGCTCGTCGTTAAGCCGGAGGTAGACCAGGTACTGCTCCGAGTGCCCCGCACCGGAGCACCAGCGCTTGACCCCGTTCACCACGACGTGCTCACCGTCGACGCGCCCCTGGGTGGTCATGTCGGTGGCCGCCGAGCCCGCTTCCGGCTCGGAGATCGATACAGCGATGGTCCTCTCGCCCGCGACGACGGGCGGGAGGAGCCTTCGCTTCTGCTCCTGCGTGCCAAACTGGTCGATGACCCGGGCCGGCCCGGTACATGCTTCGAACACCGGCCAGGCCGCGATCGGGCTGGCCTTGGCCAGTTCCTCGAGGGCGATCAGCGCGTCGATGAGCGGACGGCCCCCTCCGCCGTACTCCTCAGGTGTGGTCATCCCGAGCAGTCCGAGACCGGCCAGGTACTTGCGTTCCGCGACGTCCAGCGGACGCCGTTCGGCATCCCACCGCCGCGCGTTCGGAGCGTAGCGATCCGCCGCCATCTTGGCGACGACGCTGCGTAGCTCAAGCTGGTCTGGCTCAAGGCCGCCGAAGGTACTCATCGGAACTCCCGTCGGAAATTGTGCGTTCATCACCGTGTTCATTACGTGCCGGCGTCATCTCTGCCGATTCATGCCCTGACGCTTCGTTCAGCCGGGTTGGTCAGGATCACCGGTCTCCCGGTCGGCCCGCGCGAGCTGCCGGTCGAGAATCGTCATGAGCAGTACGACGAGTCCGATGCCGGTCAGGATGATCGCGACGCGGTGCAATCCGGGATCGTCGACCCGGGTGCGGAATGCGATGCCGGTTATGGTGGCGGCGGCGATCGAGCCGATGTAACCGAACGTTCGCAGCAGGCCAGATGCCGTGCCGACCTTCTCCGCCGGTGCTTCCTTATACAGCACGGTCTGGTTCGTGACGTTGCCGAAACCGGCCACCAGGCCGAACAGGGCGGTGACGCCAATCACTTCCGTCAGCGAGCTGTGGCTGGTGAGGAAGAGCATCGCGAACGCGCCGAGGACCAGGGTTACGGCCGAGACGATCAATGACAGCCGCAGCCTGGTGAGCCGAGACACGGCCCGGCTCGCCACCGCCGACACCACGCCCATGGGAAACAGAGCCAGTCCGGCCTGGTACCCGGAAAGACCGTGGGCGGCCTCGATCCACTGCGTGAGTCCGTAGAGGACGACGTATATCCCCAGCAGGGTGAAGCAGTACCGGATGTAGGTGCGCGTGAGGGCGACGTTGGACACCAGCAGCCGGATATCGAGAAAGGGATTGGGGACACGCAGCTCGAGAATGACGAGCGCAGCCGCGGCGGCCACAGATATCCCCAGCGCGATCCACGCGAGCCTGGGCAGGGCGATGAGGAAGACAAGCAAGGCCGTTATCGCGCCGCCGAAGGCGACGACTCCTGGCAGGTCGACCCGGGTCACCAGGTCCCGGACCGAGTGGCCCTGGATCGCATCGGTGTCCCTGGCGATCCAGAGCAGCGCCATGACGAACGCGATCGCGGTCACCGGCACGTTGATCCAGAACACCGCCCGCCAGTCGAACCACCCGACCAGCAGCCCGCCGATCGCGGGACCGATAGCGAGCACGGCGGCGCTGGTGGTGGTCAGCCCCCCGAGCACCCGGCCGGGCGGCTGGTGCAATCCGATGAGGGTGGCACGGCGCCGGACCAGCAGCATGGCCGACGGGTATCCAGCCGACGTCCCGAGTCCGATGAGCACCCGGGCGACCACCAGAGTCAGCATGTTCCGGGCGACACCGCCGACGATGCCCGCGGCGAGCACTACGGTAATGCCAGCCAGGAACACCCGCCGCGGGCCGAACTCCTCCGAGAGACGGCCCGCCACGGGCTGGGCGATCGCGCTGGTCAGGTACAGGCTGGAGATCAGGATGGCGGTCTGCCCGACGGAGACGTGCATCGCGGCCGCGATGGACACCAGCGCCGTCGCGATCATCGAGCTGTTGATCGGGTTGAGGGCCGACCCCATGAACAGGGGTGTCACGAAGCGCGGACCGAACGGCCGCTCGTCGTCATCCTTCCGGTCGGCGGTGGTCGTGCTGCCACCGCTTCTGGCAGCTACTTCCAACGGCTGATCCCTCAGGCCGCGGGTGCTGCGCCCGGGTGGCTCGTCACAGCGTGGCGAGGTCGAGGTTATAGACGTGCGCGGCGTTCTCACTGAATACCTTGCGGCGGAAAGAGTCGTCGACGTTCTTGAACGTCGGGGTCGCGCTGCGCAGTGGCTCGGGGAACAGGCAGGTGGGGTGCGGGAAGTCGGTCTCGAACATGCAGTTGTCCACGCCCAGCCGCTGGATGGCGTCGATCAGGCCGGAGCCGCTCTCGAACCAGAAGCACGCGTACATCTGGCGCCGGAAGTACTCCGAGGGTAGGAGCGACAGGCCGCTGGCCGCGTTCTCGTCGGCATGGTAGTCGAGCGCCTCGAGCATGAACGGAAGCCAGCCAATACCGCTTTCCACGGACACGACCTTCAGCCGCGGGAACCGCTCGCAGATCCCGGACAAGATCATATTCGCGACGATGCGCGCGTTTCCCATCTGCAGCATGGCCGAGCCGACGGCGAGCTTGCTGTTCGGCTTCATCGACGGCCACGGCGAGCCGCCGTTATAGGTCCGCTGCGTCGCGCTCGCCCCACAGTGAAAGTTGATCGGCAGGCTGAATTCCTGAAGGTGCTGCCACATCGGGTCCCAGTGCGACTCCGCGAGGTCGGGCAGGCCCTGATTCTGCGGGTCGGCATTGGTGATGACGCCCTTCAGCCCGAGCTCGTTGATGCGCTTGATCTCCGCGACCGTCCTGTCAATGTCCCACCACGGCAGCAGGCCCATCCCGAACAGCCGGCCACCGGATTCCCGCTGCATGTCGGCCATCGCGTCGTTCCAGATCCGGACGATCGCCATCCGCAGCTCGTGGTCACTGATCCGGAAGAAGTTCTGGCCGCCGAAGCCCACCACGTTCGGAAAAACGATCTGCGCGCTGATCCCGAGCTGGTCCATCATCGCGACCCGCGGTGCCACGTAGGACGCCGCCAGCGAGGACTCGTCCAGCGGCCACTGAAGAAAGACGCTGCCCTTGACCTTCTCGTTGTTGCGGTTGATCACGCTGCCCGCGCCCGCGGGGCCGAGCACCTGCCGCTGGTCAACGACCCACATCGGCGCGTTGTCGACCGGTCCGGTCGTCCCCAGCTTGGCGACCTGCGCACGCATCTCATCGGTCAGGTCCGGTGCCCGCACGACGTGCGGAACGCGGTCCGCCAGATCCCGCGGGGCCCGCGACGTCCATAGGTCCGCCGGCTCGGTCAGGTGCGTATCGACATCGATAATCTTGATGCCGCGCATCGACTCGTCAACCTCGTCGAACAACGCCGTCGTCGCCTCAACAGTCACCGCATGCCATCCTTTCGACGAACCGCCATCACCGGCACGACCTAGGGCGCTGGGCCGGCGCCGCTGTCATACCAGGCCGCGCCCGGAATTTCCACGACCACATTCCGCGGAAACAGACGTGCGGCGTGCCTGGCTATCAGCAACCTTAGACGCCCACGATCGCGGAGGCAACACTCGTGTTGAAAAAATCTTGCCCCACGCGAGACGTCGGGAGAACCGGGAAGCGGACCCACCGCAGACCCGCCGACGGCTCCGCCGCAGCAGGGGTGCCGACAGCCCGCGAATCGCCTACAACCGGCAGTGACCGTACGCGAACCACTCGAAGTCGCGAGTGCCTTCTCTCCTTGTCCCGCCCGGCCGCCGCTACTCGGGCGCGGGGGGCTGCCTGGGTCGGCGGAGCCAGCGCCGTAACCATTGTCAACGGCCACGTTGACACAGGATCAGGATAGGCATACGGTCAAAGGGTTCAGCAGCCCGAAGGCGCGGCTCAGGCGCTGCGACACCGCAGCAAGTTGCCTGGCACTCGCCTGGTTCCGCACTGATGATGACCTTTAGCTAACGGGGCTTCGCCCCAGCCCAACGAGCCATGTTCGAACATGACTTTCGAACAAGACTTGACTCATCCTTCACGTCTTCGGACGTTCAAGCTTGCTAGCAAGGTGAATATGCCCGGACTCAGGCTGACCGTGCTGGAGCGGATCGCCGAGGTGGTCATCGACCGGCCTCCCGTCAATGCGCTGTCTCGCGAGACCTATCGCGAGATCAAGCAGGTATTCGACAGTTTCCGCGACAGAGATGACATCTCGGCTGTGGTGCTCACCGGTTCCGGGGACCGAGTCTTCTGCGGCGGACGCGACATACATGACCTCCAGGCCCAGCGATCCGAGCCTGCGACTGCGAACGTCGGCGACCCGTACTATCTGGGCCGGGAGGCCTTCCTGGCCGTGCGGCACTGCGCGGTGCCGGTTATCTGCGCCGTCAACGGAGCCGCGGTCGGCGCGGGTGTCGCCCTGGCCGCGGTGAGTGACATTGTCGTGGCCGTGGAGTCCGCGACCTTCGCCCTGACGGAGATCGACGTCGGCGTCCTGGGCGCGGCGTCCTTCGCCCAGTGGATGGTCGGGCCGGGCAAGGCCCGGTGGATGTTCTACACCGGCCAGCCAGTGCCGGCGGCTGAGATGCACCGCCTTGGGGGGATCGAGGCCGTCACCGGCCCTGACGACCTCCTGGCCGAGGCGCGGGCGCTGGCCAAGGTGATCGCCGGGAAGGACCCGGTCGCCATCCGCATGGCGAAGGCGTCGGTGGTCCGCAGTGACACGCTGCCCCTGGAGACGGCATACCGCACGGAGCAGGATTACACCCGTCACCTGTCCGCCTACGCGAACTCGGCCGATGCCATCACCCGGTTTGTGAACAAGCGCTAGCTCGCGGCCAGCGGTAGCGGCCGGATTCCTGTGCGAGACCCCGGAGCCGGGCGGCCCAGGTCACTCGCCGCCCGGCGTGAGCGTCTCGCGCAGCAGGAACTTCTGCACCTTCCCGCTCGGTGTCACCGGCAGCCCGCCGGCGATGCGGAACTGGCGAGGCACCTTGAACGGCGCCAGCACGCCCGCCACGTGCGCCAGCAACTCCGCTTCGGTGACACCGGAACCTGGCCGGACCTGGACCCAGGCGTAGCCGACCTCCCCGAGCCTCTCGTCGGGGACGCCCAGCGCCGCGGCCCGCAGCACCGCCGGGTGCGACTGGATCGCCGACTCGACCTCGACCGGATCCACCAGTTCGCCCCCGACCCGGTAGTTCTCGCCGTGACGGCCGATGAACGTGACATTGCCGGCCTCGTCCATCGAGGCGATGTCTCCGGTGCTGAACCACCCATCCGGGGCGAGTGCCGCAGCCGTCGCCTCCGGCTTGCCGTGATATTCCAGCAGAATCGACGGTCCGCGCATCATCAGCGCACCCGGCCTGCCGCTGGGCAGCGGCAGGCCGGTCGTCTCGTCGACGACCTTGACCTCCATGCCCTCCAGCGGACGCCCCACGGTGCGCATGGCGATCTCCGGCGGATCGTCCAGCCTCGCCACCATCACCAGAGCCGCGGTCTCGGTCATTCCGTAGGGATTCAGGCACACGGTGCCGATCTGGTCGCGTACCTTCTGGCAGAGGTCATACGTGACGGGAGTCAGGGCGAACCGCACGGAACCGAGATCTGCCTGATCGATCGCCGCGTCGTTGAGCTGGTCCAGGTACGTCGTCGGGATGCCGTACATGACCGTCGCGCGCTCCTGCTCGATCAGCCGCAGCGAGCCGGCTGCGTCGAATCGCGCCATCAGGACGATGCGCGCGCCGGCCAGCATCATCATGATCAAGCCGGCGACCAGGGCGTAGACGTGGAACAGAGGCAGGTAGAGGACGAGACAGTCGGTCTCTCGAAGCTGCAATCGGTCGATGCCATCGAAGAGCGTCGAGGTGAAGCGGTGGGTGTGCACGGCGCCCTTGGGCTCGCCGGTCGTACCCGACGTATACAGCATGAGCGCAGGATCGGCGACGTCCACGGACGGTAGCTCGACGTCGTCCAGGGCGGCCTCAGTGAGTTCCGCCCAGGAAACGGCGTCCGCAGCGCCGCCGTGCTCGCCAACGACCACGATCTGCAGCCGATGGCCGACCGCGTCCCGCACCCGCCGGGCCGCGGCCACGTAGTCGCGATTCCGGTACGCGGCGCACACGACCATCACCGACGCTCCGGACTGGCCGACCTGATACTCCATCTCCCTGGCGGAAAGTGCCGTATTCAGCGGCACGACCACCGCGCCGGCATAGAGGGCTCCGAAGAAGGCAGCGACCCAATCGAGGCCGTTGGGCAGGCAGACAGCTACCCGGTCGCCTTTCCGGATCCCCAGCCCGGCCAGCCCGCTCGCCACCTCGAGCGCTCGCAGGCGCAGCTGGCTGTAGGTGCATCGATCCTCGCCATCGACGACGGCGATCCGCTGGCCCCACTTCCTGGCCGAGAGGTCAAGCACCTCCCCGACGGTCAGCGCCGCCTTGTCCGCGCCCGCGGTAGCCAGGGACCCGTTCCCGTCATCGCCGACGGTCATCAATGCGGAACCTCCGGAACGTCTGCGGGCCCGATGCGCACGTCAATCACCACGGGACGGGTCCGCGACCCGAGAGCCGCCACCGCGGCGGCGACGTCGGACACCGTCTCGACCGCCAGTCCGTCGGCGCCCAGCGACCGGGCCACCTCCGTGAAGTCCGGCCAGCTGAACAGGGATAGCCCGGGGCTCAGGCCCTTGTTCACGAACTGGTCGTATTCGGCGCCGTAGCTCCCGTCGTTGCAGATCACGACGATCAGCGGCAGCCCGGCCCGGATGGCGGAGTGCAGCTCGGCCAGGCCGTTCATCATGAACCCGCCGTCCCCGGTCACGAACACGGTGGGCTCGTCGGGCGCGGCCGACGCGGCCCCGATGGCCGCGCCCATGCCGAGGCCGACGGCGCCGAAGTCGGTGGTTGTGACCTCCCGGCGGTAGTCCGTGCTCCAGATGTACTTGAAGGCCTCAGCCTGGAAGCGCCCACCGTCGTACACGACCGTGCGGCGGGCCGGGAGCGCACGGTTCACGGCGCTGAGGACGCCCGCGAGGCTTAGCTTCCGGCCGAGCGGCACATCGGCCATGAGATCGGGCTGGCTGACCGTACCCATGACACGGTCACGGAAACCCGAACGCGGTACCTCGGCGGCCTCCAGCGACTCGGCGAACTGCTGGGCCACGATCGCGGCATCCCCCAGCACAACGGCGGTCGTCGGCACTTCGCGCCGGAACCTCGCCTGGTTGGTGTCGACGTGCACCACCCGCTTGCCCTCGAGGAGGGAGTTCCTGACCGTGGTCCAGGTGTTCAGGCTCGCGCCGAAGGCGATGATGCAGTCGCTCTCGCCGATGGCCAGCACGCCCGGCTCCGTCGACAGCGTCCCGCAGACGCCGACACTTCCCTCGGCCGCGCTGTAGAGGTTCCGCGCCCGCAGCGTGGTGGCGATCGGCGCGCCGATCCGCTCCGCGAACGCCAGGACCGCCTGGCGCTGCTCCTTGCCGATGACCCCGCGACCGGCCAGCACAAGCGGCCGGCGAGACGAGGAGATGATGCCGAGCGCCTCGTCGAGCAGGTCTTCTGGCACGCGCTCCTGGCTACCTGGCCATGGGTCGCCAGCATCGTCGTCCGCCCCCGCGGCCACTTCCTGCCAGTGAAACTCGGTCGGGCAGTTCAGGACGAACGGACGCGACTCCGCGACCGCCCGCCGCGCGGCGACTCTGACGCCCAGGCCAGCCTCCTGCGGATGCCCGATCAGGACATAGCCGGCTCCGGTCGCCCGGACGAACGGCTCCTGCTCGAGGGTCTGCTGGTTGAGCTTGTTGCCGGGCGCGGTGTCGCCGGTGATCAGGAGCAGGGGCGTGCTCGTCCGCACGGCCTCGGTGAGCGCGGTCGCGGTATTCGTCAGGCCAGGCCCCTGCGTAACGGTCGCGACGCCGAGCCGCCCGGTACGGCACGCGTAGCCATAGGCCATCATGACGGCGCTGGCCTCATGGGCAGCCGACACGTAGGTTCCGCGGTGCCGGTCGACGAACGAGTTGACCATGAAGAGGTTCGCGTCCCCGAGGAGGCCGAACATCGTGCCGGTACCCGTCGCGGCGACTCCCTCAGCCAATGCCTCGTGTACGAACATCGATCCATCCCTGATTCAGCGAGCACTGCATGGGTGAAAGCGGGTCCCCCGGGCGGGCCCGCGTGCCAGCCGGCAGACCTGGCGGAGCCACATGATCAACATGCATGTTGAATTACCTACACACCATAGCGGTTTGGGGCTTATCTGGCCGGCCCGGATCCGCCCCCGGGCAGCCCGGCTGACCCAGGCCCGAGCGCGGATCACGCCGACTCGGCGCCCACGGCTACGGAGCGCTCAGCCGCGAGCACCTCGTAGTCGTCGATACTGGACTGCTTGGCGCGAGTCCAGTACTCGACGTTGCGGAATGGCGAGACGAATACGAGCCGGCCACGCGAATTGCAGAAGTAGGTGTTCGTGCCCGGGTGGGTCCACACCGTCAGTTCGCTGGTGTCGTCAACCAGTTCGTTGTACTCGTCAAAGACGTCCTTCCGTACATTGATCGCTGCCGCTCCCACCTCGAACATACTGGTGAGCAGCCGGACTATGTATCCCATCTGCACCTCCATGAAGTACATGAAGCTGCCGCTGCCAGGGAACGAGTTCGGGCCGCCCACCAGGAACAGGTTGGGGAACCCGGGCACGCTGACGCCCAGGTAGGCCCGGGCATCGTCGTCGTCCCAGGCCTCACGCAGCGTCAGGCCGCCGCACCCGACCACGTCCAGGGAGGACACGAACCGCGAGGCCTCGAACCCAGTTGCCCATACCAGGATGTCCACGTCATACGCGCTACCGGACTCAGTGATCACCCCCGTCGGGGTGACCGACTCAACCGCCTCGGTCACCAGGGTCAGATCAGGCCTGCGCAACGCCTGGTACCAGCCGTTGTCGAGCAGGATCCGCTTGCCGTAGGGCGGGTAGGTCGGGAGTACCTTCTCAAACAGATCGGTGCGGTCACCCAGTTCATCCCGGATGTATTGCGTGAAGTACTCGCGGTGGCCGTCGTTGCGGGCGTTGACCGCACGCTCCGGGTGCGGCCAGTCGGGGTCCTTGCGCAGGGAGTCCAGCACCTTGTCGCCGAACTGCCAGTAGAGCTTGAGCCAGTACCACGCACGGTAGATGGGGAAAGTGCGCAGCAGGTACCGGGCGCCCTCGTCGATCGGCTGCTGAAATTTCTCGAACGGCGCGACCCACTGCGGCGTGCGCTGGAAGATGATCAGCTCACCGACCCGACTGGCGATGGTCGGCACGATCTGCATCGCGCTGGCCCCGCTGCCGATCACCGCGACCCTCTTGCCCCGGATGTCGAGATCTCCCGGCCAGTCAGATGAGTGAAACGACGGACCGCGGAAGCGGCCGAGACCCGACACCCTCGGCAGCTTCGGGCGATTGAGCATCCCCACCGCGCTAACGATGGCGTTGAACGGCGCGACCTCAACGGTTCCGTCCGGACCGCGCATCGTGACCATCCACCGGGCCTTCGCCTCGTCGTACTCGGCGCGCACGACCTCTGTCCCGAACCGCGTATTCGGTCGCGCCCCGACCAGCTCGAATGTTTTGAGGAAGTATTCCTCGAGTGCCGCCCGGAGCTCGAAGTGATATTTCCAGTCGTGCGGCGCGAAAGAATATGAGTACAGATGGCTGGGCGTATCGACCCCCGCCCCCGGATAACGGTTATCCAGCCAGTTGCCTCCCGGCGCGTCGTGCTTGTCGACCAGCAGATAGGGCACGCCCATCTCCTGCAGGCGCTGCGCGGCGATGATGCCGGACACCCCGCCCCCGATGATGAGCACCCGGAAGCCGCCTGGCGCGCCGATCCGGCGCGAGCTCCCGCTCTCGGAAGCTCCGACCCGGCGGCGGAACTCCTCGGAGAACATCGCCCCGTAGCTGTCGTTGACGTTCTCCCCGACACATACGCCCAGCATCGTGGCGGTCTGCTCGGGCGTCGGCCAGGCTATCGCCGGCGGCTTGCCCGCTTGCAGGTGGTGGAAGGCCCGCGCGGCAGCGTGCCGGATCTCCGCCTGGACGTGGTCGGGCAGGCCCCCGGAGTCATGGTCGCTCAGGCCCCTGGTCCGGGTCGGCCGGTAGGGCGGCTCCAGCCAGCGCGGGTCCCCGGTCACCTGGTAGATCACCATCAGCAGCGTCGGAACGTTCGCCGACTTGATGATGTCCTCCAGTTCGTGTATCTCGAGGCTCTCGCTATTCTTAAGGTCCACTCGACTTACTCCTGTAGCCATTCGCTGCTGCGCCGTTCATCGAAGCGTTGCGTTGGCACGCACGAAATCGGCGGGCGCCGCGACACGCTAACTTCCGCGGAGCGGAGCATCCCGCGAGCATTCGAGCTAAGCCCGGGTACGTTTAAGAGGCTAGGGAAAAGTCGGCATTCTGTCAACGTCTACGTTGAAGAGGACTTCCGGGCAGCGTCGGTGGTAGGCGCCGAGCGGAGGATCACGCCATGCTCGTCGTAGGTGTAGATGCCTCGCCCCGTCTTGCGCCCGAGCCGCCCCGCGGCGACCAGGTTCCGGAGGCCAACGGTCGGGCGGAACCGCTCGCCGAGGGCTTCGGTCATCGACTCCAGCACCAGCAGGAACGTGTCGTGCCCGTTGCGATCGCCGAGTTCCAGCGGCCCGATCGGGAAGTTCAGGCCGAGGCGCAGGGCACGGTCGATGTCCTCGGCGGTGCCGACGCCTTCTTCGAGCATGCGCATGCACTCCAGTCGCACGATGGCCGCGATCCGCGACGTCAGGAAGCCCGGGCTGTCCTTCCGGCACACCACGGTCTCCTTGCCCAGGCTCTCGGCAAAAGTCTTCGCGGCGGCGATGGTCGCATCGCTGGTCTCCAGGCCGGCGACGATCTCTACCAGCCGCATCAGTACCGCGGGGTTGAAGAAATGCATGCCGACGACCCGGTCGCTGGCCGCGTGGAGCGCACCGGCGATCGCCGTGATGGACAGCTGCGAGGTGTTCGTGGCCAGCAGTGCCGCCGACGACGCGACCGCCGCCGCCTCCGTGATGATGGCCTGCTTGACGGGCAGCCTCTCCACGACCGCCTCGATGACCACATCGGCACCGCTCGCGGCTTCGGTGACGGAGGAGCTGGGGCGGAGCCGCTCCAGCGCCCGCACGCCGGCCTGCTCGTCGAGCACGCCCTTGGACACCAGCTTCCTGAGGCTCGCTTCAGTCTGAGCGCGGGCCCGGGTGAGCTGCTCGCGGTCGGCGTCAAAGATGGCGACCTCGTAGCCGGCGGTCGACGCCAGCTGCGCTATCCCGGAACCCATGATTCCGGCGCCGATGACGGCCACGTGCGTTATCGGGCGTAGATATTCCACGATGCCAGGGTAGCAGGTCTGTCAACGCCAGTGTTGAAATTTTGCGCGAGCGCGGGTACCATGCCACCGTGGAGCCGACAGAGCTGATCGTCGACAGAACCGAGCCTGGCATCCTCCAGCTGATACTCAACCGGCCGGCCCAGCTGAACGCGTGGACCATCTCCCTTGAGACAGCGTTCTTCGCCGCGCTCGATGCGGCCGCGGCCTGCCCGGACGTGCGGGTCGTCGTGATCACCGGCGCGGGCCGCGGGTTCTGTGCCGGCGCCTCGATGGACATGCTCGGTGCGGCCGCCCGGCCAGCCGATCGCGCGGGCCGGCGCCGGCTCAGCGAGCTGGCCGAGTTCCCCAAGCCGGTCATCGCGGCGGTTAACGGGCCGGCGGCCGGGCTCGGCCTCGTGCTCGCGCTGTGGTGCGATGTCCGCGTCTGCGACGCCGATGCCAGGCTCACCACCGCGTTCTCCCGGCTCGGCCTGGTGGCCGAGCATGGCGTCGCCTGGCTGCTCCCGCGGCTCGTGGGCCGGGCGCAGGCGTGTGACCTGCTGCTATCCGGGCGGACGATCACCGGCGCCGAGGCCGAGGCGATGGGGCTGGTCAACCGCGCCGTCGAGGGCGCGGACACGCTCGCGGAGGCGATGAACTACGCGCGGGAGCTCGTGAACAGCGGCGCTCCGGTCAGCTGGGGGACGATCAAGCAGCAGCTCCTCGACGCCGAGCAGCTGTCCCTCGGCGACGCCTACGAGCAGGCAACCGCCCTCATGGCTCCCGCGCTGGCTTCTGCCGACCATCGCGAAGGTGTCGCGGCCTGGCGTGAGAAGCGGGCACCGCGCTTCGCGCCGCTCGCTCAGGGATCATTGCCCGTGTAGCCAGTCAGCGTGCGGCATCAGGACGCCCCTGCGGCAGCCGGATCAGCCCTTTTGCGCTCGAGGAACGCGGTCATCCGCTCGTAGGAGTCCTTGCTGTCGAACAGCAGCGCCTGCGCCGCCGTGTCGAAGCTGGTGGTGGCCGGGCGGTGGGCGCGCAGCGCCAGCTTGGTGAGCTCGAGGGCACGCCAGGACCGCTGCGCGATCGTGACGGCCAGGGCCGCCCCGCGCGCGGGCAGGTCGTCCGCGATCTCGTCCACCAGGCCGGCGGCCAGGGCCGCGGGGGCGTCCAGGCGAGCCCCGGCGTAGAGCATGCGCCGCGCGGTGGCCAGGCCGACGAGCTGCGCGAGCCGCCAGTTCCCGCCCGCGCCGGCCAGGATGCCGAGGGACAGTTCCGGCTGGGCGAAGACGGCCCGCGCGCTCGCGATCCGAAAGTCGCAGGCCAGGGCCATCTCGGAGCCTCCGCCAAACGCGGGCCCGTCGACCAGGGCGATCGTCGGCCAGCGGTGCGCCTCGATCCGCTCGAAGAGCCCGGCATTGATCGCGCGGAGCGCATGACTGGCGTCGCGGTCGCGCATCTCGCGGATATCGGCACCCGCGGCGAACATGCCCGGCGTGGTCGAGTGGATGAGCAGGATGCACGGTGTACGGCCCGCATCGGCCAGCGCCGCGTCCAGTTCGGCGACCATCGCCTCGTCATGCGCGTTGCGGCGGTCGGGGCGGTTCAGCCCCACCCAGCACAACTCACCCTCCCGGCGGACGATGACGCTGCTCACGCGGCCTCCAGCAGTACGGCGATGCCCTGACCGACACCGATGCACATCGTCACCAGCCCGCGCCGCCCATCGCGCCGCCGCAGCTCGCGCGCGGCGGTGAGAACCAGGCGCGCGCCGCTCATGCCCAGCGGATGCCCGAGCGCGATCGCGCCCCCGTGGGGATTGACGTGCTCGGCGTCGTCGGCGAGTCCCAAGTCGCGCAGTACGGCCAGCGCCTGCGCGGCGAACGCCTCGTTCAGCTCGATGAGATCGACGTCACCGACCGCCAGGTCGGCCCGGTCGAGCAGCTTGCGCGTGGCCGGGATCGGCCCCAGGCCCATGACCCTCGGGGCGACCCCGGCGGTCGCCGCGCCGGCGACCACGGCGAGCGGCGTCAGCCCGTAGCGCCGCACGGCGCGCTCGGACGCGAGAAGCAGGGCCGCGGCGCCATCGTTCACGCCGGATGAGTTTCCGGCGGTGACGGTACCCCCGTCGCGGAACGCGGGTCGCAGCCGGGCCAGCTTGTCCAGATCCGTCTCGCGGGGATGCTCGTCCAGCGAGACGTGGGCCGGCTCGCTGCGGGGCTGCGGCACCGGCACCGGAACGATCTCCTCGTCGAACCATCCGTCCGCCCGTGCCTTCGCCGCCCGCTGCTGCGAGCGCAGCGCGAAACCATCCTGGTCGACGCGCGAGACGCCGCGCTCGGCCGCGACGATCTCGGCAGTCTCCCCCATCGAGTCCGTGCCGTACGCGGCGTGGAAGGCCGGGTTCACGAACCGCCAGCCCATCGTGCTGTCGTAGATCTCAGCCCCGCGCGCGAACGGAGCGGCGGCCTTCGGGAGGACGAACGGCGCGCGGCTCATGCTCTCGACGCCGCCCGCGATCACCAGGTCCAGCTCGCCGGTCCGGATCGCGCGCGCCGCGACCGCGACGGCTTCAGCACCTGATCCGCAGAGGCGGTTGATCGTCGTGCCCGAGACGGTGTCGGGCAGGCCGGCGAGCAGCAGCGCCATCCGCGCCACGTTGCGGTTGTCCTCGCCGGCCTGGTTGACGCACCCGAGGATGACGTCGTCGGCGGCCGACCAGTCCACCGATGGATGCCGCGCCCGCAAGGCACGCAGCACGTGCGCGGCGAGGTCGTCAGGGCGCACGGCCGACAGCGCGCCGGCGTAACGGCCTATCGGCGTCCGCACGCCGTCCACGAGGTAGGCCACGCTCATGACCGGCCTGGCTTCGCCCTGGTGCGCCGGCACATCGGCGCTGTTCTCATCGCTGCGGCGTAACGCTGCACGAGCCCCAACTTATGGTGAATCCTCAACTCTTGTCAACGTCATCGTTGAAAGTGATTCAGCCAGCCTGCGCTTCGCTCGCTCCAGAAAGGACGGCTCGATTCCGGCGAGCAACTCGAAGACCGCCGTCGCGGCTTGCTTGCTCGTGCCGGGCTCGCAGACCGTGGCGCCCGCACAGTAATCGAGACCCATGTCGGCCGCCGTGAACGTCTCCGCGGCCAGGCACAGACGGCGGATCCACGGGCCAGGGAGGAATCGCCGCAACGGGGCTATGTCGCTGTCGATTCCCAGCGTGACCTCAGGCATTCTCAGCCGGGCGGACCGCGAGATGACGAGAATATCCGCCGAGGTGGCGATGAGCAGTCCGATGCCGACGGCGGCTCCCTCCACCGCGGCCACCACCGGCGCCGGATGATCCTGAATCGCGGCCAGGCAGTCCCGTGCCGCGTCAGATGCCGCGGCCCCGTCCAGACCCGGCTGCTTGATGTCATAGCCGGCCGAGAACATGCCGTTCGCCCCGGTCAGCAGGACCGGTCTCGGGTCGTCGCCCGCGCGCTTCATGAGCGCGCGGAACTGCCTGAACATATCGACCGTGAACGCATTGACCGGGGGCCGGTCGAAGCAGATGCGTGCCACTCCGTCGAGCAGTTCCAGCCGGACTCCGGGCCGGGCCTGCCGACTGTCGTCCGCGACATCCGAAGGGCCGGTCATCGTGACCGCCAGGGCGGAATCGCACTGGCTAGCGGGACGTGACGTCGAAGCACGGTCCCGGGCCGATGCAGCTGCCGGTCAGCGAGCACCTTCGCCCCTTCCGTTGTCTCCGAGCGCTAACTCTATCAACGTATCTGTTGACTAACATAGGGCCAACTGGACCAAGGGAACTTCGAGGGATCAGCACACGGCCCGTAGCCCGCGGAGATGCTCGCAAGAACATGGCACGCTACGCCACCCGATGTTCAACGTATCGGTTGACGACGGTTTCCTAGCAGGCCACGCAGCCGGTAAGCGCCCATCCGCTCGGATGGGCCTGCCCGCAGCGGGAGAACCCTAGCGAGCCAGCACGCCGTTCAAGATCGTGTCCGCCATGCCGTCCGCGACGTCATCCGCATCGAGCACGCCCCCCGCCACAAACCACCGGGAGGTCCAGTTGAGCATGCCGGTTATCGCCTTAGCGAAGACCTTCGGCGGCAGGGAGGTCTTGAACACGCCTTGCTTGATGCCATCCCGGACCACCTCCTCGACCAGGTCTTCATAGCGCCGTCCGGAGGCGATGAGCTCGCGATTAAGATGCTCGTCGATAACCGATGCCGAATCGCCGCTTCTCAGGTAGATGTATAGCTGTGGATAGTGCAGCTCGAATGATCGCATAACGACACGCATGGAATTTCGGAGCCGTATCTCGGGCGGGTCCTCGCTAGCAGCCACTTCCTCGAGGGCGGACACCATGTAGGCTAGGCCATCGTGAATTGCCCCGCGGAAGATAGCACCCTTATCCGCAAAGTAGTAGTAGACAGTGGCGCGGTCCAGGCCTGCCTCTTTAGCGATGGCCTCGATTGTCGTTCCGGCGAACCCGTTACGCTCCAGCACCGGGCCCGCTGCCTTCAGGATCATGTCACGCTTAGCTCCGTACTGAGCGCGATCCCGCTGCTGGGCCGTCTTGCGCTTGGCCGCCAGTGTTGGCTGCCGCTTAGGGCTACCCATCCATCATCCAATCGGCCGGCTTAGTGGTGCCAGCACAATAATAACTCACAGGCAACTCCACCAGGGCGGGAGGGCCCGATTTGCACCCGAGCGCCCCATTAGGTTGCGCCGCACCTGGCCGGGCTGATCATCAACTCGTCCGTTGACACCATACTATGCTGGCGGTGACCGCGCCGGGCCTGCGCCGGGCAACATCTCGCAGCCGGTGTGATCCGTAGCTCTCACCCAGCGCTCCGCACCGTCGACCGGCCTGGGGTTGGAGCCCGCGCGGTCAGGTGCCGGGAGCCGCACGCGCCTGTTGCTCGACCACGAGGCCATCCTGCCATCGCCGGCAGGCTCCAGGCCGCGCCAGCAGCTCATCTGGATCAACGTATCCGTTGCCGTGTAAACGAGAGCATGCTCCTATTTCACGATTCCGGACGGCCGGCGGTCACACCGACCTCGCTGACCGCCGGTCGATCAGTGCGGGACAGAACGCGCGACTGGCGGCGCAGCGAGGGCGCCTTTCGGCCAAGCACGTAAAGCAGGCCGGTGAGTCCCTTCGGAGCTCCGATCATAAAGATCATGATGAGAATGCCGTAGACAATCTCGGCATAACTGCTGGCGTCCTGCGTGGCGGTCGACGAACTCACGAAGGCGTTGATGATGTCTGGCACGAAGATCGGCAGCGTGGTCACGACCACGGCACCGATCAACGGGCCAGCCAGGCTGTCGAGACCGCCGATCAGGATCATGGCGATCACCGAGATCGAAAGCTGCAGCGTGAAACTGTCGTACGAGACCGAACCGGTGAAGTGGGCCAGCAGCCCGCCCTGGATTCCGATGATCGCGGAACTTATCACGAACAAGAGGAGTTTGTAACGCGATACCGGGATGCCCATGATCGACGCCGCGACCTCGTGATCCCGGATCATCCGCCAGGCACGTCCGCTGCGGCCGCTGCGCAGCCACGAGATCACGATGATCGTCCCGGCCAGCACGCCCAGGAGAAGCCATGCCCAGCTCGCCTGCTGCTGCGAGATAGTCCCGGCGAATATGGGGTTCAGAAAGAAGCCGGCGGCGCCGACGGTATCCGTCTGGTACTGCTGTGCGACGAAATCAGCCACGTAAAAAGCGGCCAGCGTAGCCAGGGCCAGGTACATGCCGCGTATCCGCAAGGCGGGCAAGCCCACGATGAGGCCGGCCACCGCGCACGCGAGCCCGCCGATGATCACGTCGAGCGGGAAGGGTGCCCCGGAGCGGGACGCCCACACCGTCATGTAGGCGCCGACGGCGAGAAACGCGGCATTTCCGATGGACACCTGGCCGCCGGTCCCCATCAGCAGGTCAAGGGCCAGCGCGCCGATCGCCGCCAGCAGGATCGTGTCTACGACGTAGATCGTGTACGACGAGCCGGTCGACGTGAGGGAGGCGACGACGATGACAGCGGCGGCGATGACGAGGAACTTCTGCTGGATGAGGCTTCGCCAGCCGAAACCACGCGCCGGAGCGGCGCTGCCGGTAACCGGCGTCTCGCTGGTCATGGCTTAAACCCGCCTGACGCTTCGCGTGCCGACGATGCCGTGCGGCAGGAACAAGATGACGGCGAGAAGGACGAGGTAGGTGACAACTGTGACATATTCTCCACCAACGTAAGCGGCGACAAAACCGCCGACTAGGCCCATGCCGAGGCCGCCGATGAGGGAACCGGGAATGCTGTCCAGTCCACCGAGCAGCGCCGCGGGAAATGCGAGCAGAGCGAGGTCCTCGATTCCATGGTTGACCGAGTTCACACTGCCGTAGGTGATACCGGCGATACCCGCCAGCACGCAGGCCAGGGCCCACGATCCGAGATAGACCCAGTTGATGTTGATGCCGCCCTGGCTGGCCAGCAGCGAATTCTGGCCGCCCGCCCTGATCCGCACTCCGAGCGAGGTGAACCGGAAGACGAGCACGAGTGCGGCCGTCAGGACGATGGCGAACGCGCTGATCTCAAGCGACGCGGTGCCGAGGGTTGCCCCGAAGATCGTCGTGGAGCCCTTCGAGAGCCATGGGATGGTGATGGTGTACTGCGGATTAGGGAAAGCGATGCCGATGAAGCCGTCAGCGACAGCGGCGAACCCCAGCGTGGCGATGACGGCTACGAAGTGCGGCCGACCGACCGCGTGCCGCAGGACGAAGCGGAACAGCAGCGCGCCGAGCGCGCCCACAATGCCCAGGCTGATCAGCGCGAGAAGCGCGAAGGGGAGACCCGAGCCGATCTGCAGCCGCCCCACGATCAGCGCGGCCAGCAGCATGAAGCTGCCGTGCGCGAAGTTGAAGGTCTCCGTCGCCCGGAACACTATGACGATGCCGATCGCCACCAGTGAGTAGACCGCGCCCAGCGACAGACCGCCGATGATCGCCGACATCAGCTCAGACATCTGCGGTCGCCGCCTTCTGGCCCCCCGCGGAGGAGTTACCCGTCATGGTCGCCCTGAACTCGTCGGAGTCGAGGACCTGGCTGGTCGGGCCCTCCATGGCCACCGAACCGGACACCAGGCCCAGCACTCGGTGCGCGACAGCCCGGACCAGATCCATGTGATGCTCGACGAGCAGCAGCGGGATCTGAAACTCCTTGTGGATCATCAGCAGCATGTCCTCGATGCGCGCGCGCTCGGCTCTGTCGAGGCCAGAGGACGGCTCGTCCAGCAGCAGGACGCTGGGGCGCGAGATGGTGGCGCGGACCATGTCGACCATCTTGCGCGGGCCGTAGGCAAGACGCCCGGCCTCGAGGCCGGCCAGGTGCACCAGGCCGAACAGGTCGAGCAGCTCTCTGGCGTCGGCGCGCGCCTGGCGCTCCCGCCGGCCCACCTTGATCCTGCGGATGACCTGGTCGGCCAGCGAATAACCGATTGTCGCGTGCGCACCGCACAGGACGTTGTCCAGGACGCTGACCGAATCGATCAGCCTCGGATCCTGAAAGCTGCGGCCCACGCCGCTCTGCGCGATCCTGGTCGGGCGGGCCGTCGTCACCTCCCTGCCGTAGTGCCGGACCTCGCCACTGGCCTTCGGGACAAGACCGCAGACCGCGTTCAGCAGGGTGGTCTTGCCGGCTCCGTTGGGGCCGATGATGGCCACGATCTGGCGGGCGCTGACCGACGCCGAAACGTCGGTCAGCGCCCGCACACCACCAAAGGCAACGCTGAGGGCACGGACCTCGATCGCGCTGGGGTGCAGCGCGTCATGCTGGGTGCCGCCCGCATTCAACTCGTGATCTTCGTTCACGTCCGTACCCTTAACTGACTAGGTTGTCCTCTGGTCGCGCCCAGAGCCGATCACGGCACCGGGATCAGCGAGCTCTCCGAGAACTTGCCCGTGGCCGGGTCATAGTTGTGGAACCGGACCTCGCCGACGGCGACGTGGTCCGACTTGCTGAAGCTCACCGGCCCGTACTGGGCCCCGTCCGGGACGGTCAGCTTGGAGACCTTCTCCAGCAGGGAGTTCAGCGAGGTAGCGGAGCAGTTGTCACCGCACAGCTTCAGCGCGTCGGCGAGCATGTACGCGGCCACCCAGCCGGACATCGAGAAGATCGATCCGGAGACCTCGGCCTTCTTGCCGTACTTAGCCGCGGCAGCGAGCAAATCAGGCACCGCGGTCGGGTAGGGGTTGGCGGTCAGGGCGTAATAGTTCGGCGAGTTAACCTGCTGGAGCGTCACCTGGGCGGCTCCTGAGGGGATGCCGACCTCGAGCGCCTTCACGCCCGCGGCCGCGAGCGCCTTCGACACCACCACGGTGTCGTCTGTCGACCCGAGCTCGAGGACGGTGCTCGGCTTGTTGCGCGCGATCGCGCCGGCCTGCGTCGCGAAGGACGCCAGCGGCAGGTCATACCGCTCGACGTTGGCCACCTTGGCGCCGGCGCCCTTCAGCATCGCGCTGACGCGCTGGATGATGACGTCGACGTAGGGCGAGTTGATGGCCGCGATATCGACGACCTTGCCGGACAGGGCGCCGTGGAACTTCTGCTTCACGAACTGGAACATCGCCTCGGCGTCTTGCTTGGCGGTCAGGCTCGGCTGGTACAGGTACGGCCGCGCCGGGTAGAGCAGGGTATCGGTGATCGCGGGGCTCAGCAGGGGCACTCTCGCCGACTGCACGAGCGAGGTGATCGACGATGCGCCCGCGGACCCGGACAGCATGACCAGGGCCAGGGGATTCTCCGCTACCGCCTTCTGCGCCGCGGTCAGCGCCATACTCGGGCTGGACTGGCTGTCGACGACCTGGAGAGCTATCTTCTTCCCGTTGACGCCGCCGTGCGCGTTGATGTTGTCCACCGCGATCTCGACACCGGCGGCGCCCGGCGCCGAGACACTCGAGAAGGCACCGGAGAGGTCCGAGACGAGGACGACCTTGTAAGTCCTGCTGCCCGATCCTGAGCTGCTGGGGTCGCTCCCGCTGCTGCCGCAGGCCGCGAGGGGGAGCAGCGCAAGTGCCCCCAGGCCCGCAACGGCAACACGGTAATATCTGGGTCTTGGATATCTGGGTCTTGGAAATCCTGGTCTTGCTCGCATGGCTTCCTTGTCCTCTCGTATATCGTTTCTTCAAGCGGCGGCAGCACGTTCCCGGTAAGACGTTCTCGGTAAGACGTTCTCGATTAGCATGTGATCCGTTTAGGTAGTGTGTTAGCTCGCGACGGCGTCTAGGCGCCGACGTATCCGATCCCTAGCCAGTCCGTATTCGCGAAGTCGGCTGATCGCCCGTGCTTAGTGGTGCGACCGCCTTCCAGCAGGTAGCAGTACTGCGCGGTCGCCATCGTGTGAGTGGTAGTTTCGTCGATGACGAGGCATGCGGTCCCCTCGGCAGCGATGGATTTGAGGGCGTCGAAGAGGGGTCTTGCCAGGCTCGCGTGCAACCCGAGCGTCATTTCGTCAAGGATGAGCAGTCTCGGGCGGTTGACCAGAGCACGGATGATCGCGACCATCTGCTGTTCGCCTCCGCTGAGCGTGCCGGCGCTCTGCTTCAGGCGGTCCCGGATCCCGGGGAACAACTGCAAGCCGAATTCGAGGGTGTCGTCGCGCTCGGCACGAGACCTGTGCATCCCGGCGGAGACGAAATGCTCACGCACGCTCAGGTTCCGAAAGACCTTATTGCGTTCAGGAACGGCGGAAATCCCGAGCCTGACGAGCCGATGCGGCTCCCGCCCCGTTACGTTGACACCGTCGAAGAGGACACTGCCACGGACGACCTTCGCGTCCTCGGTCCGCAGGAAGCCGCTCAGCGCCCGGCATGTCGTGGTCTTCCCCGCGCCATTCGCGCCGACCAGCGCGACGATCTGGCCCTCGTCGATCTCGATCGAGACGTCCTCGATGCCAAGAGCGCCGTTCGGATAGCGCAGCGCGAGGTTATCTGCTC